>JAESGJ010000560.1_pt1 | contig 14837 bp, 18 predicted proteins | sample 9266241 | NCBI WGS metagenome assembly JAESGJ01 (sample SAMN14514841, study PRJNA621669) | algae metagenome | isolation source: Brasilonema octagenarum HA4186-MV1 and co-occurring heterotrophs from wet... | place: USA: Manoa Valley, Hawaii | collected 2009-07-20 | reverse complement strand
CTGTCTCAGGAACAAGTGGGTGAGCTACAAAAACGAGCACAGCAGGTGAGGTCAAAGAGCAAGGGAGCGCTGACTGAGCAAGAACAGAACTCCTTAGAGCGCTACTTCATCTCCAGTGCTATCTATCCTGAGTCTGAAGGGCAAGCTGTGATCACAACTGAGGAGGTGCTGTGGTACAACAAGTCAGGCAAGAAGACCATTGGCGCTCTGAGAACACTACGTCTGGGTCATGAAGCTGGGTTAGCCAAGGACAAGGACATCGCTCAGTGGCTTGAAGTGGATGGGGGATACGATGCCAAGTACCACGCTAGAAACAACCAGTATCTCGTACGCTTGCTGCAAGCGCTCTCTCCAGTCATAGCTTCTGGCTCCTATCGCTCTGCTGACCTTGCTGGGTTTATGGCTGTTGTTAAGGATATTGGAGCAACTGAAGTGAGGAAACTAGGAGTTAAGGTGAACTTGACTTCTTCTGCTGAAACTGCCAATAACCTTCTATCCCTTATGCAGTGGGAGGTTAAGGGTAAGGAAGTCAGAGTTTCCAAGTTTGTCTCACCATCTCTAAACGTTTCTATAGAAGAAGCTAAAGATGCTAAGACAAAAGTAGAGACCAAGGCTAAAGAGCGTATCTACAGCATCTCACGAACTGACTGGCAGACGCGACTTATCACCAACTATGCCACTGACGAGACCAGAGCTCTCTTAGGACTGCCCAAAGATGCTGAGACAGAACCTGAAGATGGTGAGATGGTCATAGAGGTACCAGAAGCTGACCTAGAATGGTGCGCCATATCCTAATAGCAGTTTTCAGATAGCCAGGGGGTACTAGGATACCCCTCACTCCTCTCAGAACTCACGAGGGGGGTCTATCTAAAGGAGTAGGCGCTCATCAGCGCTTAGGTAGATATACTGAAGCGAACTAAAAGGGGTGCAATCACCCCCTAATGTATACCCAGAGCGCTTTTCGATAGGGGACTTAGGCTTTTGGAAATCACCCCTTTAATGTCACAAGCTGCATATCAAAACGTATACCCAGAGCCAGGTTTAATGTCCTGAGAACCCCTCAAGCTGCACACAGTGCCGCTTGCTGCAACTTCAGCACCCCCAGTCAACCCTTGGCTGATGTTATGACTCCTACCCTAAAAGCAGTCACAGCCCATCTTCTGACCAGTATCAACCCCTTTTGACTCCCACAGAAGCGATCGCCGCTTTTGACCATCTGATACCCTGTAACGTATACCCAGACGAGAGAAAGCGATCGCCACAGCTCCAGAAGCGATAGCGAGAATGACCTGACGAGCACCCTCAAAAGCATACAGGACATACAGTTGAGCGTTCGCGACTGCTATTTGACGAGCACTTGCTGGAACATGGCTGCTGAGAGGCCAGCTTCAGAACAGTAGACTTGGCTGTCGCCAAGATGGAACCTAGGAGTTAGGATGGTGTTTTAAAGTTCTAAGTATAGCAGATGATATATCAATACAAAGTGGTACCCAGTAAGTTGGATGAGGTCAAACAGAAGTTAGGTAGGATAACTGAGTACAAAGACTTGGGGGATAGCACATTAGAAGTCGTGACTGATAACCTGACTCTGGCAACAGCTATCAAGGGGATATTGGAAATAGATGGGGTACTCGATAGATACTCCCAAGAGGGCTGAAACCATTGGTAGAGTCCAATATCCGACCATCGGGGCTGGAAGTACCATTCTTGCGTTAACAGAGGGGACTTAGTTGCTGGGTAAGCTTTTCAGGTATCACATGGGGTCGATAAACTGCAATAAACGCTCGTAGTTATCGTCCTCTAGGTCATCAACATGGACTACCTCGACAGTGCCATCACGAAAGGTAATAGTGAACTCAGTCGCATCTGTATAACTCGTGGTGTCTTCCCAATAGATGTCATCAATATCAGATATTGCGTACTCAGTCCCATTTAAAGTAATGTTCATCCTTTACCCCTCTGCTTTACTCATCTCTATTCGTATGATAATGGCTGAAAACACTGATATTGCGTAGAGTACTTGCGAAATGCTCTGGGTAAGCTTTCCAGCCTCGTCACAAAGTGTGACAGGGCACAGAATGCACCAAGCGCTCATCTGGCAGGGGTTAAAGTGGGGGGACACCAGAGCAAGTTAATAGCCTCTGAGGGCACATTTGCTAAACGTACTATTAGTACAACTTAGTTTAAGTATATCCTACAGTGCCTCACAGAAAGGCAGGTTAACTGTTTTATACCCATTTTAATAGCCCTTTGGCGTTACACACACTTCTGTAGACATTTAGCCGCATCCTTACCAGTACTTAATGCGGCATTTTGTCCACTTTTTATAAACACTCGATCAGTCTAAGTACAGTAACCCTACCGTACTATGACACCCCTCATTTTAAGAAGTCTCATACACTCTGGAAAAAGAATAACTAGAACCTATGTACAGTAAGGATGTATACGATAGTGTGTATTTGCAGAGAAAACTCACACACTTTTGTATACACGTTGCTATATCTAAGTTTAAGCGTATACAAATGTGTTATCATAGACTCATAGACCAGGAGAAAAAGATGCCTACAACATTTGTACCTAGTTCAATACGCTTTAAGTACCAAGATAAATACTTAGTAGGTTTCTGGCGTAACTCTGAGGGCAAACTGAAAGCGGTTAAATACCCAGCCAACGCTAAAGTGTAAACCCAGCAACCTGTATACAAAAGTGTGTGTTAAACCTGAAGGAGGCGTATGAGTAGCGTGGTAAGTTTTAGAGTTTCTGATGAGTTCAATAAGCGACTTGATAAAGTGCTAGCCACCTCTGGTAAAACCAAAGCAGAGCTATTCATAGAGCTATTTGAAGGTAGTGTATATGCCAGCCAAGAGGAAACTCAAGCTGTATACAGAAGTGTGTGTGTGGGTGAAAAGTTAGCACCCAACTGGGAGTTAAAAGAGTTTTATACTGAGAAGGTTGGTAAGAGGGTTTGGCTGGTATTCCCAGATGATGAAGTAGTAGCTTTTTGGACTAAAAGTGCTAACGGTTCTAAAACTTTCCTAGAAGTAGGTATCTTGTACGATAAGGAAGTGTGGGAGTATACCAAAGCTATATCCAACTGGCAGTATAAGCCTCTTTCCGCGCTAAAGAATGCCGATAAGCATATCAGCTTAATAAAGACTAAAAAAGAGCATCCACTCATTCAGGTAGCAATAAACAAAGGATGGGTCAACCGTGCTATCCAGAGCGATCAGTATGACCTACTAGAGACTGTGGAACTCGCTGAAGAGTATTTGGCGTTGATGGAAGTTTCTGAACCAACATTGACTACACAGCCACAAATAGAAGCACGCACGTTCAATACTGCACAGTTTCTCAAAGAGTACCCAAACCTTAATAATGACGACCACAGCGCACTGTGTGCTAAGAGTAACAGTGAAGGCTATGTACAGATGTTAGACGGTTCCCGATGGGCGCGTACGGGTAAGTTATGGGTAGAACAGCTAGAAAGTATCCAAAGTCAAAGTCAAAGTGGAACAACCCACTGTGGCGCTATAATGACTAGTAACACCCTTCTAACAGCACTCAGGTACTAGATATCTTTTGCTCCATTTCAAGCCCCGTCTCGATCATCCTGGATGGGGTTTTGTTTTGTATATACTGGTACAAGAACATTTACAACCAGTAGTCATATGTTTGATGTATCCGAACAACACCTATTAGAAGAGATATTAACCAAAGTCATATCTGAAGTCGAGACTGAAATAGATGGTGATGAAAATACTACTTATACCAAACTAAGTCAGAGTAATACCCTTAAGAGTCTGCGTAGAATATTGACCAAAGTAGAAAAGTTAAACGACCATCACACCGACTTCTAAACACCCGGTCACAGTCTCAAACCCAGTCACAGTGCGTACGCTCGCAGCAAGCGGTCTGGTTTGGTCGCGGCGATCACCTAGGCATCCGCAGGTTTTGACCCGTTCGCCTCCATTAAAGATATACCCTGAGCACATTAGAGCGTTCGCCGGTACTATTCGTTCGCCCCCGACCAGTTTTCGATATTTGGGTTAGGGCGAGCGCTTTTTCCAGTCTGGGTATACCTTACGAGTTTTTGAATGGGCATTAGTGCGACCGCTACCAACTATCAGCCGAACGACCGACAGCTCTGCAGTCCGGTAGAGCTCATACCCAGAGCCAAAGTTCGGATGGTTAACGCAATATCAACGGTTTCAGCCAACATTCCCGAAATTATTCACTATGACTGGGTTTCAGCCCACTTGGGAGTAGCTGACCAGTATCTCATCCACTTCCAATACACATTTTATAGCTGTGACCAGAGTCAGGTCGTCTGTCTCAACTTCCACAGTGTTGTCGCCTAAGTCTTTGTACTCAGCTATCCTGCTCAGCTTGCGTTTAACATCCTCAAACTCACTGGGCAATACTTTGTACTGATATTTCATCTGCTGTACCTAGAACTTTGAACCACCATATTAACTCAGCTTTCGCAGGCGCGAGAACTCAGTCACAGTACCAGCTCATGCGCGTGCAGCAGCTCAGCAAGCAAGTTGGGTACCCCATATTCCGCAATACAACCCCTTGGCGCAGCCAACTTGTTCGAGAAAAACGTACAAGCTATTTGACTTCATGTTTTCGGCACGTTTCAACCCCATAGCCAGAGCCTCGTCTAGCGTTTTTCGAGGGTCATTCCCGGTCGCTCCCAAACGCACAAAATAGTCATTGAGAGTTTGTCTAGGGATACCCAATACTACAGCCAAACCGTAAGTAGTGAAAGCACAGCTTTGGTCGTCTTCGGTCAGTGCTGTTTCAAGTCTGAGAAAGTTTTCGTCAAAGTTTGCAGATGTAGGAAATGTGCAGCATTTAACCATCTATTCACTTAGGCTAGTGATACAGCAACTAACCACATCCACTTAAGACACCCAGGACTTATTGCCTATTTTTCATGGACTCGGACAGCACTATCCTCATCCAAAGCCTCTTTTATCACTAGTATTTCTAATACTTCTATTACCATCAGTTTAGTCACTTCATGTCCAGGACTGCTAAGCATGTCAGCTATTTTTTGAGCGGGAATATAATGAGGTATCGGTATTCCAAGAGCAAGATAGTCAAGGTGTAAAAAGACTAGCACACGCTCTGCTAGAGGTGGGGGATCATTTAGTTTTTCATTAGCTCTTTTAACCGCTGCAAGATATGCCGCGAGAAACTTATTTGGCATGTTATTATGCTGTTACCTGTATAATGTAAGTACCTCAGTAGTATCGAACTTACTGAGGTTTTATTACAATAGCATTCCAAGTTTTTTCATACAATATTGCTCTAATAACTTGTAGCTATCTATACTGGCTATGTCCACTATGGGTTATGTAAGGTTACTGTAGCAGTATCCCGAACTTCGGCTCTCGACAGCTATATTCCATCAACTAAATACCTAGCCTAATGACGGGCATTTGTGAGATGTTAACCTGTTAGGTGGACTGGGTTAGCAAAATGGATAAGTTCGATGGCGATCACCGCAATATTAACGGACAGCGAAACAGGGGAACAGACGATATTAGACTTACAAAGCAAAAGCACGATACTTAGGCTTTTAAAGTTATCCGTCAAAACCCCTGAAAGGTATGAGATAACACTTCAAGAGGACTACTCAGAGCTAGAGGAAAAGACTGAGGCTAAAGACCTGGTAACTTTGGCGGAATGGTTATTAGAGAAAAATGTGGAGCTTACCAAGTCTAACTTTCACAAACTAGCTGGCTTGGTTGCAAAAATGTATAAGGAGCGTTACCAAAAAGTACCCAGAGTTATAGCCAGACCAGATAGCCGTGGTAGGTACCTTCTGAAAGCTTCCGGGTTTGAAGTGGAAGAGTTAGACGTGCTGCAAGATGCTCTGGATGAACTTAAGCGTCACGCGGTTGTAGAGTCTAAGCCCGCTAAGTGACTTGAGCGTACCTACTTTTTCAGGCATATCTCCAAGGGTCTTTGCGCCAGTCTTCATCTAGCGCCCGTTTTACATGCCCATCTGCTACAGCTACTTGTTCATCTGTTGGCTGACTCAACGGTTGGTAACTATCCCACCAACCACTGCTAGAGCTCCTAAAACAGGTAGGTGTGGTGTCGCCGGGGTCATAGTCATCAAAATAGGTACTTATAACTTGGTTGACTATGCCCTTTACGTATCTGTATGTAACTTCTCGTTCACCATGTTCCGGCATTACTAACCCCCATAATATTGACTAGGTTAACCTATAAGCTAACCTAGTTAGTTGACCTAGTTTAGGTTGTAGGAATAGTTGCTTACGAACTCTAGCGCTTCATCGGCTGTCTTCTTGAGTTCATCGGCTGCGATGGATAGGAGAACTTGTCCCACAGTCCAAGCTGCCATTTGCACACTATCGAACTGGTCTACAGATACCAATGGCAGTCCAATAGCCGTTTTAAGCTTGTTGGTTAGCTTAGCATAGTCGCGACCTTCCATAGCTCCCCATTTCTGGAAGTTACTCGTAACCAGTGGCTTATGTTGGTACTTAGCTAGCAACCGAGCGCCGATCAGTCGTTGTCTGTCCTCACTGCCAAACTTCAACCCAAAAGCATCACAAAACAGTTGATGCAAGGATACACCCACTAAGGCATCTCTGAAGTCTTGAGCGGCTATGTTACCTGCCCTATCTAGTTTTGCTACCAGTATTTCGTAGTCTGGTAGGGTGAGGGCATTAACAATATTTCGGGTTCCTTTCACCTTGACTTTGAGGAACGTCAACCCCTGACCATATATAGCTTTCAAGTCCCTTACTGCGTTTTGTTGAGGAACGTGAAACTGAGTACATATTTGAGGAACCGAGATACAGAAGTCTCCCGAGTCACATAATAGACCCTCTAGAGTCTCAGTACCAAAAGGGACTGGTGTAACTTGCGCGTTCAGAGTAGACATGTTATGATATTCCTATCTATTTTAATATTTGGGAAAGCAGGTTAACTTACATTGTTAACCTGCTATTTGCATTGTGCCATTAGCTGTTTGAGCCCTAAGCGAACGGTATCAGCTTTTGAGAGTTTCAGATGTTCGGCTAGCAGGTCTAGTTCCAAAGTTTCGTCACCTGACATGGTTAGTGTGAAGACTCTCTCTCTCTTAACTTTTGCCATTCCCTCACCTCTTAACTCTCATGTACTTATTGTAGTGTATCTGCTAGTATATGTCAACCTACTGGGTTAACCAAAATAACAGTGTGAGCATTGGCGAGAGCTGCTTGTCGCATGAGAGCACTAACGCTGATCCCCTGCTTATTGGAGGCTTGAGTCAGAATGGCGAACTCACGCTCACTTAACCTTACGTAGAACTTTTTAGACCGCGACACTATAGTCATCCTTGTACATGTCTTTTACTCTCACTATCAGGTTAACAGGCTTGGTTAACCTGTAACCAGGAAACCCCTTGGACTTTTCCAACTGGTATATCTCACGCAGTCTAGCCGTGGCTTCTTTCCACGATGCTAGTAACTCTTCTAGTATTACTGTCTGCTCCTTCGCTTCGTCTTCAGGGGTGTCCTGGTAATGCACCAGTGCTACCAAGAAACCACCCACCACCTCACAGACTTCAAAGCAGTAAGTGCCCTTAGCGCTTCTTTCTGTTATTCTTTCTACCTGTCCCATACAACCCCTCAAAATATTCCCGCTCTACTTGCTTGACTTGCTTGTGTAGTGACTTGTAGTCTCTGCCTACATCCTCGAACTCTTTTTCGTATCCCATGTCTAAGTCCAACTTCATCCTCACTGTCCCTCCAATGTCTTCTGCTAATAAAGTGTCAACTTTTCCAGACTTTCTAGGAGGACTCAAAAAAGAGGTAGCGGAGTTTCTTAAGATAAGCCTGGTGGGCTTTTCCAAGCTTTGTTACAGTATTAGGCTATTTACTAACGCCCTGTCTACCGAAGTATAGTTTCTTGCGTCCGTAGCTCTCCGTATCCAGATATTGCTGGTAGGCTTCTCTGGCTAGGTTTAAATAGGGTCTTCGTTGGGCTAAGTCTTCGAGCAGCTTAGGCAAATAGTGCCATTGTAGATACAACTTATTCTGGTATAGGATATTACGGTAGGTATCTACATATGCATCTTCTGTGATGTGTTGAGGCTTCTCTACTCTGAGTCTGGTGACAGCATGGTGGACTCGGGTCACAGTGCAGCCTAGTTGCTCGGCTAAAGCTTGTTCGGTAAACCAGTAGCTGTAATGAGGTCTAAAACCTGAGTTTTCACCCATATGATAAATGACATTCCCATACCTCAGCACCTCTAAGTTTAAGCCGTACTTTACATGTTGCACTAGCTGGATACCTACCACATCTCGGTATTGCCTATTGGCTTCTGCCTCGGCTACTTCATCCCATGCTCCCTTATCCACTTGAAACATACTTACAGTATTTTCTCAACCTTCTCCACTAGTATTATAGCGTCATTTCAGAGCAAACTTACAGTATTTCTGGAAGTCTGGGATGAAGTTTCAGCCGTTGCAGTTAGTTGCTTGATGAATACAACCTCTGGATACCCCACCAACTGAAAGGTATCCACAAAGTATCCAGTGGATACCCTTGGATACCTGACTGGATACCTCTAAAAACGCTCAAAAAGTAGACTGGGCTTACTTTTGAGCATTTGTGGATACCTTGGATACCGCTATTTCCCCAAATATCCTATACTCTATACCTGCTTGGAACTACCAAAACTCCTTAAATGTTAGAAAAAAGAGGTATCCAAGGTATCCAGGAAGCCGTAAGGCAGTCGTAGCAAGCTTATCCACGTTTTCGTTAGGTATCCAGACAGGTATCCAGGGGGTATCCAGAAGTATCCAGGAAGTTTTCTTGTGGACTTGGCTAAGCCTCCTCGGTATCAGGAGCATTCCAAGTCAGGTTTTGCTTCTTGCCTTTAGTCCTCCACAGCAGCCCATCAGGACTTAACCAGCCTGTCTGGCTTGCTTGGTTAAATGCTCTAGTGTAGACCTTAGGGTCTGAAAGTTCAGAATATCGCAGCCGTATCAAGTCTTTATTTAGTTGTAAAGTTTTATACTCAAGTTCTGTTGGTTGTGTGGAGGTAGCCTGGGATAACTTTGCGACTGTTGCGGTCAGTTCTTCAACCATTATCAACAAAGTCCCAACCTGAACTTGAAGACTGGCTATGGCATCATTCTGGAGTTCATTTACATTGGTCAATGGCTTCCTAAGCTTTTCAATGACCAGCTTGTTCAACGGCATTGCGTAGTACCCTGCTTCCACTTCTAACTCAGCTTTGAGTCCGACTGGCAACCGGGATGTAACCTTCTCAACCTGCTCTTTCTCCATTGTGTTATTGCTCACGACATCATGTCCTTACTTACATTCTACCACTTCGGACAAAATGCCGCATTAAGTACTAAAAAGGATGCGGCTAAATGTCCTCATATACTTAAACTGTCCAAACTGCTTACCTCGAATGTTTATCACAGTATCTCTGGACTAGCTCTTGAAACTTAGCAAGGACAAAACGCCGCATCATTAAACAGCATACATGACAGGCTACCTTATAGGTTCTATTAATATTCTCTGGTCAGAGCAAGTAGAGCATTTCTGGTAAAGTCTCAGGTAGTATGAGCAGTCCCAGGACGCCGAGAGTTGATCGAAATGACCAGTCACCCGCCCGAGCAATACCCAGGAATATCTCAAGTAGCGAGCTAACCCGTCTTGCTCAGGCTCTGACTGGTTGTGGAAAACTTCGGCGAAGTCTATAGGTAGTTGGTTAGCCCTTGGTTATGTACCGCTCTAAAGCTTCACCGAGTTCGCGACGGGTGACCAAGGCTGGTTTATCCCCATTGGCGTTGAGTTTGTAGGGCTGAGGTTTACCCAGTTGTTTACCATCATCTAAACGAGGCTTACCAAACAAATAGCCGCGCTCGGACATCAGGTATTGTTTGATATGTTCCGCATTATAATATCGCTTACCTTCAAGTTCTTGCTGTAAAACTTGCATAATGTCGGAAGGTCTAACCAAGATGCTGAAGCCGTTCTCAACGGTGTCCAAAATACCGTCAAGAGTGTCCAACCAGGGTTCGCGTACTTTGTGCTCTACTTGCTGCTGTAATAACTGGCGCTCTTGGTCTTTGGTCAACCAGGTCTGAAGGTTCTGTTTGTACAGCCACTTGTAGTAGCTCCAAAAGTCTTCCCAGTTTTCCTTTAGCCATTCGTTTTTGATGGGCTTGGTAACATTCATGATGAGGAAACGACGATCCCCGGCTTGGTCTTGTATGAGCGTACTCTGGTTTGTAGTACCGAAGAATACAACGGTACGCTGATAGTCTTTAGCAGACTTGTCGTATGGGCGGCGACGGTTGTCAGTTGCACAGGAAATAGTCTCCTTAAGCTCAGCTCCTTTGGCTCCCCTAAATGCCCCATCACATTCGTCGATATTGAGCACCACTTTACCTGGGAGACGCTCGGTAAACTCTTTCCCAGACCCAATGTGGTGAGTCTGCAAGTAGTATTTCTGCTTGAGTGGGTGGCTCCTCTCGTGTCGCTGGGTATCTGTTAACAGACTCAAGAATGTAGTCTTGCCTAAACCCTTTTCCTCTGAAAACAGAACCATCATGTGATCATACTTGCTACCAGGGTAGTAGGAACGTTGTAATACTGCGACTAACTGCATACTGAACAACTGTTGCTGCAAGTCCCTTGAGTCCCCTAGCATAAACTCTGCCATTCTTTCAGGGCTGAAGCTGTGTTTAGCTTGAAACTCTTCGGAGGTCATTTCGGGTAGAGCGTTAATGGTATCGCGCCAAGGACTACGACGTAAGTTACGACGCTCCAAGTAGGTGATCAGGAATGAGGTGAAGTCATCTTTCCCCTTGTCGCTAATGGGGAACCCGAGGTTTTGCTTGAAAGTACAGTATTCTGCACGGTATAACCGGAGTAAGTCCAATGGGTTACCATCTTGCTCAACATCGTCAGTCTCTGAGTTGATGTACATGGTTTGGTATATCTGGTTATACTCCGCCCATACATCAAATACTATGCCCTCTTTACCTACTTTGAACTGGCTAGACATACCTCTAAGAACATGCTGATACTTTTCTGAGACTCCGTCATACGCGCTGTTACTAGAGCCTTTTGCTTTTATAGACTGTTCTTGAGTCTCACTACGGTCTTGTATAGAACCATATCCCGCTTGAACAAACCGAATATAGCTTTTACAACCGTATACCCATGACTTTAGTACCTTGGTTTCTGCTTCCTCTTCAGGGGAGTCAGGCTCAGTAAAGTTGTACCAGTCAATACCCTCTATAGATAACAAAGTGCTGATACCATTCTTTTGACGCTGGTTGTCTAACCACTCTGGAGTCCTCTCTAGGTTAGCTTGATACTCCTTAATGAACGAGGCTAAATAGTACTCACAGAACTCCTCATAGGTTCCTTGGTCTCCTACTTGCTCTACAGCAGCTTGGTACGCCTCTTCTGTGGGCTTAACATAGCCCTTGACAATAGCTTGAGACTCTGACATACTAAGGTTAGAAGCGTTTGACATGATATTTTACCTTGTATTGTGTTGAACTTAATAGAAACTAGACTTCTGTCTCAATACCTCTTGGTTGCTGGTAACAACTAGGAGGTTGTTGCTTTTGGACTAACAGACAGGTTGACATACTTTGTTGACATGGTTTAAAGTCAACTCACGCATTAAGTTGGATACAGTCAAGCCATGAGATGCTGCGTACTCTTCTATCAGGGCTTTCTCTGTCTCTGTAACCAGCACTTGGAACTTGTGGGACTTAATAAACCGACTCTCTCTTGCCTTAGCCATTGTCTTGACTCCTTTTATTACCTTCTACTATATTATACATCATTAACTACATACATCACGGGTAGTTTTGGATATTTCTCACATATTTCTGTACATCTTTTACTACCTACTTATAGTCTGTCCCAAAACTAAAACAACGTAGCAATAGGCTATTCAACCCGTACATACCGAGTACCCGACCAATAACCCTTAAGAAAACACAAAACTTCTGCAATATCTATCTAAAGGAGTAGACTCACATCTGCCCTCATTTATAGCAAGCTTGAGATACCTTGAGATACCTTGAGATACCTTGAGATACCACTTGAGATACCTCTAGAAAACGCTGTGATGTATACAGATAATAAGGCTCAGACTTTGAGATACCTTGAGATACCCCTTTTTCAAACATTTTCCAAAAGTTGAGTTGATGAGTTAACCCAGTATTAGTATATAAAATAAAGTTCAAAAAACAGGTATCTCAAGTATCTCAAAACCCGGGAAAGACTACCCAGCATACAACCTAGCCGTCGTCTCAGGTATCTCAAGTGGTATCTCAAGGTATCTCAACTAACTCTTCAAACTCTCCTAAAACTCTGAACCTTATATACAGTAGGCTTTTCCAGAGGTATCTCAAAACCAGCTCTGAGATACCTGAGATACCTTAAGCCTGTGGAGGGCTGAGCAAGACTAGTTGACTTGCTACTTGAGATATTCTTGGGTGTTGCTCGGCACTTCATAGGCAAACAGCAACTAACCCCTTTTTACTTTTTAAAGCTGCCGTGCTGTTTCAGATGTAGCAAGTAGCTGGTTGGATACTTCTGGATACCCCTTGGATACTTCTGGATACCCCTTGGATACCTGCTTGGATACCTAATGAAAACTTGGAAAAGTCCTCTGAGTCTACCTTTCAGCTTCCTGGATACCTTGGATACCTCTTTTTTCTAACATTTAAGGAGTTTTAGTAGTTTCCCGTGAGTAGGTAATATAGATATTGTTGGCTAAAACAGGTATCCAAGGTATCCACAAAACCCGAAAGATAAGCCTAGTCTACTCTTCAGCCATTTTTATAGGTATCCAGCCAGGTATCCAGGGGTATCCATTGGATACTTTGTGGATACCTTGGAAGTTTCAGGGGGCGATCACAGCTAAGGGGAGTATTTGAGAGATATTAGGAGCATTCTGGAGCATGAGCAGAAAACTTCTGTTTTAGGCGATCACCCCTACTATTGCTAGTAACTCTCTCTATTGCTGAATGAGCCGCAAGGAAAAGCTATACAGACTGGGCTATCCAGCTATTCCAGGGTCAAAATATCCGCAATAGGCTTAACTCCCTCACTGTATAAGCTTTTTGTCTCTAAATGGCTGAACCCCTTGATATTGCGTGGTTTTAGTTATCACCTTAGGTAGTTAAAAGTCTACACGCCCTCATTTTTTAGGAGGTGTATTGTAGTAATGTTCAACGTCACAGTCCTCTCCTATAATGTCCGCGCAAAAAAAGCCTTGGTCATTCCTTTCTATAAAACCTATATGGAGTAAACCTTTTTTATCGCCATAGTCTCGTGGTTTATAGTTATAGGTACCATTGCTGCCACCCACTACAGCTAATAGTTCTTCATCCGACAGTTCATAGAGTTCGCACAGATGGTTGTTTGATATCGTTTTAGTACTCATTGTTGTATTTGCTTATACCAACTCTAAAACTTTAGCATTTGGTACTTATTTTAACATTCATACTTAAGTTAGACATCTGCAAACTTTGACGAAAACTTCTTGAGACTTGAGACAGCTTTAACCCAAGATGACCAAAGCTGTGCTTTTACAACCCGTGCGCTATCCGTAGTACTAGGTATACCCCAAACAACCCTCAATGACTACTTTACAGCGGTTTTCATATGGATAGACCACATCTCGCGAACTGACTGGCAAACGAGACTTATCACCAGCTACGCCACTGACGAGACCAGAGCTCTCTTAGGACTGACCAAAGTTGCTGAGACAGAACCTGAAGTCGATAACATCAGCCAGAAAGCTGAATATGTGATCGCAGCATCTGCCACAATGTCTCAAACTGAAGTGGATATTCTGGAGTACCTGAGCAAGTGGAAAGACGAGCTGCTGACCAGTCAGTACTTCATCAATGAGCAGAAGCCCAAGCAGAAAAAGTTCATCAGACTGAGCAATGTCGATGAAGCAATAGACAAGATACGCGAGTTGGTGAGACAGGGCAAGAACGTCTATGTACCTACCGATAGCGCCAGCCAGACAGAAGTGTACGAAATAATGACCAGACTGGATGCTCAGCTAGCTTCTGCTCGTATCACTGCCAAGACCAAAGGACTGTATGACCTGAGCGAAATAAACGCCACTGTGGAGCAGTATCAGGTCGTGTTTGCTTCACCAACCCTGGGGACTGGAGTGGACATCAACAACTCGCACTTTCATGCTGTGGTAGGTATCTTCAAGAATGCTCAAGACCTGACTTACATGGACTGTAAGCAAGCTGTGGGTCGAGTACGCTACCCCATCGACAATGAGGTCTACGTCTATATGGATGAGACCTATCGCTGGTTTGAGACTGACCCTGAGACATTGGCTGACAGGTTTGATGTGCGCTCAAATGCTGTCGCCCCCTTCATCTCTGGGATGCACTTGAATGAAGCTCAGGATGCATGGGAATACGAAAGACACCAGGACTACGACTTCATCCAAGACCAGCAAGTTAAGTATCTGGCACAGCAAGAGCGTGGCAAGGTCGCTCGTGGTCACAAGTTTTGGCAAGCAGTTCAAGCTGATGGTCATGAGGTGGTCAACAGCAAACTATATACTGAGCAAGGGAACACCAGTCAAGTCTCAGGTGCCCTAAAAGAAACTGCAAAAGCTGTGAAAGAAGCTAACGCTCATCGTGTCGCATCATCTCCAGTGCTGTCTCAGGAACAAGTGGGTGAGCTACAAAAACGAGCACAGCAGGTGAGGTCAAAGAGCAAGGGAGCGCTGACTGAGCAAGAACAGAACTCCTTAGAGCGCTACTTCATCTCCAGTGCTATCTATC
>JAESGJ010000559.1_pt1 | contig 14850 bp, 15 predicted proteins | sample 9266241 | NCBI WGS metagenome assembly JAESGJ01 (sample SAMN14514841, study PRJNA621669) | algae metagenome | isolation source: Brasilonema octagenarum HA4186-MV1 and co-occurring heterotrophs from wet... | place: USA: Manoa Valley, Hawaii | collected 2009-07-20 | reverse complement strand
GGCGGCCTCACCGAGCTGCAGGCCGCCGACGCCAGGGAGAGCATCGGCGGCGCCACCTCGGTGGCCCAGACCCTGCCTCCCGCGTTGGGCAACCGGCTGCTCGAGTCGGCGCGGTTGGCGTTCGACGCGGGCATCGGGCCGACGGCGACCATCGCGGCGGTGCTCACGCTGATCGCCGCCGTCGTCGTCGCGCTGACGTTCCGCGGCGTCAGCGGTAGCGCAGGCCGATCAGGATCAGGACCGAACCCGCCAGCGGAGTCACCGTCCGAACGTGGTTCCACGCCGTCCACGGAGTCAGGTACGCCTGCCATTCCCGCAACGCGTCCGCTGCGGACGGACCCGACGGATTCAACCCCGCCAGGTGATCGTTCAGTGGCACGTTGAACGCCATCGTGACGAGGAAGGCCACCAGGCTCAGCGCGGCGCCTGCCAGCACGTAACCGGCCCCGGGCTGAGACAGCCGGAAGGCCGTGGCGACGCCGACGCCGAGGGCCAGGAGTGCCGACCCGACGAACAGCATCAGGAACGGCGCGTTGGCCTGGGCCTCGGCGTTGATGCCGCGCATGGCGGCGATCGCCTCGGCGGGTTGGGCGCGGTCCAGCCCCCTCATCACGAAGGTCGAGAAGGCGTAGAACAGTCCGCCGACGGCGGCACTGGACACGGCGGCGGCGGTGGTGGCAATGAGGTACGGACTCGGGGTCATACCCTCAGTCAAGCGACGATGGTCGAGACGATCCATCGCCATTCATCCCAGATGCATACGCGATCGTCTACGGTGACGGCATGGATGCACTGGGTGGCCTCCTCGACGGCGTCCGCGCCAGGGGTGCGTTCGTGCTGCGGTTGTCGCTGGACCCACCGTGGTCGATGCGCATCCAGGACGACGCTCCCCTGACGTTGATCTGCGTGACGGACGGCGGCGCGGTGATCGTGACGGACGCCGGCGAGACCTTCGACTTGGTGCCCGGTGACGTCGCGGTGGCCCGCGGCGTCGAGCACTACCTGTTCGCACACGCGGCCGCGGCCGAACCTCAGGTGGTGATCCACCCCGGCAACCGCTGCACGACGCTGCGCGGCGAGGATCTCCGGTTCGCGATGTCGGTGGGGGTGCGCACGTGGGGCAACACCGCGTCGGGCGCCGACCGCGCCGTCATCTGCGCCTACCAGGGCCACGGCGAGGTGAGCACGCGCTTGCTCGACGCGCTGCCGACGGTGCTGGTGCTCCGCGGCGACACGTGGCACACGCCGTTGGTGAGCCTGCTGACCGCCGAGGCAGGCCGGGACGGACCGGGTCAGTCGGCCTACCTCGACCGGCTGCTCGACCTGCTGCTGATGGACGTGCTGCGCACCTGGTTCGACCGCGACGAGCGGGCACCGACCTGGTGGCACGCCGAGCATGATCCCGTCGTCGGCCCGGCCCTTCGGCTGATCTACAACAACCCCGAGCACGCCTGGACGGTGGCCAATCTCGCTGCTGCCGTTGGCTGTTCACGTGCAGTGTTCGCGCGGCGATTCGCCGAGCAGGTCGGCGAGCCGCCCATCGCCTTCCTCACCGGCTGGCGGCTCGCGCTGGCCGCCGATCTACTGCGGGCCGGCGGGGACACCATCGCGGCCGTCGCCCGGCAGGTCGGCTACGGCACGCCGTTCGCGTTGAGCAGCGCGTTCAAGAGGGCCTATGGCGTCAGCCCGCACCACTACCGGGCCGGCTCCTCCCGCGAGGACGCCTCCACCGGCTGACGCCTCTTGAAGAGCGTGCCCGCCACCGTGGTGATCGCGATCGTCAGCAGGGCGCCGAGGATCAGGGCCGACGGCTCGCCCGGTCCCAGCAGCTTGAGCTCGGTCCCGAGGGTCGCCGCGGCGACGGGGACGCCGAGCTGCGCCGCGGCCACGGCGCCGAGCGTCAGGGGTTGGCCGAAAACCCTTCCCGCGCAATGGGCCAACACCGCACCAACGCCGAGCCCGACTCCCAGCACGATGAACGCGGGACGCTCCCCCAACTCCCGAACCTGAAGCGAGGCGCCCAGCCACACGAAGAACAGCGGGCCGAAGAAACCCTCGCTGATGCCGAGCAGCTGACGGGCCAGCCGCTTCGGCTCACCGATCCCGTTGATCACCAGGCCCAGCGCGAAGCCCGCCAGCATGATCGACACGTGCGTGCTGGTGGCCACCGCGGCCAGCGTGAACAGCATCAGCAGGCTGAGACGCAGTTCCAGCGCGAGGTCGTGCGCCTTGGAGTACGCGCGCAACCGCTTGCGCGTGCCGCGACGCTCGAAGTGGCGCAACACGAAGAAGAGGATGACAGCGCACGCCGCGATCGCCACCGCGCCCAACGCGGCACGTACCGCGCGCGACGGGTCGATCACCAAGGGCAGCAACACGATCGACGCGGCGTCGGCGATGGCGATCTGCGCCTTCACCGACAACACCTGCGGCCCCTCGAGTTTGAGCCCGTCGATGATCGGCAGCGCCACCGCTGCGGACGAGGACGCCATGAGCACCGCGTACAACGCCGCGTGCCCCGTGCCGAACGCCCTGGCCAGGAGAACTCCCAGCACCGCGGCCACCACGCCGACACCGACGGCGCGCAGCACCGCCTTCACTAGACCCGCTCGCAGCGACGTGTCACGCACGGGCACGTGGGTGCCGACGACGAACATCACCAGTGCGAAGCCGATGTTGGCCAGCAGCGTGAACGTGGGATCGCCGGTGTCGACGAGGTTGAATCCCGTCCGTCCGATCACGATTCCGGCGGCCAGCTCGCCGACGATCACCGGGATGCGCAGTCCGGGCACCGCCACCAGCAGTGGCCCGGCCATGCCGACCAGGACCAACAGCGCCAGGGTGTGAAAACCGAAGCCCGACATGTCAGTCGGTCACGACTGCCAGGACACCAGGCGGCAGGGAATGGGGGTGTTCTCGTCGGTCAGGTAGCTGGCGCACACACGGTGATAGCCGTCGGCGATCTGCAGGTCGATCCCGTCGACGGCGTTGCCGCGCACCAGCAGGATCGGCGAGAGCCTCTTGCCCGCATCGATCTTCGCGAGATCCGACTTCACGTGCTGATTGGACTCCGGCAGCATCGCCAACCGCGCGGCCCGCAGGATGTCCTTGGCCTGACGCTCGGACGTGGTCGCGGACTTGAGCGCGTCGACCGTCGAGGCGACGGCGTCCGGCTCGCCGATCAGACTCAGGTAGTTCGCCGCCGCGGCGAAGTCGTGATCCTCGGGAGCATCGAGCCACTTGACAGACATTCGGACACGATAATCCGGATGTCTGTCATTCAGTTGTTAGCTCGGGGTGGGGAGATTCGAGGGTTTTCCCCGATTCCCCGCGCCCGTGGTGACGCTAGCGTTCATTTATGTCGGCACGCCGGGGGGGGCGAGGCCGACGCGTCGAGCGTTCGGGGGATGCCGTGTCCACGTCTGTGAAGCCCACCACCGTCCATCTGGAGTCCGGAGATGCGCGCATCGAGCGGGCACTTGGCCGGATGACGGTCGACGAGCTCAACCGCCTGCAGGACGTTCTGCTCGCGCGTCTGCGGACCGGGCTGCCGTCACCGGCACGGATCGCATCGGCACTCGAGTCCGAGAACACCGAGGTGGCGTACTGGTTCCGCCTGCGCGAGGCGCCGTCGGACGCGGTCAAGGTCGTGATGCTGCTCGGCGCCCTCGCCGTGGCGACGGCGTGGATGACGCACCGCGGTAGCCCGGCGCCTGCCCCGAAGCTGCAGGACGCGATCGCGAGGGTTCGCGAGGATCACGTCTACATGCTGCCCATCCCGCGCAGCGACCCGTGCTTCTGCGGTAGCAGCGCCCGCTTCAGGGACTGCCACGGCAGGCCGCCGACGGCCGTCCCCCACCTCTGACCGTCGGCTGGACTTCTTGCGGCGAATGTACGACGCCGTGAATTCAGGTCGTCTCTAATGGTGGCGAGGCCTGACACACTCCGTCGGCCCCACGCGCTCGGCCACCCCAGGGAGATCCCGTGGCGAAGACATCCATCGACGGGAGAGTCGTGGCCGTCACGGGCGGCGCGCGTGGCATCGGGTTCGCGATCGCCGCGCTGCTGAACCGCCATGGCGCGAGGGTCGCCATCGGCGACGTGGACGCGAACGCCGTCGCCGACGCGGGTGGGCGCCTCGGCCTCGAGGTGGCCGCCGAACTGGACGTCACGGACCCCGGATCGTTCGCCCATTTCCTCGACACCGTCGAGGAGCGCCTCGGACCGATCGACGTGCTGGTCAACAACGCCGGCATCATCGCGGTGGGTCCTGCCGTCGACGAGAGCGACGACGTCACCCGGCGGGTCCTCGCCGTGAACGCCTACGGCGTCATGCTCGGCACGAAGCTGGCCATCGCCCGGATGCGTCCCCGTCGTCGGGGTCACGTCGTCAACATCGCGTCGTTGGGTGCGCTGCTTCCGGTGCCCGGCATCGCGACCTACACCGCCACCAAGCACGCCGTGCTCGGCTACACCGATGCCGTTCGATTGGAGAACCGCCGCAGCGGGATTCGGTTCTCGGTCGTCATGCCCGCCTTGACCAACACCGAGATGGTGACCGGGATCGGCCACGCCAGAGGCATCGAGAACATCGAACCCGACGACGTCGCGAAGGCCGTTCTCGGTCTCATCGGGAAGCCCCGGACGCGGGTGATCGTGCCGCGGTCCTTCGGCCTCATCGCCACGACCAGCCGAAAGGTGATGCCGCAGTGGATGTATGAGGCCGTGGAGCGTGCCATCGGCACCGAACGCGCCTTTCAGGACGACGTCGACGACACGCTTCGCCTCTCATACAAGCAGCGGGCGGACACGCTCTAGGCGTCGGAGCTACTGTGCGGGTATCCAATTGCCGTGGAAGCCGAACGGCACGCGGTGCGGCAGCTTGATCGTCGCGACGGGATCGCCTGCGAAGTCGGAGGCGTCCAGGATCACCAGATCGCTTCCGTCACGGGCGGAGTCGTAGACGTAGCCCAAGTAGTAGCCGGCAGATTCGTCGGCGGGTCCCGTCGTCGGCACGAACACGGCCTCGCCGGGGACGCCGGGGGCGGCGGCGGTGCCGAACGCATGCTCGACGGCGCTGCCGGTGGTCAGGTCGTGGCGGATCAGCCTGTCGCTGCCCACCGAGACGGCATACCGCGCGGGTAGCCCGGCCAGTCGGTCGTCGATCCGCGGGAACTCCAGGGTCCGGTCGTCGAGCTGGCGTTCGGAGACCGAACCGCCGGCCAGGTCGATCGTCCAGGTCCACATCACCGCGTCCTCCTCGAAACCCCCACTGCGACGCCATAGTTCGGGGTAGCGCGCGGCCTGCAGGACGATGGAGTCTCCCGAGTCGTACGCGTTGGCGACATGGAACACGTAGCAGGGATCGATCTCGAACCAACGGATCTCGCCGAACGGGTCGTCTCGTCGCAGCACGCCGAGCCGCGCCCCGTAGGTGTCGTCCCAGCGGAACGGCATGTCGCCGCCGCCCTGGGCCGCGATGTCCACGTTGAACACGATCGGCAGATCCAGGAAGATGACGTGCCCGGCGGTGAGCGCGAAGTCGTGCATCATCGTCAGCGCCTTCACGTCGACGGGCCGGTTGACGGTCAGCTCGCCGTTGGCATCGACGCGGTGATAGGACACGTGCGGCTCGAAGATGTTGCCGTAGCCGAAGAAGTGCATCTCACCGGTCGTCGGGCAGATCTTCGGGTGCGCGGTCATCGAATCGACCAGCTTGCCGCCGAAGTCGTACGCGCCGACGGTCTCGAGATCGTTGGTGACCTCGTAGGGCAGCGACGACTCGACGAGCGCCAGGGTCTTGCCCGCGTGGTTGACGACGTGGGTGTTGGCCTTGGCGGCCCGCAGGTTGCGCGTGCCGTCCGCGTTGTAGAGCGGGAAGCTCTGCTCGAAGCTGTCGGTGCGGACCCAGCGGTTGCGGTACCACGCGGCGCGGCCGTTCTCGACGCGGATGCCGTGGATCATGCCGTCGCCCGTGAACCAGTGGCCGGTCGCCTCCCGCGGGTTGGGGCCGTTGCGTAGGTACCAGCCGTCGAGCTCTGGCGGTATCGCGCCATCGACGAGCAGGTCGAACTCGGTCAGTTCGTCGGCGACCGGTGCGTAGTTGCCACGCTGGTAGAACTGGCCGGTTCCGAAGATCTCGGATTCCTTGACGTCGGTCATGTCTCTGCTCCCTGGGCGGTGGATCGGACCACTTCACGATGACACTCCAGATATGACATGTCAATAGTGGAATGTGGTTGGACTTGCCCGTCGCGTCCGCGAACGTAGGAGGATGGCGCCATGCCGGCCCGACGCCATTCCGCGCTGCTGTTCAAACTCGCGGTCAATCGTGGCGGCAATTCCCAGCAGACCATCGTCGACGAGTTGCGCCGCGTCATCCTCGACGGCGCCGTTCCCCCCGGCACGCCGATTCCGGTCAGCGAGGTGGCCGATCTCTTCGGCGTCAGCCCCATCCCGGTGCGCGAGAGCCTCAAGACGTTGACCGGCGAGGGGCTCGTCACCCACCAGACGAACGTCGGCTACACGGTGGCGCAGTTGACCGCCGACGAACTCGCCGAGATGTACCTGGTGCGCGAGACTCTTGAGTCCGCGGCCCTGGCCGCCGCGGTCCTGCGCGCCAGCGATGGCGAGCGTGCCCACGTGGCCATGACCAATCAGCTGCTGGAAGATGCCGTGGCTCAAGATGATCCGCAGACCTACCACCGGCAGAGCCGCATCTTCCACATGGGCCTGACGCGTCCGTCGGGCATGCTGCGACTGATCCACATGCTCGAGTCCGCCTGGAACATCACCGAACCCGTGCAGGTGATGGTGCACGTCGAACACGCTCAGCGCGCACGACTGCACGAGGATCACGGGGAGATGCTGGACGCCTTTCTGGCCAGGGACGTCGACCGGCTGCTCGCCTCGAGCGCGGCACACCACCGCAGGCTCAACGAAGTGGTCGCCACCCTCCCCACCGATTCGGGGCTGATCGCAGACAACCGGGACTGAACGTTAAGCGTGCGTGACGAAGTCATGACGCGACAAAGATATATTTTCGGCGCAACGGTCCGGCAACAAGCCGCCGCTAGTTTCTCCCAATCGCCATGCATCATTTGCACGCAGATCAGGAGCTAGCAATGACAGACGTCAAGGAACCGCCTCCCAGTGCCGTGATCGCCGCGGGGGACATCGTCGAAGCCGCAGGTCATCCCGTCGGCAGCGGGTTGATCAAGGAGAATTACGACCCACGCCTGACCAACGAGGATCTCGCTCCGCTGGCCAAGCAGTCGTGGTCGTCCTACAACATCTTCGCGTTCTGGATGTCCGACGTGCACAGCGTCGGCGGGTACGTCACTGCGGGCAGCCTGTTCGCCCTCGGCCTGGCCAGCTGGCAGGTGCTGATCGCCCTGCTGGTGGGCATCGTCATCGTCTACTACCTGTGCAACCTGGTGGCCAAGCCCAGCCAGCAGGCCGGGGTGCCCTATCCGGTCGTGTGTCGCAGCCCGTTCGGCGTGCTGGGCGCCAACATCCCCGCCATCATCCGTGGCCTGATCGCCGTCGCCTGGTACGGCATCCAGACCTATCTCGCGTCGGCCGCCCTCGACGTGGTGCTGCTCAAGCTGTTCCCCGGTCTGGCGCCCTACGCCGACGTCGAACAGTACGGCTTCACGGGCCTGTCCCTGCTCGGCTGGGGCAGCTTCACCCTGCTCTGGATCCTGCAGGCGGCGGTGTTCTGGCGCGGCATGGAGTCGATTCGCAAGTTCATCGACTTCTGCGGTCCCGCCGTGTACGTCGTGATGTTCATCCTCTGCGGCTACCTGCTGTGGAAGTCGGGCTGGCACGTCAGCCTGTCGCTCGGCGGTGAGAAGAAGGGCAACACGCTGGTCATCATGCTCGGTGCGATCGCGCTGGTGGTGTCCTACTTCTCCGGTCCGATGCTCAACTTCGGCGACTTCGCCCGCTACGGAAAGAGCTTCCAGGCCGTCAAGAAGGGCAACTTCCTCGGCCTGCCGGTGAACTTCCTGGTGTTCTCGCTGCTGGTGGTCATCACGGCCGCCGCGACGGTGCCCGTGTTCGGCGAACTGCTCACCGACCCGGTCCAGACCGTCGCCCGGATCGACAGCGTGACCGCAATCGTGTTGGGCGCCTTGACGTTTTCCATCGCCACCATCGGCATCAACATCGTGGCCAACTTCATCAGCCCTGCATTCGACTTCTCGAACGTCAGCCCGCAGCGGATCAGCTGGCGGATGGGCGGCATGATCGCCGCCGTCGGATCGGTGCTGCTGACCCCGTGGAACCTGTACGGCAATCCCGAGGTCATCCACTACACATTGGAGACACTCGGGGCATTCATCGGCCCGCTGTTCGGCGTCCTGCTGGCCGACTTCTATCTGGTGCGCAAGCAGAAGATCGTCGTCGACGACCTGTTCACGATGTCCACCGCAGCCAACTACTGGTACAAGAACGGCTACAACCCGGCGGCGGTGGCCGCCACGCTGGTGGGCGCCGTCCTGGCCATGGCACCCGTGCTGCTCGGCGGCATCGTGTTCGGCATGGCGGGCGCGGCGCAGTACAGCTGGTTCATCGGCTGCGGCGTCTCTTTCGGGCTCTACTACCTGCTGGGTACGCGCGGTCCGTGGCGGATGACGGCGCTGCGCCTGCCCGAAGGCGCCACCCTGGTCGACGCGGAGAACGAGCCGGTCTGACACGCCCGACACACCGTACGGCCCGACATTCCACAACTGGAATGTCGGGCCGTACGCTTTTCCGGTGAGCCTTCGCTTCGCCGCCCTCGGTCTCCTCGCCCAACACCCCGGAAGTGGGTATGACCTGCTGCGCCGGTTCGAGAACTCGATGGCCAACGTGTGGCCCGCCACCCAGAGCCAGCTGTACGGAGAGCTGAACAAGCTCGCGGCCGACGGGTTGATCGAGGTCAGTGACATCGGCCCGCGCGGTCGCAAGGAGTACCGGGTCACCGATGCCGGGCGGGCCGAACTCGTCCGCTGGGTGACCAATCCGCAGGACGACCCTCCCTACCGCAGCGCACCGCTGCTGCGGGTGTTCCTGCTCGGCGAAATCCCCCCTGACCAGGCCCGCGAGCACGTGGCGGGGCTCGCCGCGCACGCCGACGCCGAACTGAAGCGTCTGCAGGCGCTGCGTGACGCGCTGGCCCCGTGGGGCGACAGCGACGCGGAGTTCTACGGCGGCGCCGCGCTCGAGTACGGGCTCGGCGTCGCCGAGATGGAGGGCAACTGGGCCCGGGCCCTGGTCAAGGCCCTCGACGAGCGCCGGGGGCACGTCGGATAGGTCACCGCAGGAAATTTATGGTTGCATCGCGATAGTTTCCGATATATCGTCAACGTATCGGAAGCGCGTTCGGCGTTTCCCGACCTCAAGGAGACACCCACCATGAACACCCCATTCACACCCCCCAGCGGCCCCTTCCAGGGCCACCCCCATGCCGGCGGCTTCGGTTTCGGCTTCGGCCCCGTCGATCGCCGCGCCCTTCACGAGCAGCGCCGCCACGCCCGGCGCGCCTTCCGCAACGAGATCCGCGAAGCGGTCCGCGAGCACGACGGCGGCCACGACGGCCCGTTCGACGGTGACTTCCGTGGCGGCTTCGGCCCCGGCTTCGGCCGCGGGTTCGGCGGCCCCGGCTTCGGCGGTCCCGGTTTCGGCGGTCCCGGTTTCGGCCGTGGCGGACGCGGCGGCGGCCCCCGTGGCCGAGGCCGTGGCAAGCGCGGTGACGTCCGCGCCGCCATCCTCACGCTGCTGGCCGAGCGGCCGATGCACGGCTACGAGATGATCCAGGAGATCGCCGAGCGCAGCCAGGACCTGTGGAAGCCGAGCCCCGGCTCGGTCTACCCGACCCTGCAGCTTCTCGTCGACGAGGATCTGATCGTCGGCACCGAGAGTGACGGCAGCAAGAAGCTGTTCGAGCTCACCGACGCGGGCCGCGAAGCGGCCGAGAAGATCGAGACCCCGCCGTGGGAGGAGATCACCGAGGGCGCCGATCCCGGCGCGGTGAACCTGCGCAGTGCCGTCGGCCAGCTGATGGGCGCCGTCAAGCAGTCCTTCTTCGCCGCGAACCCCGAGCAGCAGAAGCGCATCGTCGACGTCGTCAACAACGCCCGTCGCGAGATCTACGGCATCCTCGGCGAGTCGGAGTAACCAGCCGCGATTCGTGGAGCCTCGGAAGCGCTCAGCGCCTGGAGGTCCACGAACCGAGGGGGCGCATTCGGATTGAATGCGCCCCTTTCGGGGTTTCATGGGGACATGACGACATTCCAGCTCGGCGACTTCACCGTCAACCGCGTCGGCTTCGGCGCGATGCAGCTCCCCGGACCCGGCGTCTTCGGTCCGCCGAAGGACCACGACCAGGCCATCGCCGTGTTGAGGCGGGCTCTCGAACTCGGCGTCAACCACATCGACACGGCGCAGTTCTACGGTCCCGACGTCGCCAACGCCCTGATCCGTGAGGCACTGCACCCCTACCCCGACACCCTCGCACTGGTCAGCAAGGTCGGCGCGCGGCGCGACGACAAGGGCAACTGGATCGCGGCGTCCGCGCCCGACGACCTCCGCGCCGACATCGAGACAAACCTCCGAGAACTCGGCGTCGACCAGCTGGCCGCCGTGAACCTGCGCATCCACAACGGCGAGGACCCCAGCGCCGCGGCCGCCGTCGACCGCGACCTCTTCGACCGCCAGCTCACCGCGATGATCGCCGCCCGCGACGAAGGTCTGATCGGCGGCATCGGACTGTCCAGCATCACCGTCGAACACCTCGAGATCGCGCTGGACCGCACCGAGATCGTCACGGTGCAGAACGCCTACAACCTCGTCGACCGGTCGTCGCAACCGGTGCTCGACCTGTGCACCGAACGCGGCATCTCCTTCGTGCCGTTCTTCCCGCTGGGCTCGGGCTTCAGCGCTGACAACCCCGTGCTCGGCAACGCGGCGGTGCAGAAGGCCGCCACCGATCTGGGCCGGACACCCGCCCAGATCGCGCTGGCGTGGACGCTCGCCGTCGCGCCCAACGTGCTGCTGATCCCCGGTACGTCGTCGGTCGCGCATCTCGAGGAGAACGTCGCGGTCGGCGACATCGAGCTGCCCGCCGACTTCAATCCCCAACCTGCACAACATGGTTGACATCGACCGCATGCCCCGCGGTGGGCCCGACGCGTCGTGTCTGGACCGATTGCTGCAGACCAACCGGCCCGAATACCTCGACCGCGACGACGTCGATCCGGGCACCAGGAGCAGCGTCATCACTGCGCTGCGGCGTACCGGAGAGTGGTTCGGTCAGCACGAGAAGTTCGCCTTCCTCGCACTCGAGGAGGTGGCCGACGTCCCCGACCCGGCCATCCTCGAATTGGGGGCAGGCCACGGCATGCTCTCGACCAAGCTGCTCGAAATGCACCCGACGGCCCGGCTCACCGTCACCGACCTGGCTCCGGAGGCGGTGGCCACGATGGCGGCGGGCGCCCTCGGTGCCGACGACCGGGTGACCGTCCAGGCGATGGACGCCACCGACATCGACGCGGCCGACGACGCGTTCGACCTGGCGGTGTTCGCGTTGTCGTTTCACCACCTGCGGCCCGCGGCCGCCGCTCGCGCGATCGCCGAGGGCACCCGAGTCGCCGAGAAGCTGCTGATCATCGACCTGCCGCGGCCACCGGCGCCGCTGCATCTGGTGCGTCTGGCGACGATGGCGCCGTTCGCACCCTTCGTCCCGTTCGTGCACGACGGTCTGATCAGCTCGCTGCGGACCTACAGTCCGTCGGCGCTGCGGGCGCTGGCCGCCCACGCGGGGCCGGACGTCGCTGTCGAACTTCGGGGCGGTCTGGTCAGTCCGCAGGTCGCGGTGGCCTCACGTCGATAGGCTCGGACCCGTGGGTGCCGCTCATGGGTGACGAGGTCACGCAGACCGAATACAGCCGGGAACACCGGCTGCAGTACCGGCGCAAGGTCCAGCTGAGCCTGGACGTGTTCGAGACGATGCTCGCCCAGTCGAGCTTCGAGTTCGACCGCCCCATGACGGGCATGGAGATCGAGTGCAATCTGGTCGACGGCGACTACCAGCCCGCGATGACCAACCGCGAGGTGCTCGCCTCGATCGCCGATCCGGCGTTCCAGACCGAATTGGGCGCCTACAACATCGAATTCAACGTGCCGCCGCGGCAATTGGGCGGCAGCTCGGGGCTGGAGTTGGAGCGCGACGTCCGGGCCAGCCTCAACGCCGCGGAGACGAAGGCCAACTCCGACGGCGCGCACATCGTGATGATCGGAATCCTGCCGACGCTGATGCCCGAGCATCTGGCAGCGGACTGGATGAGCGAGTCGACGCGGTATCAGGCCCTCAACGACTCCATCTTCACCGCGCGTGGCGAAGACATCATGATCGACATCAGCGGCCCGGAGCGGCTGAACCTGCAATCGACGTCCATCGCGCCCGAATCCGCTTGCACCAGCATGCAATTGCACCTTCAGGTGTCGCCGGCGCAGTTCGCGCAGAACTGGAATGCCGCGCAGGTGCTGGCGGGACCGCAGCTGGCGCTCGGCGCCAACTCGCCCTACTTCTTCGGCCACGAGCTGTGGGCCGAGACGCGCATCGAGCTGTTCGCACAGGCGACCGACACCCGTCCCGAGGAGCTCAAGACCCAGGGCGTGCGACCGCGGGTGTGGTTCGGCGAGCGGTGGATCACGTCGATCTTCGACCTCTTCGAGGAGAACGTCAGATACTTCCCGTCGCTGCTGCCCGAGGTGTCCGACGAGGACCCGGTCGTCGAACTGGCGGCGGGTCGCACGCCGACGCTGTCCGAGCTCCGGCTGCACAACGGCACCATCTACCGCTGGAACCGGCCCGTGTACGACGTGGTGGACGGTCGCCCTCACCTGCGGGTCGAGAACCGCGTTCTGCCCGCCGGGCCGACGGTGGTGGACATGCTCGCCAACTCGGCGTTCTACTACGGTGCGCTGCAGGCACTCTCCGAGGACGACCGGCCGGTGTGGACGAAGCTGAGTTTCGCTGCGGCAGAACGCAACTTCCTCTCCGCGGCCCGGCACGGCATGGACGGGCGACTGTACTGGCCAGGACTCGGCGAGGTGACGCCCGACGAACTGGTGCTCCGCGAACTGCTGCCGCTGGCGCACGAGGGTCTGCGCCGCTGGGGTGTGGCGGCCGACGCCTGCGACCGGTTCCTCGGCGTCATCGAGGGCCGCGCGAAGACCGGCCGCAACGGCTCGGTGTGGCAGGTGCGCACCGTGCACGCGCTGCAGGAGGGCGGCCTGTCCCGGCCACGCGCGCTGGCCGAGATGCTGCACCTGTACTGCGAAAGAATGCACAGCAACGAACCCGTCCACACCTGGGACGGACCGGTCTGACGGTCACCGAGGGCTGAACACCGCCCGGCGTACGGTGGGGATCATGACCGAATCGACGGGGAACACCATGCCGGATTGGGACAGCACCTACCGCGGTGAGGCCGGATTCGCCGGTGCACCACCGTGGAACATCGGCGAGCCGCAGCCCGAACTGGCCGCCCTGATCGCGGCGGGCAAGGTGCGCAGCGACGTCCTCGACGCCGGTTGCGGATATGCCGAGCTGTCCCTGGCGCTGGCCGCCGACGGCTACACCGTGGTCGGCATCGACCTGACGCCCACCGCGGTCGCGGCCGCCACGAAGGCCGCCACGGAGCGCGGTCTGCCGAACGCCACGTTCACACAGGACGACATCACGGCGTTCACGGGTTTCGACGGTCGGTTCGCCACGATCATGGACTCCACGCTGTTTCACTCACTGCCCGTCGAGGGCCGTGACGGCTATCAGCAGTCGGTGTTCCGGGCCGCCGCGCCAGGCGCCGTCTACTACGTGCTCGTCTTCGCGAAGGGCGCGTTCCCCGCCGACATCGACACCAAGCCCAACGAGGTCGACGAGGCCGAATTACGTTCTGCCGTCGGCAAATACTGGGAGATCGACGAGGTTCGGCCTGCGTTCATCCACGCGAACATGCCGTCGGGTCCCGACGCCCCGTTCCGGTTGCCGCCCCACGATCACGACGACAAGGGTCGGATGAAGCTGCCCGCCTTCCTCCTGACGGCGCACAAGCCCGCCTGACGTCGGCCTGGCGGTCACTCGATCTGGGTGCCGAGGTCACGCCTGAAGCCCTCGGGGATGACGAGATCCGCGGGAGTGAGGTCCTGTACCGACGAGTGACCGAGACCGAGCAGTGCCGAGTCGATCCCGCTGCGGATGATGTCGAGGACGTTCTCCACGCCGGTCTGACCGCCCGCCGCCAGGCCCCACAGGTACGCCCGGCCCAACATCACCGCCTGTGCACCGAGCGCGAGAGCCTTGACCACGTCGCTGCCCCGGCGGACGCCACCGTCGAGGACGATCTCGATCTGTCCGCCGACCGCGTCGGCGATCGCGGGCAGCGCGCGGATCGGGGCAGGTGTCCCGTCGAGGTTGTTGCCGCCGTGGTTGGAAACCGAGATGGCGGTGACGCCCGCGTCGACCGCGCGCCTGGCGTCGTCCACCCGCATCACGCCCTTGAGCATGAACGGGCCGCCCCACTCGTCGCGCAGCCAGGCGATGTCCTCCCACGTCGGCAGCGGCGTCTGCATCCATTCGCCGTACGCGCCGAAGAACGTCGGCGCCGGGCTTCCCGGCTCGGCGAGGTTCGGGGTGGTCAGGTCGGGAACGCGCCCGGTCCTGGCGAAGTCGAACAACCAGCGAGGACGCCGAAGTCCCTCCGGCGCAAAGCGAACCATCGCGCGGATGTCCATCTTCTCGGGGATCGCAGGACTGCCCCAGTCGCGGCCGCTGGAGAACGACCAGTCGGTGGTGAGGATCAG
>JAESGJ010000558.1_pt1 | contig 14902 bp, 10 predicted proteins | sample 9266241 | NCBI WGS metagenome assembly JAESGJ01 (sample SAMN14514841, study PRJNA621669) | algae metagenome | isolation source: Brasilonema octagenarum HA4186-MV1 and co-occurring heterotrophs from wet... | place: USA: Manoa Valley, Hawaii | collected 2009-07-20 | reverse complement strand
TGAGATTCCTCAACCTCACTCAAATCCACAATGTATTTCTTTGTCATAATGCCACCCACTCGCAATCTTGGAGTAGCTTATCAAATTATTGGCATTACCTGGCAAAGTTGCTTTGGTGGACTACTAGCCCCTTAGGGGGCGCTGCGCAAACGCTGCTGCGCTCCGCGCAGATCGCTTTGCCTACCTTATTGCCTAAAGTCCCCCCACCGCCGCCTCAAAGTCGTCTGGTGTATGCACGACCGGAGAATAAATAGGACACGGAAATTTTAATTGCTGCCAAAATGATATAATAACCGTGCCTGTACAAGACGTAAAAACCAACCCCAAGATTTGAAAAAGTAGACGCCCTTCTCACCAATAGACGTGGTCAAGGAAATATAACTCCGCGCTTGTCGTAAGATGGGGCTATGCAGAAAGGATGTCTGACAAGTGCTATGGACGCAATTTTTATTCCGCAGCTTACAAAAGCGCCGCAAGCAACAGAGGAAGTTCAAGTTAAAGAGTTTCTACCTGGTTTAGAAACTCTGACACCAGTTAAAGGTCGCATCCGCGTCCAGCATTGTGGGAATTACTTAGAAATACGTTCTCAAGCAGAAACAATCATCACTTGTACCTGTAGTCGATGCTTGCAAAACTACAATCATCGTTTAACTATTGATACAAAGGAAATCATTTGGCTAGATGAAGCTGCAAACGTTGATGATCTACCGCTAGAACGCGAAATCGCTTTTGATGATTTAGTAGAAACTTTATCACCCCAAGGGTATTTTGACCCTGGTACATGGCTGTATGAGCAAATATGCTTGGAATTGCCTCAGCAACAGTTGTGCGATGCCAATTGTTTAGGCATTCAACCAACCGCCCAGAGCAAATCTGATAAGCGTGTTGACAGGCGTTGGGCTTCTTTGGAAGGTTTTAAAAACCAATTTCCGGGAGCGTAGTTTGATAAGTTTGTAGTGGGCGCTTTTGTCTGAAAGCGTCTACTGCAAAGTAGGAAAATTTAATCGCTCATTTTGGCAAACTAGTTTAGTTTCATGTAAGTTTCATAATTTTTTCACTGATTTGTTCTGTTGTTTCGCACTGCTGACTGGTCTAAACTCCAGAAGCGAGTTGTTGGAGAAATTGTTCACAGCGATGGTTCTTCTTTGCCCAGAGGGGTTTTTTGAAGGAAACCCCTCTGGGCAAATCGGAGATTTGGGGCAAAGTCGCTGAGTCCTCCGGACACGCGCAAGGGACGCTTGGTTGGGGCTTAGCGTGATCGCTTTGAGAATTTTCACTCTGAAAAATTTAAGATGTAATATGATAGATGGCAGCACAGTCAAGCTTGCCAGACGATGCTCTGCTGCCTCAACCCCGATTGCCCGCAACCTCTAAATCCTGAACAGATAATCCATTGCCAGAGTTGTGGTGCGCTACTCATACCGCTTTTGAGAGGTCACTATCGTATAACTCAGGTACTTTCAGATGAAGGTGGGTTTGGTAGAACCTACTTGGCAAAAGACGTAGATAAGCTTAATGAACGCTGTGTCGTCAAGCAACTAGCACCAAAAGTCCAGGGGACGTGGGCTTTGAAAAAGGCGATTGAGTCATTCCAACAAGAGGCGCAGCGATTGCAAGAACTCGGAAAAAATTCGCAGATTCCTACCTTGTTGGCTTACTTTGAGGAAGATAACTATTTGTATTTAGTCCAAGAGTTTATTGATGGGCAAACTTTGCTCAAAGACTTGCGACAACACGGAATATATCATGAAGCAAAAATTCGCCAAGGTTTACTCGATTTGCTGCCTGTTCTCAAGTTTATTCATGAGCGTGGGGTGATTCACCGGGATATTAAGCCACAAAATATTATGCGCCGTCAAACTGATGGCAAGTTAGTACTTATTGATTTTGGTGCCTCAAAGCAACTAAGCGCAACAGTACGGACTAAACCGGGGACGACTATTGGTACACGCGGCTATAGTCCTCTCGAACAATTGCAGGATGGTGAAGCTCATCCTGCAAGCGATTTGTTTAGCTTAGGGGCTACGTGTTTTCATTTAATGTCTAGTGTTTCACCAGGCGCTCTTTGGGCAGAAAATGGCTATAGCTGGGTTACTTCTTGGCAGCAATATTTGAAATGTTCGATAAGTGCAGATTTAGCAAAAGTTTTGGATAAGCTTCTCAAAAAAGACATTAATGAGCGTTATCAGTCTGCGGATGAAGTCCTAAAAGACTTGGAACCTCAGCCACCATCCCCGCAGCAACCTAGAGTGAGGAACAGACTTTTAGCGGGTGCTGGTATTGTGTTGTTAGGATTTGGGGGATTTTGTTACATAAACAATTTCGAGATCCTAAATCTGATAGCGCAAAACAATTTCTTGATGAAAACCCTCAATGGGCATTCCAATGTGGTGACTTCTGTTGCTGTTAGTTCGATTCCCCCTGACTCCCCGCTTTATAAGGGGGGACTGGGGGGGATTGTTGCCAGCGGCAGTTTTGACACAATACTCAAACTGTGGAATTTGTCAACTAGAAAGGAAATTTTCACACTTGAGGGCAATGCTGGTTCAGTTTATTCCGTCGCTACCAGTCCGGATGGTCGTACTGTAGCTAGTGGCAATGGTGACAAAACAATTAAACTATGGAATCTCTTCACTGGACAACAAATTTATACCCTTTATGGACATTCGAGTTCGGTTGAATCCGTTGCCATTAGTCCGGATAGCAAAATGCTTGCAAGTGGCAGTTTTGACGGTAGCATCAAACTATGGGATCTGCCATCGGGAAGGGAAATTGCTACCCTAAAGGAACATTCTGCTGCAGTGAAATCTGTTGCCTTTAGTCCTGATGGACAAATTCTTGCCAGTGGCAGTGAAGACAATACTATCAAACTATGGAATTTAAAAAATAAACAGCTGATCAGAACTTTAAAAGGACATTCTCAACCAATTAGATCTGTGGCTATTAGTCCTATTCGTTCTGACTTGCGGAGTTTGGGAGGACGACTTGGAGGAATTCTTGCCAGTAGCAGTGCTGACGACACTATCAAACTATGGGATTTAGGAACCGGACAGGAAATCTACACCTTTAAGGGACATTCTTTCTCAGTTAATTCTGTGGCTTTTACTTCAGATGGCAAAACCCTGGCAAGTGGTAGTAGTGACCATACCATCAAACTGTGGGATGTGGCAACGAAAAGAGAAATTCTTACCCTCCGGGGACATTCTAAAGAAGTTACTTCCGTTGCCTTTAGTCCCGATAATAACACCCTTGTGAGTGGTTGCACTGATGGGACTATTAATCTTTGGCGGGTGGTTCGGTAATCAGACATCCTTTAGGACAACGCTATAAGGTTTTTTTCCGAATTCTTCTTGTTGAATGCGTCGTTTTTGACTAGACCCGGCAATTTTTAAAGCAACAGACTGTACTTGATGGTACAGTTTGCGTGGCATTAGCCAGAGAAAATAAGCTGCTGCGAGAGTGATAATTGTACGGTGTGGTTCTTCCAGTAGAATTCGCCAGTGGGTAGAGAGCGATCGCATGGCAAACTCCACAGCTGTTGAACCAGCTTCTAAAGTGACTGCTCTTCGGGCTAAATGGCGTAGTTGGTAAGCCATAGCGATTTTTTCCAACTCAGGCATAGATCCTGCAGGTACGTAGGCGCGTGCTTTTTCCAGCATTGTTTCCCAAGAACTTAACTTTTTCACCAGTTGAGCCGAAAATCCCTGGGAATTTATTCGGTAAAGCGTCAAGGCTTCTGGTATTCCTTCTATCAGCCATTTCGTTTTCATCGCTATCCGCAGCCAAAGTTCCACATCTTCTGAAGGATGCAGTTGGCGATCATCATCAAAATAAAAGTTTTCTACCACTCCATAAAGATTATCTTGGAATGCAATATCTTCAAAAACCTGACGCCGAATCACGGGTACTGATCCATTTCCAATGGGAGTCCGACAAAGTATATCAAGTGGAGTAATTTCCTTGAGCTTGGTTATCTGATAAATACCCAAAGGCTTCCCCGCTTCATCGATTAAAGAAGAGCGACAAAAACTCACCCCCACTGCTGGTGACTTGTTTAAATGTTCAATATGTTTTTCTAACTTTTCGCTTACCCATAAGTCATCTGCATCTAAAAAAGCCAAATATTCCCCTTGGGCATGACGAATACCAACATTTCGAGCCGCCGCGACTCCCCGGTTTTCCTGACGGATGATTTTGATTCTATTGTCTGTAAATTGCTGGCAAATTTCTATGCTTTTATCTGGGGAACCATCGTCAATAATGAGCAACTCAAAATTTGTATAGGTTTGCTCAAGAACTGATTGTATTGTTGCTGCTACATATTTCTCAACTTTGTAAACTGGAATGATCACAGAAATTTTTTTCATAGAAGCCCCTAATCTTTCTTAGTTTGTGGGAAAACATAACGTGTTGCCCACAATGTAAACAGAGGTAAAAACACAATATGAACTAATAAAACAGATATTGCTACAACAATTATTTGCCAGTGCTCTCCTAGATGAACTGATAACACAGATGTATCTACACCCAGAAATTGTAAGTTCACTCCTATCAGGATTGTCATACTAAATAGGAAAGTGAATAAAACATTCCAATATAAATCTAAATGAGGTTTCCCAACAGCTATAAGCAATTGGGATGCAGCGTCTGCAAAGGGTCTTGGAATTGCCGATAAGCAAATGAGAACAACAATGGGGATAGCGGGCAGCCATTTCTTACCAAAAACAATTGGTACATAAATATGAGCTAAACTAGATTGGAGTATCACAAAAGGGATAATAGTAGCGCGAATAGTTTTCAGACTACTAAAATAGGATTTTTTCAATTCAGACAATTCTGAGCGAACTGCACATAAATGAGGTAAAATTGCTGAGTTAATAGCATTAATAATACTTAAACTTATTCCTAATCCTGCGTTAAAACCAAAGAAGTATAACCCTAATTCCTGAATTCCATATTCAGGGACTCCCTGCTTTACAACAAACCGACCAACTAACAGATAATCTAAGTTATTTCTTAGTGTTCTTAACAAGGAGACCCCTAAAATATTTTTACCAAACTTAAAAATCTGACTCCAACTTTTGGTGGTAAATCCTGTGTTGACACGCCAAGACTGTGCTCTGTAGTATATTAAGGGTTCAAGAGGCGAAATTAATATTGAAGGCAACACCAACGACCATACACCCATACCTAAGACAGCAAAAATTGCAGTCAGTATACTTCCAGTAAAGTTTTGAGCACTATTCGCAATTGCTATTACTTTCAGACGATTTTCTCTTTGTATGAGAGTTTTTTGTATTGTAGATAAAGGCCAAATTAAGTAAGCTATACCTGAGACAATTATTGGCAAAATCAGATTTGGACTTTTATAAAACCAAGCTATGGGAAAAGCTGCAATAGACTGAATAACAAAAAGACTAAAAAAAACGGCCCAACTTAACCAGTATGCAGAGTTACACAAATCCTCTAGTTCTTCTTCTTCAGCCTGAATAATTTTTGCACTTATACCGATGTCAGCAAACGTGAGTGAAAACTCACGCACTGTCATGATAATCGCACCCAAACCATAGTCATGGCGATTCAAATACCGAGCAATGATTACAACTAATCCCAAGCGCAAGACTCTGTAGATAATCTCTGAAATACTCAACCAGCCAACATTTCGGATGAATTGACCGGAGAATTTTTTCTTTATAATGTTTATTACAGGATGAATTGATCTCATTACTATCTTTGGGACAACTAACGAGTGACGAAAATATCACTGTCTATTACTAGCTACCGTTCAATGGTATCAGCTACTATACCCAAAACTGGAACCTGACCAGTTTTTAATTCTTCCAGGGCTTGGTGTAAAGAAGGACGAACTGTTTTACCTAGTCCTGCAACCATTAAAACTCCATCAACACGATTTGCTAAGATGCTTGTGTCTAAAAGTCCCATAATATGTGGTGCGTCATACACAATTAAATCATAGTTTGCATGGGCTTCCTTCACGAAATTTTCCATTCTTTGAGAGGAAAATAGCTTTGTGGGATTTTGTGGTGCATCACCAGCTGTGATTACAAAAAGATTTTCTTCTCTGGGTGCTTGTCCAACAACATCATTTAAATCTATACCTAGAAAAAGTATCTCGCTAAGTCCTTTGATGTTAACTAAACCTAATGCATGATGAACTTGAGGATGACGTAAATTAGCATCTACTAATAGCACTTTTTGACCTGCTTGAGCTGCTATCTTTGCTAAATTGACTGCTACTGTAGATTTGCCATCGCCACTTGTCGCTGATGTGACGACTATCGAGTGGATAGAAGCTTGTGATTTGAGAGAGTTTATTCTGTTAAAAAGAGAGCAGAAAGCTTCGGTAAAAGCAGTTGTTTGATACTCCTGAGTGTTTGCTTTTACCTGTGGAACAAATTGATGTTTTCCTTTTTGATTTGCATAAGCGAGTTCTTTATCTCTGACAGAAGTCGGATGTCTTAATTCTTTGTGGAAAGGAACCACCGCAAAAACTGGTAGTTTAGTTGTACGTTTGATTTCTTCAGGATCGCGAAAGACATTTTGCAAATTCTCCAGAACCAAAGCAGCCAGACTTCCCAAGAGTAAACCTCCAACAACTCCTAAGGCAATGTTACGCTCACCATTGAGTCCAACTGGTATAAGATGCCCTTTTTTATCACGAGGGAGTGTGGGAGGCGTAATCACTTCCCAAGGAATATCCTGTTGAGCAGCATCTACCCGCAGTGCTTCTCGCTTAGCTAAAATCTGGTTGAGGGTGTCGGTAGAAACTTGCAAATCCCTTTGCAAATTGGCGTACTGACGTGAAAGGGCAGGATATTCCTGAATTTGTTGATTCAGCTGCACTGTTGCTTCTTTATTAGCTTGGAGGCTACTTTCTAACGCCTGAATTTGGTTAGCGCTATCAGCTAGTTGTTTGATCAGGTCACGCCGAACCGAGTTTTGATAAACTCCTACTTGGGAGTTCTCCCTCCCCTGATTTCTACCTAATGCCTGTTTTGCTTCTTGCTGTACTAAAGGTAAGAGTTTGCGTTGCTGTTCGCGCAAACTCCGCATGACTGGGTTGTTGTCAGTGAGGCGGGTTGACTCTGCAGCAATTTTTGTTTCTACCTCTTGCAGACGAGTCAGGACTTGCTGATATTGAGGTGATTCACTCAATGCTGATGAGGCGATCGCACTATTCTCTGACATTTGCAACTGCTTTTGCAAAGAAGCAGAAAGTGAGCGAGTCTCAGCTAAGCTTCTTTCGGTTTCTATGCGCTGTGTTTTTAGTTCATCAGCTCTGTTGAGCAATTGTTGCCCCTGAAGTTCCGGGTTGAGCATATTATACTTCTTTTGGAACACTTGCATTTGTCCTTGAAGTGTATTCACCCGGAGATGTCTTTTGGGAATCTGCTGTTCAACAAATTTTATTCCCTGACGTAAGTTCGTCTGCTGTTGTTCTTTACTATAGTTTTGATATGCTTGTGATACCTCCTCTAAAACATACTGGACTTTTTGTGGGCTGGATTCTCGATACCGAACCTCCACGACTCTTGATAGGTCTTTGCCTTTACCAATCCGACTAATATGTAACGTGCCAACTCGTTCAGGAGACACTTTACCCGACGCATCACTCGCAACAAGTTGATCGTAGGTAATGTCTGGATAGCGCGTTTTCAAGTCTTTCACTACTGGATCTATCAGCTTTGGACTTTTCAAAACCTCCATTAAAGCCTGATAATCCATTTCGGTTTTATTCTGTTTGGTGATTTCGTTGATATTTTGCTTTAAAGTTTCCGATAGTAAAACCAGTAACTCACTATCAGCACTTTTTAATGGTTCAACTAATATCTGAAACTTCCCTTCATATTTTGGAGTTCGAGTTGCTGTCCACGCAATAGCCACTGTCGTCAAAATCACTGTCGTACTAGCAATCAAACCTAAGCGACGACGCAATACAGGGAAAATTTGATTTGAACCCGTATTTTCTTGTTCACCTTCTGGTCTTCTCCATAATAAATACGGTTCTTTCAAGACAGTATTGGAATTTCTCAAGTACTGCAAGCTTTGTTCCTTAGTTGGCATTGGTTTTCCCATTTCAATATATTAGATACACGATTTTGTCAATCTATCTTTTTAGATACTGAATTCTAGCCAACTTGCCAGAAACACAAACGCAACAAGTATTTGCAATGGTGTTGCATTTGCAACAACTAATTCTAGCGTGAGTATGGTACGGCTAACATCCAACAAGGCGATGCGGTTACAGACTCTGCACCCGTTAGTTATCTTTGCGCAGAGTACTCCCTGAACTTTAAGAATAAATCATATCAGATTTTTGCTAGTTTCAGTATCCTCTAACATACCCTCCTACGTATATATTATGCTCTCCTTTACATAAAATTTATAAAAAGGTTTTTTTCAATAAAGATAAAGTAAAGTCGAAAGTTATGACTGAATCAAAAATGACTTATGCGGACATAATGATACGAAAGTTGAATAAAATAATCTTTATACGATAAATGTATTTAAGACCTTTGTTCAAATTAAGCATCACTTTTTTTGTTCAACAAATTTTATTGAGACGGCTAACAAATTATTGCAAATAGAGTAGCCATGCACAGATTCTCAAGGCTAGCCGAAAAGGTATTTGTTGTATTGACTCTGTTTTTTTCAACAACTGCCTTGATACCTATTCTTATAGAAAAAGAAGATTCTGTAGATGCGAGCCAAGATCCATACACTCCAATCCTTTTTATGGGAATCTATATCGTGACTCTGTTGTTGGTTATGAAAAACTGGAAAAGTTTTTTGTACGTTGCACAGAGGGACATTTGGATCTGGTTACTGGTAGGAATTGCATTAGCATCCGTGTTGTGGACAGTAGCACCAGATATTACGCCACGTCGTAGTGTACTTTTTTTGGGGACAACTGGATTTGGAGTATACTTAGCTACGCGTTACACGATGAGGGAGCAACTAGAATTACTCGCTTGGATGTTCGGCTTAATAATATTACTAAGCTTTGTGTTTGCCATAGCACTCCCATCTTATGGTTTAATGACCTTTCAGGAAAAAGGTATTCACGCGGGAGCTTGGCGAGGTGTCATAACGCACAAAAACACCTTGGGTCGTCTGATGAATGTCAGCACCATAGTCTTTCTGTTACTCTGTCTTGACAACTCGCTTTCTCAACAGAAATATAAATGGCTTTCGTGGCTTGGTTTTGTTTTATCAGTGGTTTTAATCATTCTTTCAACCTCAAAAACAGCTTTGATTGTTCTTCTGACTTTGACAATTATTTTGCCACTATATAAGGCTTTGCGAGGTAATTATAATCAAATAGTCCCTTTAGTTATAACTGTGGTTCTTGTGGTAGGAACTACAGCGACTTTGCTATTAGATAATTTACCACTTATCGCGACTGCATTGGGTAAGGATTTGACACTCACAGGACGCACAGATATTTGGGGAGTAATGCTTGAGCTAATTTGGGAACGCCCTTTATTAGGCTACGGTTTTAATGCTGTTTGGCAAAGCTGGGATAATGAGGTGACAGCCTACCTTTGGCGCACTTTGGAATGGGAATCTCCTTATGGTCACAATGGTTTTATGGATTTATTGGCAGAATTAGGGATACTAGGGTTAATAGTTTTTGCAATCAGCTATATAACCGCTTGCATAAAAGGAGTTATGTGGTTACGGTTAACAAAAATGGTAGAGGGATTATTTCCTTTAATGTATCTGACATTTTTATTTATGTCTAACATCACAGAAAGTAATCTTGTAGTAACTAACAATATTTTTTGGATATTATACGTATCAATCGTTTTTTCAATGGCTGTGGAATCGGAACAAGCGAAGCTCTATAAATATGAAAGTTCTTATATAAATAATGAAGAATGGATTGAGATAGAAGCATCAAGTAAACAAGATTTCTAGTTGAGGTAAGAGAATGTTAATTTCTGTGTGCGTGTCAACATACCAACGTCCTGAAGGATTAAAACGTTTACTCGATGGTCTCAATCAGTTAACTTTTAGTAAGTGTGAAACTCCAAATTTAGAGGTGATTGTTGTTGACAATGACTCAACTGGTTCTGCTAGTGCTCTTTGCTCTGTTAAAGAGAAGAATTTCAATGGAGTATTGAAATACTCCATTGAACCTACTCGTGGCATTTCTAACAGTCGAAATAAAGCTCTTGCTTGTATTAACAAAGATACTAACTTTGTTGCTTTTATCGATGATGACGAGGTTCCTGCATCATCATGGCTCGATGAGCTTTTATTTGTTCAGCAGAAATTGGATGCAGATGTCGTCACTGGACCAGTTTTTCCCCATTTTACAGAGACAGACGTTCCTAATTGGGTTCTCAAAGGAAAGTTTTTTGAGCCGACGCATTTTCCTACAGGTCATCCACTTAAAGTTGCTTTCACGAATAATGTGCTCATCCGCTTTGAGATCTTAAGGCAAATACACATAATGTTTGACGAGCGTTTTGCTCTGAGTGGTGGAGAAGATTCGCACTTTTTCATGCGCTTGTCTCGCGCAGGATACAAGATCGTGTGGGCAGATACGGCTTTAGTTTACGAGTGGATACCCCAAAACCGTACTAAGATGAAATGGATTCTTCGGCGAGGTTATCGTTGTTGGAGTACACAAAGTTTATGCGAGCGAGAACTATATCCTTCCATTATGGTTCTCAGCATACGTGCCTGTAAAGGAATCGGATTAATTAGTCAAGGATTCTGCCTTCTTCTTCCTTCTTTAGTGTTAGGACAACACGCAATTGTGAAAGCATTACTACATATTTGTAGAGGAACAGGTACACTTGCAGGTCTTGCTGGAGTCCGTTACCAAGAGTACAAAGTCATTAGTGGAATACAGAATGACCGCAAACCCAGTACAAGTTTTCGTAGCGGTTGCTGAAAAATTATAAAAGTTTGCTAGTACGTTTAGTTTAACTATTAGTCTGAAATCTATATTTAGATGAGGATGCACTCGCATAAGCATTAAGACAACGCTCAAAATTATTGACGAATGTTCCTTATGCAATCAATTCAATTTATTTCACAAAGCTGATTTCGCAAAGTCGGGTGTCTGAAAATATCATTTCATGATTCTAACCGCCTCGGTAAAGAGGTTGTCAAAATATCGATAAGCTTAATGAGAGTAATTAATAATGAAGGTAATTTTGCTTAATAACTATAGCATGACTGCTCAGTGGGAAAAGTGGAAAGAAGAAAATTATGAGTATCCAAGTCATCATCTTTGGGGAGCGACAACATTACCGAAACATGGTATTGATGTTGAGCTTATGCCTTATGAAAAGTTTGATTTTTTAAAAAAGATTAGTGAAAAAGTAAAAATATTAGGAGACTTAGATCAGCAACTTAGATTACTTTTTGGAAAATACGATTACGATATTATTTACTCGGGAAATCAAGGATCTACATACTTCCTCGCAATTTTACGCGCTATAAAAATTTTAAGAAAACCAGTTGTTACTGTACAACATCAATCATTTAAAAAAAGTATTTGGAGTCTATTATTTATAAAAATAATTTTATCTTCCTATGATCGGCTTTTTTGCTTAAGTAATGGACTAAGAGAGCACCTTATAAAAGAGTTCAATGTACCAGAAAATAAAGTTTGTTTGTTAGAATGGGGCATTGATTTACCTTGTTATGACAAGATAAAAATGAAGAACACAGTTGACACAATAAAAGAGGAAGAAAATAGTTTTATTTTGAGCGCGGGTAGAACATACAGAGACTACAAAAGCCTAATAAAAGGTTTCAAAAATATCAGTTATCCCTTAAGGATATATAGCCCTGAAGAGCCTTTTTTTAAAAAAAATTCGGAGATGAAGTCAAACGTAAAAATTGTCACAGATTACGTATCATGGCGAGAAATATTAACTGAACATGCCAAAGCTTATGCAATTGCTATACCTCTAGATACAACCCAGCCTAAATCATATATTAATGTGCTTGGAGTGACTAGTCTTCTAGATGCAATGGGTATGGGAAAAGCAGTTGTCATGACGAGAACTATAGAGCCTTGCATTGATATTGAAAAAGAAGGAATTGGAATTTTTGTTGAACCAGGAGACGAGAAAGGGTGGGAACAGGCAATATCCTATTTATTGGAACATCCAGATGAAACTCGGGAGATGGGAAACAGAGCTCGACGTTTATGTGAGGAAAAATATAACTTAGAAGTTTTTACATCAAAATTATCTAAACTTTTGAAAGATGCTTTGAGATAGCAAGTCTTGTACACGGAGAGTCATTTATACTATAAAGAATTTTGACATAGGGATTCTCAATTTATATGCATTGGACAATTGCAGCACCGTTTATAAACCAACAGAACCTCGTGAACGAGCATTGGTTAACACGAAATGTTCCTGGCGATCGCCACCAGTTCCATATCGTTCCACGTTCAATACCGTTAGGAAACTGGCACAATCAGAAGTCTTCTGTGACTGGGTTCAAGAGTTGGCTTATTTATTGGCAACATGGTATGGAAGCGATGAAGGCGTCTGAGGGAGGCGTGATTACCCTTTTTCCTCAGCTACCAGCAGTCATAGGAATGCAACAACGGATGACTGGCAAGAAGCGCGTTCCTGTAGTAGCTTGGTTATTTAATGTTGGCACCTGTTCTAGTGGAATTCGGCAGGCGATCGCCCAATATACCCTCAAACACATTGATCGCTTTGTTGTCCATACACGCCGTGAAATAGATATCTATCACCACTGGTTGGGAATCCCAAAAGAGCGTTTTGAATTTGTTCCCTTTCATCAATCAGAGATTCCCATAACTCATCAAGAGAATACGACTCATCCTTTTATTGCAGCACTTGGTTCTGCTCATCGCGACTTTTCCACCTTCTTCCAAGCAGTGTCCAAGCTCAACCTACCAACGGTTGTCGCATCAAGCGAACGTGCATTAGAAGGATTAACTATTCCACCGAATGTGAAAACACCATTCGGGATTGAAAGGCAAGATTGCTTGGATTTAGCTCAACAGGCGCGGATCAATGTCGTACCTCTGCGTCCATTGCCCCAAGTGACAGCAGCGGGACAAATCACTATTGTAGAAGCTATGCTCATGGGACGTGCTGTCATCGCCACCCGTTGTCATGGAGCAGAAGATTATATTCAGCATGGCGAGACAGGTTTGTTAGTTGAACCCCAATCTGTTGATGACTTAGTGCAGGCGATAGAAATGTTATGGAACGATTCAGCACTACGCAACCGTCTTGGTCAGGCAGCTAAACGCTATGCTGAAGAACATTTTTCTTGTAATGCAGCAGGAGCAGCTTTGGGCAGAATTCTAGATAAAGTTGCAGATACTGCAGGTATGTACTAACTTGTACTAACTAATAATGTCTTATGAGTAGACCAATTTTTGTTAAACAGGGATTTACCATAATACGCAAGATTGGTTTTTCCGTTGTTTACTATTACAAAAAGTGGGGGCAAGTCACAAAAAACATTGTGGCTGGCTTGGCTTTAGTGTTACTTTACACAATGTTCAGTAGTTGTTCGCCGTGGTTTGTAAACCAATTTGGCATGGCTAGAAGTGAAGCAGCTACGACTATTGTGCCTCCTTTGTCTACTCGCGGTTCTGCGATTATTGATGCCAAAGGTCGAGTCGCTCTGCTGCGCGGCGTCAACTGGTTTGGTATGGAACTACCAAATCATGTTCCTCACGGACTTTGGGCGAGGGATTACAAAGATATGCTTGCTCAGATAAAAAGTCTGAGCTACAACGTCATTCGCTTGCCCTATTCCGTGGAAGCTTTGCGTTCTAGTGACATCAGTGGTGTTGATTTTTCCATTGGTGCAAATAAAGATTTACAAGGTAAAAATCCTCTGGAAGTCATGGATCTGGTGATCCAGGAGGCGCAACGGCAAGGATTACTGATTCTGCTCGACAGTCACCGCCTCAACGACAAGCTTGAGTCTGAATTGTGGTATAACGATTCCTTTAGCGAGAAAGACTGGATTGACAGTTGGACGCTGCTAGCAAAACGCTACAAAGGCTATAGTAACGTCATCGGGGCAGATCTGAAAAATGAACCTCATGGTCGTGCTAGTTGGGGAACAGGCGATCGCCCAACAGACTGGCGCTTAGCCGCAGAACGAGCTGGAAATAGTATTCTCAGTGTCAATCCAAATTGGCTGATTTTGGTAGAGGGAGTCGTGGGAAACGTGCCTAATCAAAAACAGCCTATCTATGCTTGGGGTGCTAATTTGGAAGGTGTGCGGAAATACCCAGTGCGTTTGAAAGTCCCAAAAAAGCTAGTCTATTCTCCTCATGAGTATGCAGCTCCTCACCTACCGTGGGTTAAAGAACCTATACTTCCTGGTAATTTATATAAACGTTTGGAGATTGGATTTCACTATATTGCGACTCAAGGTATTGCCCCAATTTGGATTGGTGAATTTGGTGGAAATCAAGTAGATACTAAATCTAATGAGGGGATTTGGCAGAGATGGTTTGTTGATTATATCAATCAGAAAAAGCTTAGCTTTACCTATTGGTGCTGGAATCCCAATAGCAAAGATACCGGAGGTATTCTACTAGATGATTGGAAAACTATTAATACTGATAAGCAAAAACTTTTGGCTCGGCTGCTGCGTTAACAAATAAGGTAAGTAGTTGTCACTCGCTGAGTCGCAAAGCGACACGCTGCGCGTTCGCTAAAGGTCATGCTGAACCTAGCGTCCCTTGCACGTGTCATATCATGTCCGGTGAAAGACTTATCATTACAGCAATTTTCAGGTAATTGAACCACAAACTACGGTAAGCTGGTAGTAAAGTAATTGTTAGATTCGATGCCAGTATCTTATTCAGGTGATTTGCGTCGTCGCGTGATTAGAGCTTGGGAAG
>JAESGJ010000556.1_pt1 | contig 15150 bp, 10 predicted proteins | sample 9266241 | NCBI WGS metagenome assembly JAESGJ01 (sample SAMN14514841, study PRJNA621669) | algae metagenome | isolation source: Brasilonema octagenarum HA4186-MV1 and co-occurring heterotrophs from wet... | place: USA: Manoa Valley, Hawaii | collected 2009-07-20 | reverse complement strand
GCCGACCCGGACAGGTTGCGGTCCAGGAACCGCTCGTAGTGTCCGACGTCGAGGTCGGTCTCCGCGCCGTCCTCGGTGACGAACACCTCACCGTGCTGGAACGGGTTCATGGTGCCGGGATCGACGTTGAGGTAGGGGTCGAGTTTCTGCATCGTCACCTGCAGGCCGCGCGCGGTGAGCAACTGGCCGAGACTGCTGGCGGTGAGACCCTTGCCGAGTGACGACGCCACGCCGCCACTGACGAACAGATGCTTGGTCGCCGTCTGCGGATGCCTGCGTAACGGATTCGATCGGCCAGACAAGTGCAACCTCCGTGGCGAATGGCTTGGGGCCTGCCGACCCACGGAAACTCACCCTAACACCGACGCCGACAAGTCGTCGCTGACGCGCCGGTGTCCCGATGTGAGGGTCTCGCTACTGGGCGATCGTCACAGCCGAGGCGCCGCGGCCGATGCCGTACTGCCCCGGCCTGCCGCCGCCGTTCATCTCCTGAAGGGCGAGGACCGAGGTGATGCGGCCCGACTGGCTGTCGACGTCGTCAACCGTGCTCACCGCGTTGACCAGGCCCGCGTCGGCCCGGATCACCGCGACGGCGCCGGTTCCGGACGCCGAGCCGTCGCGCCCGGCCACCAGGGTGCCCGTGCCGTGCGGGGCCAGGCCTGCGGCGAAGCGGGCGACGGTGGCGCCCTGGTTGCCGGCGTCGTCGGCCAGTCCGCCGCCCGTGACGATCAATGCAGTGTCGGCGGCGCCGACCCGGCCGCTGCCGTAGGTGACGAAGCCCGTGTCGCGGAGGGCGGCCAGTACGGCGTCGCGCTGGGCGTCGTCGACGGCGGGAGCCGCCGGATCCTTCCCGGTCAGCAGGGCGATGCCGAGGAGGTCACCCGCCTGTGAGCCCTGGTCGACGGACGTGGTGCTCAGCTGACGGCCGGCAGGCACGATCGGCGAGTTGACCACGGACAGAAGCTTTTCCGACGAGTTGGCGGCGACGAATTCCTGCGTCAGCGCCACGGTACCCGTCACCACCCCGCCGGCCTGTCCCACCAGCCGAGACATCGCGTCGACGTCGTCGGACGAGGCGTCCGGCGTGCGGAACATCACCACCGACTTGCCCTTGAGCGCGTCGCGTAGGATTCGCCCCGACATCTGGGAATCGAATTCGCCTGCAGCGCTGAGCTTCTCGTTGAGCAGGTTCTTGTCGTCGGTCAAGCCGTTGATCTGGTTCTGCAGCTGGGCCTTGTCGTCCTTGAGGCCCGCCAGCAGCGTGTTGGACAGCAGACCCGAGCCGAGGGCGACTCCGATCGCCAGGGCGAGGAAGACTGCGGCCAGTGAGATCGCATGCGAGCGTAGGGAAATCACGAACCCTCCAGGGAAGTGACTAGCAGTGACGGCTCAGGTGACCAGGCCCTGGACCCACAGGGAGAACTGATTCCAGTACTGCGTCACCCAGTCGATGACGACGGTGTCCGCGCGGGACACCCACAGGGCGGCGATGACGGCGACCAGCATGGCCAGTACCAGAAGGGCGATGGCTCCCCCGGACACCCGACTGCGGTACAGCGTGGCGACGGCCTTGGCGTCGACCAGCTTCTCGCCGACCTTCAGACGCGTCAGGAAGGTCGACGGATTGCTCTGCTGGCGGGAGCGGTCGAAGAACTCCTCGATGCTGGCGTTGTGACCTGCGGTGACGATGAGTGAGGCGCCGTGGTGGTCGCACAGCAGCATCGCCAGGTCGGCGGCCGAACCCGCTGCCGGGAACGTCATCGCGCCGACCCCGAGGTCCTGGATGCGCTCGAGGCCCTTGGCGTGGCCGTCCGCGTCCGCGGGCAGCACCACCTGGGCGCCGGAGCGCAGCACCTCCACGCTCATCTCCTCGGGATCGCCGACGATGAGGGCGGGACGGTGGCCGGCCTTGCGCAGCACGTCGGCGCCTGCGCCGACGCCGACCAGCACCGGCTGATACTCCTTGATGAACGGCTTGAGGGCCTTCAGGTCGTCGGCGGCGTCGGCCTCGTCGGCGACGATGACGACGTGCCTGCGGTGCAGGTCCACGTCGATGTCCGGAATGCCCATGCCGTCGATCAGCAGTGGGCTCTCGCTGCGGATGAACTCGATGGTGTTGCCCGCGAAGGCCTCCAGGTGGGCGACCAGACCGCTCTTGGCCTCGTGCATGAGGTCGTGGATCTCTTCGTCGTTGCGCTCGGTGCCGAGGGCGATCCGACGATCCCCCGAGTACACGCCGCCGTTGTGCAGTCGGACCTTGGCGCCGTCCTTGATCTTCTTGAAGACCTCGGGGCCTGCTTCGTCGATCAGCACGACGCCATTGGCGACGAGGACCTCGGGGCCGAGGTTCGGATAGCGACCCGAGATCGAGGGAGATGCGTTCACGACGGCAGCAATCTGGGCGTCGACCAAGGCGTCCGCGGTGATCCGGTCGAGGTCGAGGGCGTCCATGACGACGACGTCGCCGGGGCCCACTCGTCGCAGCAGTCGGTCGATGTCGCGATCGACGCGGGCCGTGCCGGATACGCCGGGCTTCGAACCGGCATTACGCGAAAGCAGCGCTGACATCTTCATGGGCCGATTCTGTCGGCCAACCCTCAAGTTGAGGTGGAGGCGCGCCGTAACACCAGCCTCACGAGTGCTCTTCTGTCACATCCGCAACACGGTCACGCCGTCTGTTCGGTCTCGAATTCCTTCTTCGCTGATTCGAGCAGCTCGCGCGCATGCGCCCGCCCGCTGTCCGTCTCGCCGAGTCCGGCGAGCATCCGTGCGAGCTCGCCGACCCGATCGTCCTCGTCGAGGCGGCGCACCTCGCTGGACCTACCCTTGCCGCTGGTGCTGTCGACGACCAGGTGCACGTCGGCATAGGCCGCCACCTGGGGCAGGTGCGTCACCACGATGACCTGGTGCGTGCGCGCCAGGCGGGCCAACCGCTTGCCGATCTGGACCGCCGCCCGTCCCCCGACGCCGGCGTCGACCTCGTCGAAGACCATCGTGGTGCCCTCTGCCGACGCGGCCAGCACCACCTCGAGGGCCAGCATGACGCGGGACAGTTCGCCACCGGAGGCACTCTTCGCCAGCGGCAGCACGTCGGATCCGGAGTGCGGGGTGAAGCCGAATTCGACGGCGTCGACGCCGTCGTGGCCGGCGTGCACCAGCTCGCCGGACGACAACTTCAGTGGCGCCGAGTCGTCGGCGCGGGCCACCAGCGGGCCGACGGCGATGCTGAACCCGGCCCCCGACATCGCCAGGCCCGCGAGCTCCGCCGTCACCGCCTTGGCCATCGCCTTGGCCGCCTTGGTACGGACCTTGGTGACGTCGGCGGCAGCGGCGACGACCTTGCCGTGGAGTTCGTCGACCCTCTGCTGCAGCCCGGCCAGCGCCTCCTCGGAGACGTCGAGCTGCGCCAGCCGCGAGCGGGCGTCCTCAGCCCACGCGAGTACGCCGTCGACGTCGGCGGCGTACTTGCGGGTGAGATTGCGCAACTCACCCTGCCGCGACAGTTTGGCTTCCAAAGTGCTTGCATCACTGGGCAATTCCGCGAGATAGTCGCCGAGCTCGGTGGAGGCGTCGCCGGCGATGGCCAGGGCCTCGCCCAGCCGGTCGCCGACGGCGCGCAGGGCCGCGTCATCGGTGGCCTGCAGGGTCGCCTTCGCCTGGCCGATCGCGTCGACCGCCGACAGCACGCCCTCGACGGGTTCGTCCAACTCACCGGACAGCGCGACCCTCGCCGTCTGCGCTGCGTCACGCAGTGCGTCCAGTTCGGACAGCCTCCGGATCTCGGCGACCAGTGACTCGTCCTCGCCCGCCTGCGGCGCAACGGCCTCGATCTCACCCAGCCCGAACTGCAGCCGGTCTGCCTCCAACGTCAGCTCGCGCGCGCGTCGTCGACGGTCGGCGAGATCCCGCAGTTGCGTCAGCCACTCGTCGCGCAGCCCGCGGTACTTGGCCAAGGGCGCATCGACGTCGGCGAACCGGTCGAGTGCCGACCGCTGCTCATCCGAACGCATCAACCGCAGCTGATCGTTCTGCCCGTGCAGCGCAAGAAGTTCCGTCGTAAAGGTGCTCAGCGACTTGGCGGGCACGCTGCGGCCGCCGAGGTATGCCCGCGATGGCCCCTCGCGGCTGACCGAGCGCGCGGCGATGACGCTGCCGTCGTCGTCGCGGTCGGCGCCCGAGGAATCGAGGATCTCATCGATGCGCCCGGCGACCGTGCCACCGAGTTCGGTCGTGGTGAAGCGACCCTCGACGACGGCCCGCTCGGAACCCGACCGGACGCGGCTGGCGTCCGCGCGGGCGCCGCCGAGCAGGTGCAGGCCCGTGACGACCATCGTCTTGCCTGCACCGGTCTCGCCGGTGAGCACGGTCAAACCTCGGTCGAACTCGGCCGTCGCGGACCTGATCGCGCCGAGTTCCTGGATGCGGATCTCAGCGAGCACTCTGCCCCCGCCAGCCGGTCACCGGCAATTGGAACTTGCGTACCAATCGGTCGGTGAAGGGTGCGCTGTCCAGGCGGATCCACTTCAGCGGCGTACCGCAGCGGGTGACCTCGAGACGTCCGCCCGCCGGCACCACCATTTCGCGCCTGCCGTCGCAGAACACCATCGCGTCGTACCCGCTGGCCTCGACCTCGATCGCGATGGACGCGTCGGGGCTGGTCACCATGGGCCGGGCGAACAAGGCGTGAGCATTGTTGGGCACCACCAGGATTGACTCGAGATCGGGCCACAGGATGGGACCGCCCGCCGAGAACGCGTACGCGGTGGACCCGGTCGGCGTCGAGACCAGCACCCCGTCGCATCCGAAGGCCGACACCGGCCTGCCATCGACCTCGAGAACGACGCCGAGGACGCCGAGCCGCGGTCCCTTCTCCAGGCTGGCCTCGTTGAGGGCCCAGCCGCGCTGCTTGATCTGCCCGTCGACCCGCACGACGATGTCGAGCGTCATGCGTTCCTCGACGCGATAGTTGCGGGTCATCACCTGTTCCAGCACGGTGTCGATCGCCGCCGCCTCGGCCTCGGCAAGGAAGCCGATGCGGCCCAGGTTGACGCCGAGCACCGGGATCTCGACGTTGCGCGCGAGTTCTGCCGCCCGCAGGAACGTTCCGTCGCCGCCGAGGACCAGCACCAGTTCGCATCCCTCGGCGGCGCGCTCGTCGGCGTCGACGACCTGGATCTCCGTGCCCAGTGCGTCAATGTCGTCGGCGCCCAGATAGAACGGCTCGTGGTCGACCTGTTCCGCGGCGAGGACGCGCAGGCCGATGCCGTTCTCGCCGAGCACCTTCTCCACCCGGCGGGCAGTCTCGGTGGCCTCGTCGCGGCCGGTGTGCACCACCAGCAGAACCTGGCGTTCGCAGGTCATTGTGGCCCCTCTTCGATGCCTTGACGCACGGCGGCTTCCAGCGACTCCCCCACCAAGGGGCGGTCCGTCTGCGCGCGCAGGCGCAGGAAGAATTCGACGTTGCCCGATGGGCCCGGCAGCGGGCTGGACGTGACATCGACCGTCTGCCAGTGGAGTTCGGCAGCCCGCCGGGCGACCGCGAGCACCGCGTCGGCCCTGGTCGCCGGATCGGACACCACGCCTCCCGCGCCGACCCGCTCCTTGCCCACTTCGAACTGTGGCTTCACCATGGGAACGATATCGGCGTCCGCCGACGCGCAGGACACCAGCGCGGGCAACACCGTCGCCAACGAGATGAACGAGAGGTCAGCGACCACCAGGTCGACGGGCCCGCCGATGGCGTCGGCCGTCAGCGATCGCACGTTCGTGCGCTCGAGCACGTGCACTCGGGCATCCGATCGCAACGACCACGCCAACTGGCCATAGCCCACGTCGGCCGCGACGACCTCGCGAGCTCCGCGGTCCAGAAGCACCTCGGTGAAACCGCCGGTCGAGGCGCCTGCGTCGAGGCACCGGCGGCCGTCCACCGCGACCTCGAACGCGTCGAGGGCACCGATCAACTTGTGGGCCCCGCGGGACACCCAGGTGCGCTCGTCGCTGCCGGTGACGGTGAGCTTCGCGTCGATGGCGACGGCCGTGGCGGGCTTGGCGGCGGGCATCCCGTCGATGCTGACGCGACCGGCGCCGATGAGTTCGGCCGCCTGCTGACGGGACCGTGCCAGGCCGCGCCGGACCAGCTCGGCATCAACGCGAGCGCGCCGAGTCACCTGCGGCTACCTCTCGACGGATTCCAGTGCCCGGACCAGCAGCTCGTGTGCCTCTTCCAGCCGTGCGGCGATGGTCTCCACGTCGACGTGGGCGTCGTCGGCGGCGGCCGCGTCGGGCAGTTCGGCGAGCAACGCCGCAACATGTGCGCGGATCTGATCGGGATCGGTCGTCATCTCGACGTTCACGTTAGCTGATCGCCGGCATCCACCAACGACCAGCGCGCCAGCGCCTGGTGCGCGGCGTGGTCGCCGCCCAGGATCACGAATTTCACGCCGTCCACACTGGAGCCCCACACCGCGCTGGCCACGGCGCGCACGATGCTCAGCGGGTCCTCTGCCTCGTGCCCGGTGGAGTAGACGGTGACGTCCTGGGGGCCGACCTCGACGCGCCATGCCGCATGCGGCGCCACTCGGAGCATGGCGCCCTCCGCATCGAGCGAGCGCAGATCGGCGGCCAGGTAGTTGGGCCGCTGGGCGGCGTCGGCGTGGACCATGTCGGCAGGCGTGCTGACTCCGGTGAGCACCAGGAGGCTGGGCAGACCCGCGGCGTTCGCCCCCGCGATGTCGGTGTCCAGCCGGTCGCCGATGACGATGGGCCGCTCGAACTCGCCGCGAGCCAGAGCGTCGAGTAGCAGCGGCGGCTGCGGCTTCCCGGCAACCTGCGGCCGCTGATCCGTCGCCGCCTCGAGAGCGGCGACCATGGAACCGTTGCCAGGCAACAGACCGAGTTCGGACGGCAACGTGCGGTCCACGTTCGCGGCCACCCACAGCGCGCCGTCCCGGATGGCGAGTGCGGCCTCGGCGAGGTCGGCCCAGCCGGTCTGCGGAGAGTGGCCCTGCACGACGCCCGCCGGTTTGTCGGCGAACTTGCGCACCGGCTCGAGACCGACCTTGCGGACTTCGTCCGCAAGTGACTCGGTGCCGACGACGAGAACCGCTGAGCCGGAGGCCATTTGGGTCGCCAGCAGACGCGCGGCACTCTGCGCGCTGGTGACGACGTCGTCAGCCTTCGCATTGAACCCCATCGCGACGAGGTTCTTGGCGACCTCATCGGGGCCGCGTGAGGCGTTGTTCGTGACGAAGAGGGTGCGGGCGCCGATGGTCGCCAGGGTCTCGACGGAGCCCTCGGTGGGCTGCTGCCCACGGAAGACGGTGCCGTCGAGGTCGAGCAGAAGGCAGTCGTGATCCTGCGCGAGTGTCGACACTGTCAGCTCAGCTCCGTGATCCGCTCATCGGCATCGGTCATGCCGTCGACGTCCGCCGCTTCGGCGTTGATGAACCATTGCAGCGCTTCGTCTTTGCGACCGAGCGCCAAGAGGGTGTCGGCATACGCATAGAACAGCCGCGTCGCCGTCAGCCCGCTGCGTTCCGGATCCAGCGGAGGGCTGGAGAGTGCTGCGAGCGCCTGTTCGTGTTGGCCGAGATCCGAACGGGCTCCTGCGACGACGATCCGCAGCTCGTCGGCATCGTCACCGGTCAGCTGTTCGGCCTCGGGGGTGCGGGACAGATCGATCGCCCGCTGTGGTCGCCCGACGCCGCGTTCGCAATCCGCGATCAGCGGCAGGAGCGGCGACTTGCTGCCCATGCGGCGGGCGGCACGCAGCTCCGAGAGGGCCTGTGCCCAGTCGCCGCACTGGTAGGCGGCGATGCCGACGGCTTCGCGGACGGCAGCGATGCGGCCGGACCGCGTCCGCGCGGCCTGCGCATGGCGCAATGCCAGTTCGGGATCCTGGTCGAGCAGATCGCCTGCCGCAACCAGGTGTTTCGCCACGTAGTCGGCAGTGGCCTTGTCGAGGGTCATCAATTCACCGCGGACGTCCGGAGCCAACTGCTTGGCCTCGACGTCTGCGGGGATCGGTGGTGCATTCTTGTCCGACCGGGCGTCGTCGGATTGTGGCTGTCGGGGCCGCGCGCGATCGGAGCCCGACGAACGCGGGACGCCGCGGCGATCGCCGGACGGTGCTCCCCGTCGCGCGTCACCAGAACCCCTTCGGGGCGCGCCGCCACTGGGCGTGCGCCGAGGTCTGCGCTCGTCGCCTCCGCGTTGCGTGTCCTGGGCCACGTCTGCCTTCCCTGTTCAGCTCACCGTCCCGCAAAGGATACGGCGACACTCGAGAATTCGCGATGAATGTCGAATTGCATTCGCGAAGTCGCGAATAGAGAATCACCCCCCACGCAATTGTGGGGGGTGATTCCTAATGGGTGTTCGGCGGTGTCCTACTTTTCCAACCGTGTGGTTAGTATCATTGGCGCTGGTAGGCTTAGCTTCCGGGTTCGGGATGGGTCCGGGCGTTTCCCTGCCGCTGTTGCCGCCGTAACTCTATTTTTTTGTCTGCCCCTGTGACACCTGGGTGGGTGTTTTTTGGTGGTGGGGTGTGGTCTGTCCGGTTCGTGGACGGATGTGTGGTTGCGAGGTCAGTGTGGTGTACACGGTCACGGCAATTGGAGTTCTTGGAACCCGTTTGGGGTGTGTGTAAGTTTTCGGCCGGTTAGTGCCAGTTCCCTAACACCTTGCGGTGTGTGCAGGTCTGGTCTATCGATCCCGTGGTCTGCGGGGGGCCTTATCCCTCCTAGAGGGTGAGAAGCCTGGTCTTGGAAGAGGTTTCCCGCTTAGATGCTTTCAGCGGTTATCCTGTCCGAACGTGGCTATCCAGCCGTGCCCCTGGTGGGACAACTGGTAGACCAGAGGTTCGTCCGTCCCGGTCCTCTCGTACTAGGGACAGGTTTCCTCAAGTTTCTGACGCGCGCGGCGGATAGAGACCGAACTGTCTCACGACGTTCTAAACCCAGCTCGCGTGCCGCTTTAATGGGCGAACAGCCCAACCCTTGGGACCTGCTCCAGCCCCAGGATGCGACGAGCCGACATCGAGGTGCCAAACCATCCCGTCGATATGGACTCTTGGGGAAGATCAGCCTGTTATCCCCGGGGTACCTTTTATCCGTTGAGCGACACCCCTTCCACTCGGGGGTGCCGGATCACTAGTCCCGACTTTCGTCCCTGCTCGACATGTCCGTCTCGCAGTCAAGCTCCCTTGTGCACTTGCACTCAACACCTGATTGCCGTCCAGGTTGAGGGAACCTTTGGGCGCCTCCGTTACATTTTTGGAGGCAACCGCCCCAGTTAAACTACCCACCAGGCACTGTCCCTGAACCGGATATACGGTTCGAAGTTAGAAGCCCAATACGATCAGAGTGGTATTTCAACAACGACTCCACCAATACTGGCGTATCGGTTTCACAGTCTCCCACCTATCCTACACAAACCGTAACGAACTCCAATACCAAGTTGTAGTGAAGGTCCCGGGGTCTTTTCGTCCTGCCGCGCGTAACGAGCATCTTTACTCGTAGTGCAATTTCGCCGAGTCTATGGTTGAGACAGTTGAGAAGTCGTTACGCCATTCGTGCAGGTCGGAACTTACCCGACAAGGAATTTCGCTACCTTAGGATGGTTATAGTTACCACCGCCGTTTACTGGGGCTTAAATTCTCAGCTTCACCCCCGAAGGGATTAACCGGTCCTCTTAACCTTCCAGCACCGGGCAGGCGTCAGTCCGTATACATCGTCTTGCGACTTCGCACGGACCTGTGTTTTTAGTAAACAGTCGCTTCTCACTGGTTTCTGCGACCCACCACCGCTGCCGGCCGCGAGGGCCATGACGGTAGGGGGTCCCCCTTCTCCCGAAGTTACGGGGGTATTTTGCCGAGTTCCTTAACCATAGTTCACTCGTACGCCTTGGTATTCTCTACCTGACCACCTGTGTCGGTTTGGGGTACGGGCCGTGTGTGTGCTCGCTAGAGGCTTTTCTCGGCAGCATAGGATCACCGAATTCGCCTCACTCGGCTATGCATCACCTCTCACGCGTGATGAACGACGGATTTGCCTATCGTTCGCGCTACGGGCTTGCCCCAGTATTACCACTGACTGGTACGGCTACCTTCCTGCGTCACCCCATCGCTTGACTACTACCCACCCGGGTCCCGTGCAGCCGGCGGCACTGTCACCCCGAAGGGATCGATGAACCACCATTTGGACGGTTAGCAGAATGGATTCGTCACGGGCGCGCACACACGGGTACGGGAATATCAACCCGTTGTCCATCGACTACGCCTGTCGGCCTCGCCTTAGGTCCCGACTCACCCTGGGCGGACTGGCCTGGCCCAGGAACCCTTGGTCTTTCGGCGGGCAAGGTTCTCACTTGCCTTATCGCTACTCATGCCTGCATTCTCACTCCCACACCCTCCACAGCTCCATCACTAGGCTGCTTCACCGGCGTGCAGGACGCTCCCCTACCCAGCCTTGCGGCTGCCGCGACTTCGGCGGTGTGCTTGAGCCCCGCTACATTATCGGCGCACAATCACTTGACCAGTGAGCTATTACGCACTCTTTCAAGGGTGGCTGCTTCTAAGCCAACCTCCTGGTTGTCTTCGCGACTGCACATCCTTTTCCACTTAGCACACGCTTAGGGGCCTTAGTCGGCGATCTGGGCTGTTTCCCTCTCGACGCACGGAGCTTATCCCCCGCCGTCTCACTGCCACACTGTTGACTTACCGGCATTCGGAGTTTGGCTGACGTCAGTAACCTAGTAGGGCCCATCGGCCATCCAGTAGCTCTACCTCCGGCAAGAACCATGCAACGCTGCACCTAAATGCATTTCGGGGAGAACCAGCTATCACGGAGTTTGATTGGCCTTTCACCCCTACCCACAACTCATCCCCTCAGTCTTCAACCTAAGTGGGTTCGGGCCTCCACGGCGTCTTACCGCCGCTTCACCCTGGCCATGGGTAGATCACTCCGCTTCGGGTCCAGAACACACCACTACACCAAGACCAACGCCTTGGATACGCCCTATTCAGACTCGCTTTCGCTGCGGCTACCCCACACGGGTTAACCTCGCGACATGTCCCTGACTCGCAGGCTCATTCTTCAAAAGGCACGCCATCACCCCACCACGAAGGAGGGCTCTGACGGCTTGTAGGCACACGGTTTCAGGTACTATTTCACTCCCCTCCCGGGGTACTTTTCACCATTCCCTCACGGTACTAATCCGCTATCGGTCATCAGAAGGTATTCAGGCTTACCGAGTGGTCTCGGCAGATTCACAGCAGATTTCACGGGCCCGCTGCTACTCGGGAACACCAATCAAGGCAGGCGTCGGGTTTTCACGTACCGGGCTCTCACCGTCTACGGCAGGCCATCCCAAGACCACTTCCGCTAACCACGACACTTTCTCACTACCCTCTGGGGAGGTAGCCCCAGACAATCAGGTCCCACAACCCCGCACACACAACCCCTACCCGGTATCACATGCATGCGGTTTAGCCATCCTCCGCTTTCGCTCGCCACTACTCACGGAATCACAATTGTTTTCTCTTCCTACGGGTACTGAGATGTTTCACTTCCCCGCGTTACCCCCCGCACCCTATGTATTCAGATACGGGTAACACGACATCACTCGTGCTGGGTTTCCCCATTCGGACATCCTCGGATCAACGCTCGGTTGACAGCTCCCCGAGGCTTATCGCAGCCTCCTACGTCCTTCATCGGCCTCTGATGCCAAGGCATCCACCATGCGCCCTTAAACACTTACAACACAAAAACCAATTGTTTGAAAAATCGAAATTACACCACAACAACCCACAGACACCTCACACCCGAAGCCTCCGAAGAAACCCGGGCGATCACTGCTGCGAGTTGATGCTCGCAACCACTATCCACGAATCAAACACCACACCCCACCACCAAAACCTGGGGCAACAACACGCCTCCCACCACACGCAGTGGCCAGGGAAACACGGGCCTGTTGTCTCAAAGCCCAACAGTGTGTCTGGTGACCCCCACCCCCGCACCGGCACTCACCCGAAGGCCAGCACCACTGCAGAAGCAAGGTTTTTGTCGCTTGTCGTGTGCACCAGAACCGGATCCACTACAGATCGCGGTCCATCCACAGATTCTCCCGCGGACACCGTGACCCCACAGTCGTGGGCGGGCCGGGGTTTCGTGGTGCTCCTTAGAAAGGAGGTGATCCAGCCGCACCTTCCGGTACGGCTACCTTGTTACGACTTCGTCCCAATCGCCGATCCCACCTTCGACGGCTCCCTCCCACGAGGGGTTAGGCCACCGGCTTCGGGTGTTACCGACTTTCATGACGTGACGGGCGGTGTGTACAAGGCCCGGGAACGTATTCACCGCAGCGTTGCTGATCTGCGATTACTAGCGACTCCGACTTCACGGGGTCGAGTTGCAGACCCCGATCCGAACTGAGACCGGCTTTGAAAGGATTCGCTCCACCTCACGGCATCGCAGCCCTTTGTACCGGCCATTGTAGCATGTGTGAAGCCCTGGACATAAGGGGCATGATGACTTGACGTCATCCCCACCTTCCTCCGAGTTGACCCCGGCAGTCTCTCACGAGTCCCCACCATGACGTGCTGGCAACATGAGACAAGGGTTGCGCTCGTTGCGGGACTTAACCCAACATCTCACGACACGAGCTGACGACAGCCATGCACCACCTGCACACAGGCCACAAGGGAACCGACATCTCTGCCGGCGTCCTGTGCATGTCAAACCCAGGTAAGGTTCTTCGCGTTGCATCGAATTAATCCACATGCTCCGCCGCTTGTGCGGGCCCCCGTCAATTCCTTTGAGTTTTAGCCTTGCGGCCGTACTCCCCAGGCGGGGTACTTAATGCGTTAGCTACGGCACGGATCCCAAGGAAGGAAACCCACACCTAGTACCCACCGTTTACGGCGTGGACTACCAGGGTATCTAATCCTGTTCGCTCCCCACGCTTTCGCTCCTCAGCGTCAGTTACTGCCCAGAGACCCGCCTTCGCCACCGGTGTTCCTCCTGATATCTGCGCATTCCACCGCTACACCAGGAATTCCAGTCTCCCCTGCAGTACTCCAGTCTGCCCGTATCGCCCGCACGCCCACAATTGAGTTGTGAGTTTTCACGAACAACGCGACAAACCACCTACGAGCTCTTTACGCCCAGTAATTCCGGACAACGCTCGCACCCTACGTATTACCGCGGCTGCTGGCACGTAGTTGGCCGGTGCTTCTTCTGCACATACCGTCACTTGCGCTTCGTCTGTGCTGAAAGAGGTTTACAACCCGAAGGCCGTCGTCCCTCACGCGGCGTCGCTGCATCAGGCTTGCGCCCATTGTGCAATATTCCCCACTGCTGCCTCCCGTAGGAGTCTGGGCCGTATCTCAGTCCCAGTGTGGCCGGACACCCTCTCAGGCCGGCTACCCGTCGTCGCCTTGGTAGGCCATTACCCCACCAACAAGCTGATAGGCCGCGGGCCCATCCCACACCGCAAAAGCTTTCCACCACACCCCATGAGAAGCGTGATCATATTCGGTATTAGACCCAGTTTCCCAGGCTTATCCCAAAGTGCAGGGCAGATCACCCACGTGTTACTCACCCGTTCGCCACTCGAGTACCCCGAAGGGCCTTTCCGTTCGACTTGCATGTGTTAAGCACGCCGCCAGCGTTCGTCCTGAGCCAGGATCAAACTCTCCAAACAAAAACCCCGGAACCAAATCCGGCAGAATTCGAATCAGAAAAAATTCGACCTAACAAAAAACACCAAAAAACTGGCATCAAAAAAACAACCACCCACAATCACAGGAAGACGGGGAGTCCCCCAACATGGGCAGCCAAAAACAACAAACAAAAACCACCAAACACACTATTGAGTTCTCAAACAACACACCCGGCATCTCCGTCTGCACGCGCAGCTACCCCGCGGCTTTCGCCGCGTGCTAGTAGAGCGGACAGTTGAAGAACTCCCCGTTTCCGGGCAAGCTCTTCTCGGTGATGCCGTCGCGCTCGGCGGCTTGACCGCGTCGCGACGACTTGGACTAAGTTACGTGCCGGATAACGGAGAGTCAAATTGCCTGGTCAAGGGCCTGTCTAGCAGAAGTTCACGGCACGAACGTCCGCTCAGACCCCTTCTCAGAGCCGTTCGACACCGGCCACGTTGCGCTTACCGCGCCGCAACACCAACCACTTGCCATGGAGGAAGTCCCCGGCGCCGGGGGTCCAGTCATCGCTGTCGACCCGCGCGTTGTTGACGTAGACCCCGCCTTCGGAGAGTGTTCGGCGTGCCTCCCCCTTGCTCTTGGACAGTCCGGTCGCCACCAATAGGTCGCCGATGCCGTCCGGCACTCCGGGTGAGAGCTCCGCGACCGACGTCTCGCGCAGAGCGGCGGCCAGCGTCGGCTCGTCGAGTCCGCCCAGCTCACCGCGGCCGAACAAGGCCTGACTGGCCAACTCGACGGCATCGGTGGCGGACTGCCCGTGCACGAGCGTCGTCAGCTCCCGTGCGAGCCGCCGTTGCGCGGCTCGTTCATGGGCGCGCTCGGCGGTCACGGTCTCGAGGTCCGCGAGCTCGTCGGCGGTGAGGAACGTGAACCAGCGCAGATAACGCACCACGTCGGCGTCCGCGGTGTTGAAGAAGTACTGGTACCAGGCGTAGGGCGTGGTCAGCTCGGGATCGAGCCAGACGTTCCCGCCGCCGGTCGACTTGCCGAACTTCTTGCCGTCCGCAGAGGTGACCAATGGCACCGTCAGTGCGTGCGCCGTGGCGGCGAGCTTCTGTCGCACCAGCCGGACGCCGGCGATGATGTTGCCCCACTGGTCGGATCCGCCGATCTGCAGTGAGCAGCCGTGCTTCTGATGGAGTTCCACGAAGTCGTTGGCCTGCAACAGCATGTAGCTGAATTCGGTATAGGAGATGCCGTCGCCGTCGAGTCTGCGCCGGATGGTGTCGCGGTCGAGCATCACGTTGACGGAGAAGTGCTTGCCCAGGTCGCGCAGGAATTCGATGGCCGAGAGCTGCGACGTCCACGACAGGTTGTTCTCGACGATCGCCCCGGTCGGCGAGGCGTCGAACGTGACGAACCGTTCCAGTTGGCCGCGGATGCGCTCGGACCACTCCGCGACCGTGTCCGCCGTGTTGAGCGTGCGTTCAGCC
>JAESGJ010000555.1_pt1 | contig 15174 bp, 14 predicted proteins | sample 9266241 | NCBI WGS metagenome assembly JAESGJ01 (sample SAMN14514841, study PRJNA621669) | algae metagenome | isolation source: Brasilonema octagenarum HA4186-MV1 and co-occurring heterotrophs from wet... | place: USA: Manoa Valley, Hawaii | collected 2009-07-20 | reverse complement strand
ACTCGCGGCTGGGCTACCGCGAGAGCATCAAGTACGCCACCCGGATCAGCACCGACGGAATCTACCTGCATCAACTCGACAGCACGGTCTGGGCCCAAGGCAACACCAACGTCTCCCATGGCTGTCTGAACCTCAACGCCGACAACGCGCAATGGTTCTACGACTTCTCCCAGCCCGGTGACGTCGTCGAGATCCGCAATACCGGCGGCGAACCCCTGCAAGCGTGGCAGAACGGCGACTGGAGCGTCCCCTGGACCCAATGGACCGCCGGCAGCGCCGTCACATGACCCGCCAACGCGGTCCATCCGCCATGCCACGCCGGTGCACCAGGCCGCCGGCGTTCGGCGGTGGCGCGACATCTCCCCATCGTCCGAACTCGAATGCGGAATCGCCGCCGCAGCCGAATCGTCGAGCGACATGAGGACCGCGAATGGCCACGAGACGAACCCTCCGCACACGGCTAATCGTGGGGGTCGCCGCGGCAATGGCGCTTCTTGGTGCATGTCGCGCAGGGTCCGCCCCGTCGTCCACCGAGTCGTCCTCGGCGGGCGAGCCGGCGACTGGTTCGCCCCCGCAACCCCGGCAATCTCATTCGGCCTCAGACTTCCCCCACAGGGGGGCGTTCGTCGTGTTCACCGCTGCGGATGGTTCGTTCGCGATGAAGTATCCCGCGGGCTGGGCACGGACCGATGCGGATGCCAAGGTGACGTTCAGAGACGGGTTCAGCAGCATGGAGTTGGCGAGGCGGGAGGGGTTCTATCAGCCCACTGAGGACTATGCACGGGCGGTGGAGGTGCCCGACCTCGCTGCCAAGACGGCCGGTTTCGTGCTGGGAGGGGTCAAGACGGTACAACCCCCATCGGGACCGGTGGTGCTGATCACCTACCAGGTCGACTCACCCGGCGATGCCGACACCGGCACGCCGATCACCCAGAACGTCGAACGGTATGAGTTCGCGCACGACAGCCGCGAAGTAGTGGTCACGTTGTCTGCTCCGGTCGGCTCGGACGACGCCGACCCGTGGCCGATCATCGTCGACTCCTTTACCTGGCTGCGGTGAGCGGGGTCCCCGCGACGGCGGAATCGACCTGGTTGGGTGGCACCGCACGCTGGCCCGGCGGTCGAACACGCGGGACACCGCGATCTGGTCGGGCATCCGCTGACGCGAGCACACCGGACGACCGAGCACGGCGGGGCGGACGTGCGACCACGACCACCTCGTCGCCAACCGAACCCGAATCATCATTGACTGAAACCAATTTGGTCATCACCGTGTGTCGGTCGTGGATTAGCGTGAGTGGCGCAGCCTCCGTACCCTCGAGGAAGTGAATCCCGCCCCGTCGCCACCGCCGGTCAGTCGGCGCCGGGCACTGTCGGCTCTCGCCCTCGGCGCAGTGGCCCCGGCAACCCTGGCGGGCTGCATCGGCGGGTCGACCACACGGCCTCGACCGAGCACCGCGTCGCCCCCCACGCCCTCGATCACCTATCAGCCCACGAACGCCGCCGTAGACGTGGCGCCCACGGGGCCCGTCGGTGTGCAGGTCCGCGACGGATATCTTCAGCGCGTCACCCTGACCAACCGCGACGGCACGCTCATCGCCGGGACGGTGACCCAGGATCGCACCGGCTTCGCCGTCACCGAACCGCTGGGTTACGACATGGCCTACACCTGGGGTGGCTCGGTGGTGGGCGACGACGGCAAGGCCGTCCCCGTGACCGGTACCTTCACCACAGTCGCGCCCACGGCAACGGTCAACGGCCAATTTCAGCTCGCCGACGGGCAGGTCGTCGGTGTCGCTGCACCCATCATCTTGCAGTTCGATGCCTCGATCAGCGACAAGGCAGCCGTCGAGAAGGCGTTGACGGTGACGACCGACCCGCCCGTGGAGGGCAGCTGGGCCTGGCTGCCCGACGAGGTCGGCGGTTCACGGGTGCACTGGCGGACCCGCGACTACTACCCGGCCGGCACAAAGGTCGCCGTCGACGCCCCGCTCTACGGGGTGCCGATGGGGGCGGGCGCGTTCGGCGGGCAGTCCCTCACACTGACCTTTGAGACCGGGCGGCGCCAAGTGGTGCAGGCCGTCGCCTCCTCGTACCGCATTCTGGTCGTCACCGACGACGGCGTCATCATGGACCTGCCCTGTAGTTACGGTCAGGCCGATCTGCCACGCAACGTCACGCGCAGCGGCACTCACGTGGTGAGTGAGAAGAACGCCGACTTCTACATGTCCAATCCGGCGGCCGGTTACTTCAACGTGCACGAACGGTTCGCGGTGCGGATCTCGAACAACGGCGAATTCATCCACGCCAACCCCAACACCATCGGCGTCCAGGGCAGCACCAACGTGACCAACGGGTGCATCAACCTCTCACTGGACAATGCGCGACAGTACTTCGAGAGCGCGATCTACGGCGACCCGGTCGAGGTGAGCGGCACGTCGATCGAGCTGTCCGCCGCCGACGGCGACCTCTGGGACTGGGCGGTGGACTGGGACACCTGGGTGTCGATGTCGGCGGTCGCGTCGCCGTCCGCCCCGCCGGCGTCCGTATCGATCCCTGCAACCGCCCCCGCCATTCCGCCGGAAGCTCCGGTGCTGTCCGACGTCGGCCCAGCGTCCGGACGACCCGGGGGATAGCCGGACGACGTGACCGGTGCGAGCCGCCCCTGAACCTCCCGTGGACTCCGCGACGTTGCCGGGGTTGTCTGCGGGGCGGGGCAAGGCAGGGATCACCGCCCGTGCACGAACTGCCATCCTCCCCCCGCGACGACACCGAGTCCGATACTCATCGCGGCGGCAACGATCGCCACGGCGGACGACCACCGCCCAGGGACCGCGCCGACCTCGTCGGGGACCGCGTCGCGCGCCACGACGGGCCGGATCCAGCGCAGGTAGTAGAACAGGCTGATCAGCGAGTTGAGGAACACAACGACGGACAGCCAGGCGTAACCGCCGTCCCACGCGGCGGATGCGGTGGTGAGCTTGCCGACGAACACCGCCGCGGGTGGTGTGCCGACCAGGCCCAGCAACGCCACCACCAGCGCCGCGGCAAGCCAGGGATGCCGCCCTCCGAGTCCCCGATAGGAGTGCAGGTCCCGTAGTCTGGGCACCGCGGACGTGACGGCGAACGCCGCGAGATTCGTCACGGTGTAGCCGGCGAGATAGAACAGCAACGACGGCGATGCCAGATCCGAGTGACCCGCAGCGACCACCGGCACCAGCAGGAATCCCACCTGCGCGACCGTCGACCAGCCCAGCAGCCGGCGCGGATCCTGCTGCCAGTACGCGGCCAGGTTGCCCAGCGTCATGCTGGCCGCGGCCAGAACGGCGATCAGCAGCGGCCAATTCACGGCAGAAGGCAGTGCGAGCACCACCCGGTAGATCGCGACGACCGCACCGATCTTCGGCACCGTCGTCACGAACGCCGCGACGGTCCCGCTGGACGCTTGGGCGGCGTCGGGCACCCAGAAGTGCGCCGGGACACCACCGGCTTTGAACATCAGCCCGCAGACGACGGCGATGACGCCGGCGGCCACGACGGCCCGCGGAGCATCCGCCAGTCCTGCGGCGAGGTCGGCATAGCTCGTGCTACCCGTCACCCCGTCGACGATCGTGATGCCGAGAAGCAAGACGATGCTGAACAAGGAACCCAGCAGATAGCTCTTCATGGTGGCTTCGGCGCTGTTGCGGGTGTGCGCCAGACCGATGAGGCCGTAGAGCGGAATGCTCGCCAGCAAGAATGCCGGAGCGAGGACCAGCAGGTCGTTGGCGCCGGCGAGGAGGACCGTGCCGGTGGTCGCGAACAGCATCAACGCGTAGGTTTCGCTCTCCCGCGGGGAGCCGTCGATTTCATCGGCGGCGATGCCGAGCACGAGCAGCGTCGCCACCGCCGCCACGAGGCGGGCCACTCCGGTGGCGGCATCAACCCGGAACGTGCCCTCGAACGCCTCACCGCCCGGTCCGGCCAGCGCCACGGCCGCGGCCACGATCGCGGCGACCACGGCGACGGCGGCCGCCACCCGCGTGATCCACAGTCGGCGACGGGGCAAAAACGAGCCGCCGAGCAGAATCCCGAGGCCGCCCCCGAACAGCAACATCTCCGGCAGCATAAGAGCAGGGCGCATGTCCACGTCAGCGGCCGACCAGATCCACGACCGCCCCCGCGGCGGGTTCGATGACGCTGAGCAGCGGACGCGGAAAGACACCGACGGCCAGCGACAGGACCAGCAGTGGCGCCACCGACCACAGTTCCCAGGGCCGCAGGTCGGTGAATCCAATGGCCTTGCAACGGGTTTCCCCGGTCAGGAGGTCCCCTGTCGCGCGCAGAAACAACGCTGCGGTGATGAGGATGCCGAGTACCGCGGCCGCAGTGACCGGGGCGACGGCGATGCTGCCGGTGAAGACTTGGAATTCGGCGATGAAACCGGAGAAGGCAGGCAACCCCAGGGAGGCGAACGCGCCGATTGCGAAGAGGGTCGCGAACTTCGGTGCGGGCCCGGCCAGTCCGCCGTAGGAATCCATGTCGTAGGTCGAGGCGCGGTCGAACAACACGCCGGTCAGGAGAAAGAGTGCGCTGGTGATCAGGCCGTGGCTCACCATCTGCGTGACTGCGCCGCTGACCGCGATGCTGCGCGCCTGACCGGTGTCGGAGGCCAGCAGCCCGGCGACGCCGACCGCCAACACGATGTAGCCCATGTGATTGACCGAGGTGTAGGCGATCATCCGTTTGACGTTGTTCTGGGCCAGGGCCACCAATGCGCCGTAGAGCACCGAGACGACGCCGACGGCCACGATCACCCACGCCCAGGACTGCCACGCCTGCGGCAACAGGGGCATCGCGATCCGGACGAAGCCGTAGGTGCCGAGTTTCAACAGCACCCCGGCCAGGACTGCCGATCCGATCGCGGAGGCGTCGGTGTGCGCCGGCGGCAGCCAGGTGTGAAACGGCACCGTGGGCGTCTTGACTGCCAACCCCAGCAGGACCGCGCCCAGCACCACCGCGCCCGCCACGGGCCGCCCGGCCAGCGGCATCGCCTCGGCTAGCTCGGGGATGTCGAAGGTGTGCGGATCGGCCGCGAGGTACAAGCCGATGAATCCCACCAGCAGGGCCAGTGAGCCGAGGAAGGTATAGAGAAAGAACTTCAGGGCCGACCGAGCCGCGTTGCCGTGTCCCCAACCCAGGATCGCGAAGTACATGCCCACGATCGACAGATCGAAGAAGACGAAGAACACGATCAGGTCCAGCGAGACGAACACGCCCAGGCTGACGCTTTGCAGAAACAGCATCAACGCCGCCTGCATCCGAGGCCGCTGCTCTTCCCGCAACCCGTACACCGCGCAGGCCAGGAAGATGACCGCCGTCATCGCCACCAGCGGCAACGACAATCCGTCCACACCGACGTGATAGCTGCTGTTGACGCCCGGGATCCACGGCACGCGCACCTCGTAGTCGAACCGCCCCGGCGGCGGGTTCCGGTACCGCGCCCAGGCCAATCCGACCAGCAGCAGGTCGGCCGCCGCCACGACGACCCAGTACCAGCGGGCGGAGCGATCGCCGAGACCGGGCACGGCGATCAGGACGCCGGCGGCCAGCAACGGTAGAAACACGATCAGGCTGAGCACATTCACCTCGACGTCACGATGAGGAGGACGACGCCGAACGCGATCATCACGGCGGCTTGCAGGTAGTAGTCGTGCAGCTGACCGCTCTGCGGCCGGCGGGCCAGACGGCCGAGCGCCCGGGTGGCCGCGGCGACTGCGTTGACGACACCGTCGACGTCACGGTCATCACGGCGGCCCGCCCAGCGCGCGGCTCGCATCGTGCCCGACGCCGTGGTCTCTACCGCGACGTCCAGGACACGGTCATCGAAGGTCGCCAGCGCGTCGGCCAACCGCAGCGTCGGCCTCACGATCACCGCGTGAGCTGCCGCCTCCAGCCCAAGCCACTGCCGAGCCCACCCCGGTGCGGGCAGTCGGGCGCGCGACCACCAAGACATCGAGGCCAGGAGCACGGCGACGGCCAGCACCGCAGATGCCGCCAGCTCGGCGACCGGAGCGCCGGGCGCGAGTATCCCGAGCACCGTGGCTCCAGCGGCGAGCACGAGCAGCGGGCCCACCTCCAGCGTGCCGATCGCGCGGGTGCCCGGCTCCTCCTCGTCGAGATGCCCATCGACCAGCTCTCGATGCGGAGCCGCCCAGATGACGATCAGGATCTTTCCGGCGTAGGCGGCTGAAAGGGCAGCCCCGAGCAGCCCAACCGCGTAGAGCCAGGGCGACTGCCGAAGCGCCGCAGCCAGCACGGCATCCTTGGTGGCCCACAACGACAATGGCGCCACACCGGCCAAGCTCAGGGTGCCGATCGTCGCGGCGACCCCCACCGCCGGCCACCGCCGCGCGACCCCACCCAGACCGTCGAGATGTTTGGTGCCGAGCGCGCTCAGCCACGCGCCAGCGGCCAGGAATAGCAATGCCTTGGTGGCGGCGTGAGCGATCAGCTGCGCGGTGCCGCCGCTGACCGCGCCCAGCCCGGCCCCCAGCACGACGAACCCGAGCTGGGAGGCGGTCGAGGCGGCCAACAACTGTTTGAGATCGGTTTGGGCGATGGCCACCACGCCGAGCAGCACCGCCGTCGATGCGCCGACCCAGGCGGCGGCAGGGCCGGCCCAGCCGGTGGCCGACAGCAGTGGCGAGGTACGCAGCAGCAGGTATCCACCCATGGCAACCATCGCCGCGGAGTGCAGCAACGCGCTCACCGGGCTGGGACCCTCCATCGCCCGGGACAGCCAGAACGAGAATGGCAGCTGTGCGGCCTTGCCGAGCGCAGCGACGAGCACCCCGGCCGCGATCACGTCACGCCATCCCGGGGAGGCGTCGGGCAGGTCGGTCAGCGTCAGGCCGGCACCCCCGGCCAATGCTGCTGCCGAAGCGACGTAGAGACCGAGGTCGGCGGACCGGGTGGTCACGAACGCGGTTAGGCCGCCGGACACCCGCTGCCGTTCGCGCCACCGAAACCCGATGAGTGCATACGACGCCGCGCCCATGATCTCCCAACCGATGAGCAGGGTCGGAAGAGTTCGTGCGGTGACGGTGACCGACGCCGAGGCAGCGAACAGCAGCATCAGCCCGTAGAACCGAGGCCGGGACTCGGTGACGTTGGCCGCTGAGAACACCAGAACCAGCAGCGTGACCGCGGTGACGGTCGGCAACACCAACGCCGAGAGTGAATCGACACCCAGCGCGAGATCGCTGCCGGCCATGAACGGCATCGCGACACTCGGCGTGGTGACCGCGGCGACCACCGAGAGGGCGCAGGCCAGCGCCGCGGTTGCGACGGAGATCGGCGCGGCCAGCCGTTCACCGTGCCTGCCGAGGAGGATCAGCACCGCGCCCACCCCCGCGGGGGTCAGCACGGTCGCGGCCAGCAAGACCTGTTCCGCATCCATCACGAGTTGCTCATCCGGACAGCTCACCGGCGGCGTCGGTCATGTCGGCCTGAAGGTCGCGGTGCAGCAGGGTGGCGACGGCGAATCCCATCGCCATCTCGACGGTCATCGCCGCGATCACCACCAGTAGCAGCACCTGCCCGGTCGGGTTGGGGGCGAGGAACCACCAGAATCCGGCCGCGGCGAGGATGACGCCGTTGATCATGAGTTCCAAGCCCATCATCACCATCACCACCACCTGCTGCGACAAAGCGCCGTAGAGACCGACACTGAACAGTGCGGCCGCCACCAGCAGGACGGTCTGCAACGTCATCGGCCCACCCCTCCAGGCTGCGGATCGTCGGCTGGCCGGCGATCGAGATCGTCGCCGAAGCGGTCGTAGCGGGTGCGGCGGGCGGCCAGCACGATGCCGGCGACGATCGTGGCCACCATGACCGGACTGATCACGGTCATCACCAGCATCTTCGAGCCCATCAGGGCCTCGCCCAGGGCCCGGGTGGTGTCACCGCCCGGCGCCGGGCGCCGCGAGGGCCAGTCGACGAGCAGGATTCCGGCAGCCAGCACTGCGAACGTCACGACGGCGGCGGCCAGCGCGCGACGGTTGTCGTGCACCATGCTCATCGGCATCAACGCGGGGTTCATCCCCATGAACATGACCATGTACACGACCATCACGGCCATCTCCATGACCATCATGAGAATGGTGATGACGCCGACGTAATTCTGATGCAGCAGAAGCACATTGATGCCGACAGCGATGAACGACAACGCCAGCGCGTAGGTGGCGCGCGCCATCGAATTCACCCAGAACACCGCCGCGCCGGACAGGACCGCCGTCGCGGCGGAGGCCCAGAACGCGACGTCGAGCACCATCGCGTCAGCTCCGCCCGACCGCGACGACGGCGACCACGAAATCCTGCAGGACCGCCGCGGGCAGCAGCACCAACCAGCCCACCTCCATGAACTTGTCCGGACGCAACGCAGGAAGGCGGCGCCGCACCCACACGAACGCCGCGAGGACCGCCATGGTCTTTAGCAGGGTCCACGCCCAATCCGGCAGCAGCGGTCCGCTGCCGCCACCCAGGAACATGGGCACCGCGACCGCCGCACCCGCCGCCAGCAGCGCATACTGACCCGCCCGCCACACCAACCGGTCCACTCCGGACAGCTCGGCGCTCACTCCGCCAGCGATGTCAGTACCCAGCGCCGGGGCGAACGGGCCCCACACCGCGAAGGCCAGCACACCGAGGCAGTAGACGCAGAACGCCACCGGCATCCACACCGCGAACCACAACCCGTGCTGGGCGCGCGCGATGTCACCGACCCGCAGGCTGCCCGCCGCGATCACGGGCGCCACGAGCGCGAACATCAACGGAAGCTCATAGGCTATGCCGTGGGCGAGGAACCGGTACCCACCGATGAGGGAATGTCCCGAGTTGGGGCCCCACCCCGCCAACCACACGAACGACCAGATCGTCACGTCCATCGCGTTGACCCACACCACGCCGACGTCGAGATCCCACAAGGTCCACCGTCCCAGCGGGATGACCGTCACCATCAACAGCACCGCGGTGAGCAGGCCCGCGCCGCCGATCCGCCAGAGCAGCTGGTCGGCCTCAAGGGTGACGCGGCGACGCTGACGCATCAGCCTGGCCGTTTCGACGAGCGGCCCGCGAACGCTGGTGGCGCCGCGGGCCACTGCACGTCCCTCGAGCACGTCGTCGAGGGTGGCCGCCGCCACGGCGAGGAGACCCAGTAGCGCCGCCGCGGCAAGCGCCCACCCGCCCGCGACGGTCGTGATGTCGCCCTCAGCCACGAGCGTCGCCCGGGTGTCGAGCCGCCGGTGCTGCGGTGATGTCGAGACCGGCGATCAACAGCCGCGCGGTGGCCACATCTCTGCCAATGACCAGTGCGGGGAGTGCCTCGATGCTGGTTGTCGTGGCGGCGTCGAGGTCCGGCTCTGGTGCCGTCAAGAGCGCCCCCGCGCGCGCGAGCATCCCGAGGTGAGCGTCGGTGGCACCCCGCATCGACCATCGGAAGACCCAGGAACGCAGCACCATTCGGCGGAGCGCCTCCAGCGCGTCCAGAGCGGGGTCGTCGGTGGCGAGTAGCAGATCACGAACCCGACGTGCCCTACTCGCTGCGTGGGGCCAGCCGCCCATAGCCAGCAGTGAGGCAAGACGGTCACATTCACGCGCTGCCTGCACGCGGGCGCTGCGGGCCTGCGCCGGTTCGGGCTCGGGATCGATCATCCACGCCTCGGCGTCGACGATCACATCACCCTGCAACGCGCACCCTACGACCACGCCTGCTGGCCAGTACTGCAAGACGGGCCCCAGACGTAGATGCAGAACGTCCATCTCCAGGCCGTCCCGATCACTTCCACCTTCGGCGAGGGCAATGCCCGACGGGGTCATGCTCATCGCCATGTCCATGCCGCCCATGTCCATGCTGCCCATGTCCATGCCGGGATGATCCATGTCGCCCGTGTGCGGTTTGGGGGCTTCGGTTGTCGGCAATGGCGCCCGCGTTCGGGCGTCGTGCCGATGCCGATCGACGTTGGCGAGCTGGGCGCACACCCGGTCGAGGGCTCCGTCGATCACCGCATCGCCGCCGGACCCGACGAGATCGCACCGCACTCGCGGGCCCGGCATTTGCTCCCACACGGTGGCGATCGCGTCGGTGAGACCGGTTCCGGGTTCGCCGCAGACCGCGAGAACGTCAGCGTCGGCGGGGTTGTCGCTCAACCGCCAGCCGCGACGCAGGGCGTGCCGCTGCAGCGCGGCCCGCAGTTCCCAGTCACCGCGAACCTCGACGATCAGCAGGTGGGGGCAGCGGGTCGCGTAGCGGGCCAATGCGCCAGTCACACCCACCGGAGTGCTCCCTCGCGCCACGCCCACAGCACGGCCACCAACAGCACGGCCAGGAACGTGAACATCTCGACGATCGAGGACCACCCCAGATCACCAACCACCACCGCCCACGGGTACATGAACAACATCTCGACGTCGAAGGCGAGAAAGAGCACCGTGGCCGGATACCACCGGACGTGAAAGCGAGACAGCGCATGCTCCTGCGGTGTCCAACCTGACTGAAACGGCAGCGAGACAACGGGAATGACGTTCACCGTCGTAAGTCGATGCAGCCCGTAGAGGCCGAAGATGCCCACCACGGCGACCAACAGCATCGACGACACTCCGATGAACACCGAACCGCCTTCCCCGTCCGTGCCGAACCCGACGAAGCGAGCCGAAACCGTTCGTCCGTGCCGCCGATGCCTAGCTACGCACGAGGCGCGCGATGGCCTCCGACGCCTCCTTGAGCTTGGTGTCCTGCTCGTTGCCGCCCGCTCGCGCCGCGTCGACGATGCAATGGCTCATGTGCTCGTCGAGCAGTCCGAGCGCTACCGACTGCAGAGCCCTCGTCGCTGCGGATACCTGGGTGAGTATGTCGATGCAGTACGTGTCGTCGGCGACCATCCGCTGCAATCCTCTGATCTGCCCCTCGACCCGGCGTAACCGTTTGAGGTAGTCGTCCTTATTGTCCAGGTATCCAGCCATGACGTCGTCTCCATCCCTCGCTCGGTGATCATACCCACGTGGGGTATCTTGGCGCACCGGTTTGAATTGATGGCGCACGGCGATTGACTGCCCGCGGGGTTGCGCGCGCGGGGGACGCCACTGCGCTCAGCAGCATGTGATCGGCCCTGGCAGCCATGAGTCCGGAGATGGTGGTCCGGTCCGATCAGGACGTTGCCGAGTGCTCGGGCGATGCCCTGGGCAGCCTGTGAAAACGGTTGGGCGGGAACACTAGTCGCTCCGCCGTCTGCACGACCACGTCCCTCGTTTGCAGCGCGGCGGGGCGAGCGCTCCCGCCGTCGAGATCGGTGAACTTAGCTAGTGGACGCTTGCGCATGCGCGTCTGGTAGGGGAGAGGTCACGGTGGTCGCGACCGGGGGCCGATTCGGTTCCGGCAGGGCCACTGGCGGAACCGCCGGGGTACGCAGTTGCCGGGCAAGCCAGGGCAGCGCCGCCGAAAACGCGCGGGCGGCGAAGGGCCAATCGTGTTTGCCGGGTGCGGCCACTACCGCGCAGACGATGCCCTTGGTCCTGGCCAGTGTGCAGAGCGAGTCTGCGGCGAGGTCCTGGCCTTCGGGATTGCCGGCACTATCACGAAGGTGTTGCTGCACGCCGCCGGGAATCGCGAACCAGCCGGCCACCCCGGTGTACGGGGCGTGCCGGGTGATGACGGTGGTTGGGTCGAACGCGGCCCACGCCTCGGGATTTCCGCCGAAGAGCTGGCTGATGGTCTCCGCCCTGTTTCCCGCATTGGGGCCTAGGTCGCCGCCGATGTCGACGAACGCACTGAACAACTCTGGGTGCATCACGGTCAGGTCGACGGCGCACGTGCCTCCCATCGACCAGCCCACGACACCCCAATTGGCCCGGTCCGCGCTCACCCCGAATTCGGCGATGACGGACGGGATGACGTCCTTGGTCAGGTAGTCGGCGGCGTTGCCGCGAGGACCATTGACGCATTCGGTGTCGTTGGTGAACGAGCCGCTGGGGTCGACGAACACCAGCACCGGCGCGTTTCCGCCGTGCGCGGCCGCGAAATCGTCGATGGTGGTGATGGCGTTGCCGACCCGCAGCCAGTCCGCGGGGGTGTTCATGGCGGCGCCGATCATCACTACCACCGGCAGTGGGGGCGGCGGGACGCTGGTGAAGTAGGCCGGCGGCAGGTACACCAGTTCGCTGCGGTGCTCGAACTTCGAGGCCGTGGCACTGATGGTCACCGGGACGACGACACCACGAGTCGGGGGCACCCCGGCGCGCTGCAGTGCGGCTACGGTACTGCGGTCGCCCTGGTCGGGCAGCGGACCCGCAATCAGCTGATTCCACGCCGAATGCACCGTCGGGAAGTATCCCACCCAGGAGTTGAATGCCAGCGCCGCACTGAGCACGCACAGCGGTATCACCGACACCGATCCGATGCGCCGCCACCACCGTGCACCGCGCCAGCCCACCACCAGGACCCCCGCCGCCAGGGCACTCAGCCCAACCCAGATCCACACCGCCGCATCGCCGGTCACACCCCGTGACCCGAGATACCACTGCGCGGAGAGGGCAAGCACCGTGGCGAACACCACGGCTAGCGGCAGCCACCGCGTACGCCACGTGCGCGACCGCCACCCGATCGCACACACCAACGCCAACACCGACACGGCCTGCACCGTTACTGGGATCCAGCCATGCACCAGCGATAGTTGCCCCACCTGATGGCGTAACGATGCGGCTGCGGCTGCCCACACCGCCTCAGCGGCCCCCCAGGTCGAGGACACCGTCACCGTCACCTATCGCCTCCATGTCGTTGCCGTTGCCGCGGCTGTCCGGGCTGCGACACAGCCCCCGCCTACTCCGCAGCGAAACGACGTCCGCTGACGAGCTAGTAGCCTTCCTACTATCGAGGTTAGTAGATCCTTCAGGCGACACGCCCAACTGCCGACCGCGAGAACGGAGAATCGATCCATGAAATCCGAGTGCCGTCGATGAGCCGCACGAACGTCCTCGTCACTGCTGACTGGGCTGAGTTGAATCTGGACAACCCGGAAGTGGTGTTCGTGGAAGTCGACGAGTACACCAGCGCCTACGAGGGTGGTCACCTCGAAGGTGCGGTCACGCTGGACTGGAGATCTGACCTTCAGGACCCGGTGCGCCGCGACTTCGTCGACCAACACCAGTTCTCCCGGCTGCTCTCCGATCGCGGCATCGCCAACGACGACACCGTGATCCTCTACGGCGGCAACAACAATTGGTTCGCCGCCTACGCCTACTGGTACTTCACGCTCTACGGCCACGCACGAGTCAAGCTGCTCGACGGAGGGCGCAAGAAGTGGGAACTCGACGGCCGCCCTCTGAGCATCGAGTCCGCCGACCGCCCGAAGGCTCAGTACCAGGCGCAAGCGCCGGACACGTCGATCCGCGCATTTCGCGACGACGTCATCGCCGCCATCGGCGTCAAGAACCTGGTCGACGTCCGCTCACCCGAGGAGTTCACGGGCAGGATCCTCGCGCCCGCGCACCTGCCCCAGGAGCAGGCGCAGCGTCCCGGGCACATCACCGGTGCCATCAACGTGCCGTGGAGTCGGGCCGCCAACGAGGACGGCACCTTCAAATCCGACGAGGATCTCGCGGCCATCTACGCCCATGCCGGCTTGGACGGGTCCGCGCCGAGCATCGCGTACTGCCGCATCGGTGAGCGTTCCTCGCACACGTGGTTCGTGCTCCGCGAATTGCTCGGTCACCAGGACGTGAAGAATTACGACGGCAGCTGGACCGAATACGGCTCCCTCGTCGGCGTTCCGATCGAACTCGGCGATGTCGCCGCGACGGCGGGGCAAGCGCGCGATCAAGGTGGAATGTCGTCGTGACATGACTCGAAATGCCGCAGCCTCTCCAGCGCGTTGGGTGCGCCGACGACTCACCGACCCACCTGATGATCCGGCTCGCAACGGGAGACGCCACCATCAGCTCCACCGTGATCGTACGCAGGCCAGGCTGGTGCTCGACATGGCCGAGGGCGTGCTGATCGAGGTCCGCCGATGCCGAGCCGACGATGCCTTCGGCGCACTGGTCGCCGTCGCCCGCAAACACGGAGTGCCCGCCTTCGCCACCGCCGCAGCGCTGGCGATATTGGCGACCGAGGAACCCGGCGCCACTGAAACACCACCGGAAGTCATCACCTCGACGGCTCGACACGAGCGGGCCGCACTGGTACCCCCGCCACCCTCGTCGAGCTGCTGACCAGTGGCCGATGGACGCGCCGTTCACTCAACGCGCGTAACTACTACAGGCGATAGTAGACAGCGGGGAAAGGCCGGTCTGTATCGCTCGCCGGTCCGGTCGTCGCTACTATCTCGCTTAGTATTTCGAGGAGCCAAGAGGTCACCCCCGAAGACGAACGGCACCGAAGCTGGTCTGAGCAGCCGCCAGTCGTTGCAGCGCGATCAGAGCTCGGGCTACGCAGGAGGAAGTGTGCTTTTCGCCGTTGTCTCCATGCTGCGGACAACTGACCTGAGACGCAAGGTCGTATTCACCCTCGCCATGCTCGCCGTGTACCGCGCGGGTGCTGTGATGCCCTCCCCAGGCGTGAACTTCGCGAATGTGCAGAAATGCATCGACCAGGTCAGCGGCGGAGACTCCGGGCAGATCTACGCGCTGGTCAACCTGTTCTCCGGTGGCGCCCTGCTTCGGCTATCGGTGTTCGCGCTGGGCGTCATGCCCTACATCACCGCCAGCATCATCGTCCAGCTGCTGACCGTGGTGATCCCCCGCTTCGAGCAGCTGCGCAAGGAGGGTCAGTCCGGTCAGGCCGTGATGTCACAGTACACCCGCTACCTGGCGGTCGCGTTGGCGCTGCTGCAGGGCACCTCGATCGTGGCGCTGGCCGCCAACGGCGGGCTGCTGCGGGGCTGCAGCCTCGACATCATGGCCGACCAGTCCATCTTGACCCTCATCGTCATCGTGCTGGTGCTGACCGCCGGCGCGGCCTTGGTGATGTGGATGGGCGAGCTGATTACCGAACGCGGTATCGGCAACGGCATGTCGCTGCTGATCTTCGCTAGCATCGCCGCGCGGATCCCGTCGGAGGGCAACACCATCCTCGATAGCCGCGGCGGCGTGGTGTTCGCCGCGGTGTGCGTGGCCGCGCTGCTCATCATCATCGGTGTGGTG
>JAESGJ010000554.1_pt1 | contig 15404 bp, 18 predicted proteins | sample 9266241 | NCBI WGS metagenome assembly JAESGJ01 (sample SAMN14514841, study PRJNA621669) | algae metagenome | isolation source: Brasilonema octagenarum HA4186-MV1 and co-occurring heterotrophs from wet... | place: USA: Manoa Valley, Hawaii | collected 2009-07-20 | reverse complement strand
GGTAAAGAGTCACCTTTGAGCTTGAGGGGAGAGGTTTTCACTCTCATCTTGTTCAGAGTTCAACCCATAAGGTTGGTAAGTTTATGTGCGGACTGTATACCGTGATTCAACTTACAACGAATCGCACCCTTTGACGAAATCAAGGATTGTCTGTACCCAGTCTCGGTGCATATCGTCATCACGTACGATTTGCGCTTGATTGAATTCACTAAGAAGAAGACGTTCTAGTTCATCTGCTTCATCACCCAATTTAACAGCGCAGATTCCTTTTTCTGTTGTTGCGACAAGCAGATATCCTAAAGAACATGGAACGACGGTATAGGTAATGTGGATTCCTTTGCCACTACACCGATAAGTCTTGGGTGTCATTCCAAGTTGCTTTGATGCTTTTTCATAGAGTCGGCTACTTGAACCATATCCCGTGTCGTAAAGTGCATGAGCAATTTCCTCTCCTTGCTGAAGACGCTGTTTGAGGCGTTCGCTGCGAAGTCCATCTGCATATTCAAAAGGAGATACGCCCATCATTTGTTTAAAAACTCGTTGCAAGTAGCTAGGACTTATTCCAAAGTGAGAACTGAGTTCTGATAGAGTTGGGATGCGATCAACTTGTTCTTCGATGTATCGACAGACTGCCAAGATTTTAGCCTTGGTCAAATTCTCAACTATTTCATATTGTGGCTGACACCGCTTACAAGGTCGAAAACCCGCAGTTTCAGCCTCTTGTGGCGATTGAAAGAAACAAACTTGGTTTTTCTTTGGTCTTCGACTAGGACAAGTCGGGCGGCAGTATATGCTTGTAGAACGAACACCGTAGAATAGTTTTCCATCGAAACTGGAATCTCTATTGAGAACTGCTTGCCAAAAAGTTTCTTCTGTGGTGCTGGTTTGTTGTAATTTCATTGATATCTCGTTAAGATATATCGCTCATGATTAAGGGCTTGAAGTAACACTAGATTAGACGTATGCACAAACTACGTTCTACCCGATTATTGCGATCAATATTTAAGCTTCTATAGCAATCCGCGTAGAGGTTGTAATAAAAAATTCACCCTCGAACTACTCCCTTCGCGCCAAAAGATTACCGATTTTAAAACCGCAGAGAGCGAATTTGCGGTGTGGATGTTCCTCCCGCAAAGTTCGCGGTGGGCGCAGAGAAAGCAGAGAAAATACGCTTCGCTTGATAGGTAATCTTACACTGAGAAGGGAGTAAGTAAGCTTCAGCAAAGTTGGGATTAATCGATAGTGCTTGACTAAAATCTTCAATTGCTTACTTCGTGTAAGCAATTGCCATGTTGTTCGATTGTGTTACGGTAATGATGTACCGCAAGCAGCGCATAATATGGTAAGCAGCTTAAAAGAACTCATAGAAGAATCAGAACTGGTACATGTAGATGACCCAGAGGAAAGATTTACCATTAGCGGCGTAAGTTGGGAAATTTATGAGGCGCTGCTAGCCAAACTGGAGGATAATTCCCATTACCGTATTACCTACTTGGATGGGGTATTAGAAATTGTGTCGCCGTCAATTAGACATGAAAAAGTGAAAAAAAATCTGGCTATGTTGCTAGAGCATTATATGTACAGAAAGCGCATTAACTGTATACCTATGGGAAGCACTACTTTTAGAAATAAAGCTAAAAAAGCTGGTGCTGAACCAGATGAGTGTTACTGCATAGGAGAAGAAAAAAGTGTCCCAGATATTGCTATCGAAGTAAATATCACAAGCGGTAATCTTGATAAGCTAGAGACTTATCGGCGACTTGGTGTCAAAGAAGTTTGGATGTGGAAAACTAATGGACTCTATCTATACTATTTGCGAGAAGAAATTCCCAAGCAATTTATAGATACCTATGGGTATGAGCGCATTGACACAAGTGAACTTTTGCCAGATCTAGATATATCATTGCTCTCTCGATGCGCTTTAATTACAAATTCACTTGAGTGTATTGACGAATTTGAGCAAGGCTTAAAAAACAATAAGTGAAACGTTATTGTGATAGCCTTTCCTCATCGCTATTGCTTTCAATAATCTAGATTCTTTTCCTGATAGAAACTTGCGCAAAGACACAAAAAATTTCTGTGTCTTTGCAGTTCATCTTAATATGTCGGAATTGACGGGTCGATTTCCTTACTCCAAGCAAGAATACCACCCTTTACATTCGTGCCATTAACTCCCGCTTCCTTGAGAATGCCAAGGGCTTTGGCAGAACGCATACCTGATTTACAATGAGCAATCAGGCGATGACCGTTGAGTAATTCCTTTACCTTCACAACGCCTGAACCACTTTCAATTTCTGACAAAGGTATCAAAACAGAACCAGAAATTTGGGCAATTTCGTACTCGTGCGGGTTGCGGACATCCAGCAGCACAAAATCATTTGTACCACTATCCAGCAATTGCTTCAACTCTTGAACTGTTATTTCTGACATTTCCATCTGCTGTTTGTCCTCTTGTGCTTTGGCTTGTGGGATACCGCAGAATTGTTCGTAGTCTATCAACTTTTCAATGACTGGACGAACTGGGTTAGGACGCAGCTTTAACTCTCGAAACTTCATGTTCAACGCATCATAAAGCAGCAAGCGTCCACTTAAAGTTGTCCCCTTACCAATTATGATTTTAACCGTTTCCGTTGCTTGGATGACACCAATAATTCCTGGCAAAATTCCCAAGACACCACCTTCTGCACAAGAAGGAACCATTCCTGGTGGTGGTGGTTCGGGATAAAGATCACGATAATTTGGTCCACCCTCGTAGTTAAATACTGTAGCTTGTCCTTCAAAACGGAAAATGGAACCGTAGACATTGGGCTTATTCAGCAACACGCAAGCATCATTGACTAGATAACGAGTGGGGAAGTTATCGGTACCATCCACCACAACATCATAAGGTCTAACAATGTCGAGAGCATTTTCCGAAGTCAGACGAGTTTCGTATAAATCAATCTGACAATACGGATTAATCTCTAAAATTCGATTCTTTGCAGATTCAATCTTAGGTTTATTGATCCAAGACGTACCATGAATAACTTGACGTTGCAAATTGGAAGTATCGACAACATCAAAATCAACAATACCAATACGTCCAATACCTGCAGCAGCCAAATACAAAAGCAGAGGTGAACCCAGTCCACCTGTACCAATACATAGTACACTGGCAGCTTTCAGGCGTTTTTGTCCCTCCAACCCCACTTCTGGCAAAATCAGGTGGCGGGAGTAACGTTCGTAATCATCTTTCGTCAGCTGGATTTCATCCAGATTAGGATTGAGCATAGCACTTTAATGAGCAAGAGCGAACTGAACAATTCAAAATTGAAAATATGCCCTATGGGCACGCTACGCCTTTCTATACGCAAGACAGTTTATTGATCCTATCCAAAAACGACGTGTCTGGAGAGATTGTAAAATACTGTTAAATTTTGTTTTCAATTGCTTCTTGCTGAAACTGGTGGTTATCGTCTAAACACCAATTTTTGATGTCACTCGCTTTGCCATTTTGTACAGAAACAATAATGTAAGAGTATTCCTGCCAAGCACACTGACGGTCAAACTCTGAGGGAATTGCTGGATGATCAGTATGGGAGTGATAGATACCTACGATATTTAGGTTACGTTCACGTGCTTCCCTTTGTGCTTGCAACATGACTTGGGGGGCGATCGCGTACCTTTGCTTCTTACTGTAATCTAATGTGTCATCTTTAGGGAAATCTGCGGCTGTTTCTGCATTCCAAGCATTTTCTGTTGACATCACTTCTACCACAGTTTTGCCCTCGCTTGTCAGATGACCAAATATTATACCGCAACATTCTTCTGGGTAAGTGGTTTCGGCGTGGGTGTAGATGGTTTCTATGTGCTGTGGGAAGAGTTTGAGAATCATGAAAGATTTTTAACCGCAGATAGACGCTGATGAATTAAATGTATTGCCATTTTGTGGCTGTGATCAGAAATTCCTGACGAGCAGTTTAAATTCTACCTTAAGAAATTTACAGGTGGAACTCATCCTCATAATTAGGGTATTCCGTACCGAGTAGCTTGTCCCAAAACGTGAAGTACAATCCGTAGTGTACTGTGTACTTGCGATGATGCATCAAGTGATGCATTGGACCGATGAACCACCTTCCAAGCCAGTGGTGGTGGGATGACGAGGGAAATACTTCAAATCCAAGATGGGTTAACACTGCCCATACTGTCATGGTCATGAGCACGGCAACCAAGGTGATTAAATGGAGGGGAACGGTGAAGATGACACCGACAAAAAAGAGTGCCTGTATGATTGCCTCCGGTAGGTCGAAAGCGAAGGAACTCCACGGTGTTGGTTCTCCCGAACGGTGATGCCCCTGATGCATCCATTTGAAAATCAGAGGGTGATGAAACATCCGATGGATAAAGTAAAAGTACGTATCCTGAAGGATGAGCACCGCAACAAAGCTAACTCCTAAATACCACAGTCCATACTTATGCAAGTCAGTGTAGAAGAGTGTTACTCCTATACCGTACTTTGATATGAGCGCTGCACAAAGAGCAAAAACGACTGCAGAGAGAACCGATAATTTGATATCCCTTTGAATGGAACCAGCCATCGGCGGCTTCAGACGCAAATTCCGTTTTGCAAGGAACTTTCCTACAGCTGAATAGAAGAGCAAGTATGCTCCCCCAGCTATGAGAAAGTATCGAGCAAGAATAACAGCGAACAAGACAAACCAATAGAACAAAAATGAGTGGTTCGTCAATTTAACGTTTCCTCCAAGCAGTCAGGATAATATGACTCCTCACACCGAAACTCTCACTTTTAAATTTGGCTAACTTTAGTGTCGTAAATTTCACTCCTGACTTGTTCGAGTTCTGGTTCAACTACCGTGAGATGTTGCTCTAAAATCGCCAAATTACGGATATTGGACTTATAGAAAGCATCAAACAAATCACCCACCAATGGTACTGTGCCAACGACTGCTTCCAAACTAATGTTGAAAATCATTTGGGCTAAGTCTTTAGGTGGTATACCAAAGCGAGTAGCTAAAAAGATGATGTAAGCTGAAAATGTTGTACTGATTAAATCACCAGCACCTGGAACTAGACCAATAATTGGGTCTAGTCCGATGCGAAAACCGAAAAGAGGAACCCGTATAGACGTATCCATTAATACGCTAAGTTTGCGAATGCGATTGAGAGTAGCAAGGCGTTTGGCAGCGTCCATAATTTCCAAGATTTGCACTACTCTTAAATTGCATCAGTTTCGGTTACGAGTCTTGTACCCTGAGAAAGAACACCCATTACATCAGAAGTAGCTTTGCCTTAAGCTTGCTGTCTGACTTCCTCATTTTCTCAGTGCGCCTTACCTGCTCCCAGATACAGTTCGCCTACCTTGGGATCATTCAACAATTGTAAACCAGGACCAGATATAGCATCGCGTCCGGACTCAAGAACGTAACCTCGTGAAGCCATTTCCAAAGCTTTACGGGCGTTTTGCTCTACGAGTACGATCGCTGTACCAGTCTGGTTAATTTGTTTAATTTGCTCAAACACCTGCGTTACCAGGATGGGAGACAAAGCCGCTGAAGGTTCATCTAAAAGCAGTAAGCTGGGTTCTAACATCAAGGCTTTGCCCATTGCTAGCATTTGACGTTCGCCACCTGAGAGAGTACCAGCACGTTGTTGACGGCGATCGCCTAGCCTAGGAAACATATGAAATATCTTATCCTTGAGCGGTTTGAGGGGAACATTGCGCACAAAAGCGCCCATTTCTAAATTTTCTTCTACATTCAGCGAAGGAAAGACATTAGCAATTTGCGGTACGTAACACATTCCCTTCTCAACGATTTGATTCGACTTGAGTCCACCGATATTCTCGCCATTGAAGGTAATTGAGCCTGTGTGGGGAGTCAAAAGCCCAAAAATAGCTTTTGCTAAGGTTGATTTTCCAGCACCATTGGGACCAATGACTGTTACCAGTTCCCCCCGTTCCACTCGAAAATTCACACCTTGTAGGATGTCCACATCCTTGATGTATCCAGCGTGGACATTTTTCACTTCTAGCAGGGCAGACGAATCAGTTAGCGAATCAGACATAATGTTCTATATTAAAAATACAAAATATAGTTGAGCTAGGGAACGCTTAACGCTTAACGCTTAACGCTTAACACCCGAACGCTTAACTCTTAACGCTTAACATAAACTGTACGAAGCTTCGCAAAAATCAAATACGAATCCTATAGTTACTTTAAAATACAATCATTTAGCTTAAAGTTAAATGATCCAACTATATCCCAAGACAAACACAGCGCCAATAAAATGACATAGGTCAAAAACCTATGTCCTAACGTGAGCTTCAAAAATTACTAACTACATTTTGAAGTTAAGCAGCTTTCGTTTTCTTTCTACGGATAGCGGTAAAGTAAATTCCGAGTAAAGATACAGCAGCTAAACTAGTTGGTTCTGGAACTTGAGTAGATTTGTTGTCAGAAACTGTAATTTGACCACTTGCTACCTCACCATTATCACCAGCTTCTCCAATGTATAAGTAAAGTGGAGTGGTGTTTGAAATGGGATTTTTGAGGTTAAATACAACTTTTCCACCATCACCTAAGCTTACCATCCCGAAAGCATTGGCATCAGCACTAGCGTTGGCATCAAAATACGCAAGTGTTGCAACTGAATGATCAATGTTACCACCCCTTGTGCCAAATAAATCTGTTGGGTCAGCTGGAGAGCGCTGGGTTCCTGGGGTGAATAAAGTCCCTGAGGGAGTAAAATCGAAGACATCTAGCCCTGGTAAGTTTTTGATGTCTGTTGCATTGTTAACTAACACGTTGCTAATCTTGATTGCATCTAAATCAAAGCCGCTAAATTTCCCAGGTTGACCACCTTGGGCGCTGTTGCTATCAGCAATAGCAATGGAATTGATATCGAAGCCAAGATTAGAGAGATCCGCACGGTAAACACCAGTTAAACCGGGGTTTCCACCTGTTAAGCCTTCTAACTTTGTAAAATCAACATTCAGTGTTCCTGCTATAGCACTGGAAACTGATACTAGGGTGATTACCCCAGTAGCCAAACTTAATCTCAAGAAATTGCTAATCAGAGCTACACTCATGAATGGTTCTACGTAAGATTACTATACTCACCTATACACAGGTGCACTAGCAATTTCCGAACAATAAATATTTACTGTTACTTTTTGAAATCTTTATCTAGTACTATCAGTGTAAAAACAGGCGGTATCATGTTTGTATGTAATAGATAATACCGCCTGTTTCCTGATAACGTGATCGTTGATACTACGGTGTTTTTTGTAATTCTGGTCGCTCTTCTGGAACAATTGCCCCTTCTACTGGACAAACTTGGATACATATACCACAATCAATGCAGGTGGCAAAGTCAATCCAGTACCAATCAGTTCCCTTGACATTTTTGCCAGGACCATCATGAATGCAAGCTACTGGACAAGCGTCTACGCAATCAGCGACACCTTCACAGACATTAGTCACAATTGTGTGTGGCATAGTTCCCCTCTCTTTGGATCAAAATTGCTGTATTTAGCCAGCTCTATATAGCCTAGCAATAATACTGAATCACTAGTCTGACAGTCATTTGTCTTTGGTTTTTTATCAGGACTTACGCAAAGGTAACGTATTTTCGTCCGCAGCGAGCGAAGCGAAGCAATCTCGTCAAGACCAGGATTGCTGAGTCCCAAAGGGACACGCTGCGCGTTCGCTCTTAGCGTGCGCTTTGCGCTTACGTTACACTGCGTTCCACTCGCAATGACCAATCATCGCTGCGTAAGTCCTGTTTATTAAAGACTAATGACTGATGACTAATTGACTAATGACTCTATCATCCTTGAACCATCAGCTTTAATCCAAGCAATTTGGTTGATAGTGCGATCGCGCGCATATTGTCGAATCTCATCCACATCTCGTCCCCCCAAATCCATTTCAACCCGTACCAAGTGAGTCGAGTCTCGAAGTTTTGTAGCGTAAGCAAAGGCGGCTGTGTAAGCATCGGGCGTTTCTGGTACAATCAACCAATTAGTCCCTGGCGTGGTTTGTGGTAACCGCCCACAAGACAAGAGAATTTGTTGTAAACCTTCCAAGAATAGTGCAAAACCTATTCCTGGTACACTTTCTCCTTTCGGATGATAAAGCTTTAAAAGCTGGTCATAACGACCACCCCGCCCAAGAACTCGCGTTTGTCCATCAGTCTGACTGATGACCTCAAATACGATACCTGTGTAGTAGTCAAAGGTTTGTAATAAACTCAGGTCAAGGATGATTTCTATCCCTTTTCCTGAAAATGAGTTTGTATTCGATTTAACTGATCTATCTAGCAATTTTACTAGGTTTTTCAGATTATCTACAACTGCTTGTAAACTCTCGTCTAAACCCAGACTGCTGACTTTTTGCAGAACATCCGCAGGCTTCCCGCGCAAATCAAGCATGATTCTAGCGCGTTCTCGTAGTTCATCACTTAACGGTAAAGTGTCTATGGTTATGCGGTCAAGGTGGGCGATCGCACTCCTGACTTTTTCTTGTAGATGAGGGGGAAAAGGTTTGAGGAGCGATCGCGTAATTTCCGCTTCACCCAAAATCAAATACCAATTGTTCAAACCCACAGCCTGTAAAGAATCTGCCATCAGCAGCAGAATTTCTGCATCGGCTAAGCCACCACCACTGCCCAACAACTCCACCCCAGCTTGATAAAATTCTTGCTGACGGTTGTGCTTCAACTCGCCTGTGCGTTGGAAAACATTGGCATTGTAATACAGGCGTTGTGGATAATTCACCCCTGCCATACGCGTTACAGCCGTGCGAGCAATAGAGGCTGTCAATTCTGGACGTAGCCCCAAATCCTCATCGTTACCATTTTGCAGTTGAATCACCGCAGAGCGATCAATTGCTCCCCCCGCCATCAGCGTATCCATACGCTCTAACGTTGAGGTGATAATTCTATGATATCCCCAACGGTGAAACACTTGCTGTAGCCTGTTTTCTATCCAGCGCTTTTGAGCCACATCTAAGGGTAATAAATCCCTCGCTCCCACTGGAGATTGATACACCATTATTTTTTCTTCCCACCAAACAAACCACCAAACAAACCGCTACCCCCAGATTTACCTGGTTGCTGACTTCCAGTATGAGACGAAGCTGTACGCTTCGCACCACTGGATTTTTGCCCTGTAATCTGTTCAACTTTAAGTCTCCCCGCCAACGCTATTTCGTCTTTGGGGTTTAATTGCAGGGCGCGGTTAAAGTGAACTTTTGCACTCGTGGTAAGATTTTGCTTCAAATAGACCACTCCGATCAAGCTATGGCAACGACTATTATTTGGCTCTAGTTTCAGAGCATCTTGTAATTCTACCCTTGCTTGTGTCAATTGATTTTGTGATATTAAATCTTGAGCACGACGGATGTATTGTAAGACAACCGAGTCTTGCTTTTGTGGTGGAGAGGTTACAGCGGCTTTGTTGGCTGCATTCGTTGGAATTTCTGCTGATGATGCTGCTGCAAATATTTTGCCAGCACTCCGCATTATGTATACCAAATTCAACTCGCTGGCTAAGGCTATCGTGTCTTGTACTTCCTGTAAAGAGTCATATTGAGTTTCAGCAATTTGAGCCACTGCACTCTTATAGATATGCTCAAAATGAGGTGCACTAGCTAACTGCTGAGTCACATCGTCGCTCTTGAGTTCCACTAAAGCCGATTCTTGCACCAAACGCTTACCCATTTGCGACAAAATTAAAATATGTTCCATTCTCTGTTTCTCACCAGAGAGTGTTTCATAAGCTGGATTCACCAGCTTAGATAACAATTCATTAGCAAGTTCTTTTTCCGCATCGCTTTCATCCCTACAGGTATCAGGATGTAAGCGGCGGGCAATTTTGAGATAGCGTTTGCGGATTTCTTTGACATCTGCATCAACTGGTACACACAGAACTGCGTGATGGTCTATAAAATCATATTTAAATAATCCGCGATTAAACTTGAAAGACATAGAATTGCATCACAATTTGTTGACTAGCCGTTGGATTTCTCTAGTTTAATGTTTGTGTACTAATTATTACTAAGTAATATCGCTAGTCAACCCATGAAGATAGTGGTGGAACTTGTTGTAGTTCTTGACTTAGGCTGTTGTGAATAGAACCATTCGTAGCAAGAATTCTACCAGACGAGATATCTAAGGGACTTTCATCGTATGCAGTCACCTTTCCCCCTGCTTCTCGTATTAAAATGATACCAGCAGCAATGTCCCAAGGAGAAAGACCTCTTTCCCAGTAACCATCCAAACGACCACAGGCGACATGAGCCAAATCTAGAGATGCGGAACCACTACGCCGTACCCCTTGAGTGAGATGAGTCAAGTGACAGAATTCCGCATAGTTGTTGTCAGATGTTTCACGACGGTCATAGGCAAATCCGGAAACCAACAAACTTTTACCAAGTTGAGAAGTTTCTGAAACCTTTATCGGGCGACGGTTTCGCGTAGCTCCCAAGCCTTGAGCCGCCCGGAACAGTTCATCATGGAAAGGGTCATAAATAACACCAACTTGCGGGACACCCTGAATCAAAAGCCCAATCGAAACAGCAAAAAAGGGATATTGGTGAGCAAAGTTCGTTGTTCCATCCAGAGGATCAATCGCCCAAAGATACTCACTATCTTGATTTCCTAGTTTCCCAGATTCCTCAGCCAGGATAGAATGGTCAGGAAAGTGACGACGCAAAACATCTAAAACCACCGCTTCCGAAGCTTTATCAGCAGCCGTTACCAAATCACCGGGGCGTCCTTTTTCAGTAATCGCGTCTTCTACCTTACCCAAATAACCTTGCAACACCGCGCCAGCAGCAAGGGCTGCTTCTGTAGCAATATCCAAAAAGATTTGCAGATTACTCATGACTCGTTAATAATTCGTAATATTAGCCTATTACGAATTGTGAATTAAGGGTAGACGTGGAGTTTACCCCTATCCGCCTTCGGCACCTTTGGCCTTATAAAAGCTACGGTGTACACACCGGATCGCTCGAAACCTCACCCTCGCTTTTAGCTGCGCTAAAATCTTTCCCTCTCCTTGCTAAGGAGAGGGATGTCCGTAAGGACAGGGTGAGGTTTTTTCTCGTTCCCACGCAGAGCGTGGGAACGCAGTTGGATGGGCTGTGCCTACTCGTTCCCAGAGGCAAAGCCTCACAGAAATGCATTCCCAGCCTGAGGCTGGGAACGAGCAAATCGCGCTAGTTATCCTGCCCACTACCTTGGTTGTTCCAAGGTTTGTTCAAATTTGTTGAGTGCTATTTCTCCCATTTTGTTGACGGATATGATTGCATCTGCAAATCGCCCTAAATTCTCCAGCGCTTTGCCCCGGAAGTACCAAACTTCGGCGTAGTCGGGTTTGATCTCAATTACTTTGTCGAAGGATGCAAGTGCTTCTTCAAACCGCCCTAACTTAAGCAGTGTCATGCCCTGCCTAAACCAAGCATCGTAATAGTCGGGTTTGATCTCAATTGCTTGCTCGTAAGATCCGATCGCATCATTCAACCGCTCTAACTTCTCCAGTGTCGCACCCCGGTTGTACCAAGCTTCCCATTTGTCAGGTTTGATTTCTATTGCTTTGTCGTAAGATGCAAGTGCTTCTTCAAACCGCTCTAAGTCAGGCAGTATCAAACCCCGGCAGTACCAAGCATCATGGAAGTCGGGTTTAATTTCAATTGCTTTGTCGAAGGATGCGAGTGCTTCTTCATATCGCTCTAACGTATTGAGCGCAATACCCCGGTTGTGCCAAGCTGCATCATCGTCAGGTTTGATTTCTATTGCTTTGTCGTAAGATGCGAGTGCTTCTTCATATCGATCTAACTTACCCAGCACCACGCCTCGGTTGTACCAAGCATCATCATAGTCGGGTTTGATTTCTATTGCTTTGTCGTAAGATGCGATTGCATCATGAAATCGCTCCAAATTATCCAGCATCATGCCTCGGCGGAACCAAGCTTGATGGAAGTCGGGTTTGAATTCAATTGCTTTGTCGTAGGATGCAAGTGCTTCTTCAAATCGCTTCAAATTATCCAGCGTCACGCCCCGCTTGAACCAAGCTTCCCATTTGTCGGGTTTGATTGCGAGTGCTCTGTCGTAAGATGCGATCGCATCATGAAATCGCTCCAAATCATCCAGCGCATCGCCCCGCTTGAACCAAGCATCATCGTAGTCGGGTTTGATTTCTATTGCTCTGTCGTAAGATGCGATCGCGTCATGAAATCGCTCCAAATCATCCAGCGTCACGCCCCGGTTGAACCAAGCTTCCCATTTGTCGGGTTTGATTGCGAGTGCTGTGTCGTAAGATGCGAGTGCTTCTTCAAATCGTTCTAACTGACCCAGCACCAAACCTCGGACGTACCAACCATCATCATAGTCAGGTTTGAAAAAGAGTGCTTTGTCCAACGATGGGATCGCTTCTTCAAATTGACTTAACACAAACAGCATCGCGCCCCGGTTGAACCAAGCATTATGGTAGTCGGATTTGATTTCAATTGCTCTATCATAAGATGCGATCGCATCATCATATCGCCCTAAGTTAACAAGCGCAATGCCCCGGAAGTACCAAGCTTGATGGTAGTCGGGTTTGATCTCAATTGCTTTGTCATAGGATGCGAGTGCTTCTTCAAAATCCTCAGCGTCCAATTGTTCATTACCCCGCTCATACCAACCTTCTGCATCTCCCTCCTCTCTTTCCTTGGCGTCCTTGGCGTCTTGGCGGTTCGTTTCTCCTCCCCGCCTCAACAACTGCATCCCAATCTCACCCGCCACCTTTCCCACTTCCCCAACGCCCAACTCACCCAACTGCACCATCCGGGAACCTAACTCTGTATTCTCAGCGCTTGATATCAGCAATCTTTCACCGAAGCGCCGCAACCACTCCACCAAACCTGCCGGAGTAATATTCTTTACATCCAAAAAATCTCTCACCCGTTCCTGACTCCAACCCTCATTCACACCTGCCAACAATTGGAGGAACAATGTTTCATACTCAGCGTCTGTCAGTTCTTTGGGTAATTTTACCATCGTCGTCTGTCTTCCCGACTGAGGAGACGGATGATTGCTGCCAAATAACTGCTGAATCAACCTTTTGAGCCACTGCCAAAACCGCTTGAGCATCTGTAACAATTTCGTATATTTTATTGTACAGTTATAGCAATTTCACTTAGATAGCAGATGTTTCAGATCACATTAATGACGATGAGTGCGTGTCCCTATGCCCTATGCACCGTAGGCACGCCAGGGGCGAACAGACACGCTATCCGCCGAGAGCAGTGTTGAATAAACAGTTTTAGGTTATTCACCCAAAGATTTCTCTATTGCCCTTCTGATATATTTTTGATAAGATATACCTTCTTTTTTGGCAACTGTTTTGACTTTTTCTAGTAACTCTTCTGAAACTCGTAAGTTAACAGTTTTGTCCTTAGGTTTGAATTCAAAACTAACACCTTTAAAATTGTCTTCATGAAGATAGTCAGACAAGTCTTGTTCTAGTAAACTTTCTACCTCTTCATCAGTCGTCATTTTCGGTAATATTTTCTTCATAACGAAGCACCTCTTTTTCGTGCATATAACGGGCGCTGATTGGTCTAATGAATATTTCCTCTTCCTTCTCACGTAAGGTAAATGCTACAAAAATATACTTTCCTTTAGTTGACTTACCTACAGCAAGAAATCTTTCCTCAAGCTGAGAATGGTTTATATCTGGAGATATCCAAACTTTGCTAGAGAATAACGTCTCAATTTCTTCTATTGAGACTCCGTGCTTTTGACATTTTTGACAATTTCCATCATCCCAGTCATAGCCTGATATCTCTTGTAACATACGCTTAAATTAACATTTGTATATACAAATGCCAATACATATAACATTTTATGCCTGCAGTATGCGATATCTGTTTTCTGTTTACAGCAAGTATCCTAGAAATACAATCACAACCACCCAACAAAACCGCATGACTGTACATGAGCAAACAATAGCTAAAATTCGCCAAATGCCAGAGTCGCTGGTAGAGGAAGTTAACAACTTTATCGACTTCCTACTTTGGAAGCATAACACTAAGCAATGGGAGGTGTGGCTTGAGTCTGCTGAGTCTAGGGAAATGGTAGACTCAGACTTTTGTGAGTATCTCCCCAATTTAGAAGACTACGAGAATCGTTTGGCTCGTGGGGAAATTCAGTATACTGATTCAGAATTGCTGAATTCTGAATCAAACTGATAGCTGATGAGTGATGCTTGACTCAACGGACAGCAAAATTTGTGTATTGACGCATCTAATTAAAATTTAATATTTCTCCACACTTTAGCCTCAGTAAAGCGACTCAAATGCTTTACGTTTGTAGTGGCAATAACAATATAACGACCGGGAAAATCTTCCTTGAGAATTTGCCAATGACCAGAAATGATAATATCTACATCAAGGCTCTTATCATCTGCAGTAGGAATGCCTTGACTTCGAGCAGCAGCCCATAAAGAAGCAGCTTGTCTCAATAAAGCTGAAGTAATTGGTAAAAAATCAATTATTTCTCGAAGTTCATCTAAATTCTGAATACTATTGAGTTCAGTTTTCTTTTGTGATGCTAAAACTAAACTTCTCCTGACTTCAAAATCGCATATATCAGAAGAACAAACATGAACACCATGCGATAACAAAGTATAAAGCCATTGCTCGCAATCGTAAGCTTCTCCTAACTTATTGGGATTGGTAAGAATTCCCAGTACCCCAGAGTCAATAAAAACTATCATGATTGCGAATATAACTTTTGTTCGGGAAAACGTTCTGCATCTATTATTTGTTTAAAATTCTCAAATATTTCTTCTCTGTGTAGTGATTCTGCTTCAGACATATTTTCATGGCGTTGAATACGCTGTTTTAATAAGGCTATTGCTCGCTGATTTTGCTTTAATCGCTTCTGCCTGTCCAATTCTAATTGATTAGCAGTAACTAAATCCTTATCTAATTGCAATAGTTTCTTGAGAGCTTCAGCATCATCTGGTTCTAGAGTAATGGGAGCAGAATAACCTTCTAAAATCAAGTTGTAATTATTACTTGTAGTTGTAAGTGGAATAAGAGCAATGAAGCGAGAAAGGTTTAATATTTTTCCACTAGGGAGTTCTACAGCTAGATTCATATTGATTTAAGTTTTTCACGAGATTATGAATAATATTTTTTTAAAGATTAACTATATAGAAAATTATATCATAATCTTGTATTGGTAGTCCGCCTAGGACTATAAGTCCCAGGCTAATAGCCGAAGTCCATTAAAACTGAGATCTTGCACCATTCTCAATTAGCCGTACTGCCAGCCATTAACGGCAAGATCTAAACCTTGTTGGCGAGCTAATTGTCGAAGTCGTTTCATCTGGAGTAATAATTTCACAAGTACTA
>JAESGJ010000553.1_pt1 | contig 15473 bp, 20 predicted proteins | sample 9266241 | NCBI WGS metagenome assembly JAESGJ01 (sample SAMN14514841, study PRJNA621669) | algae metagenome | isolation source: Brasilonema octagenarum HA4186-MV1 and co-occurring heterotrophs from wet... | place: USA: Manoa Valley, Hawaii | collected 2009-07-20 | reverse complement strand
CGCGAGCGGACTTTGGCGACACCACCGCGCCGACGCGCTCGAACAAAACCTCGCTTCCGCCTGCCAGCGCCCTGGACCTATGTCCTCTGCAACGCTGCATGATTGGCCAAAGTCGAGCTAAGATCCTGCTTCACAAGAGTTTGGCCTGAGCATCCCCAGCCCGATCAAACTGGCCGCTTAAACGAACAGACGCCCTGGGAGCTTCTCCCGGGGCGTTTTCATGTGCCGCCTAGGGTCTTCCCACACGGGGAGCGAGTCGCTTCAAGCGCCGAGCACTTCGACTTTCATCAGTTCCGCTGGTCGTCTGCTCCCTGCGGATTAGCTGGTTTCCATCCTGGCTGAGCAGTCCCCTGTGAGCCTGCCCGTTCGAGGCCGCCTTGGATCACCCGCAGGACCATTTGCGGCGGGATATCCGGGGGCTGCCCTCCGAAGATGCTCTTGATGAATCCCGCAACGCCTGCGCCCGACCCGGGCGGATCGTAGCTATCAGCGATAGCCAGAGCCTCCTGTTCAATGGCCTCGGCATCCACCAGCCCTGCCATTTTCATCTCTCGAAGCAGGAAGGCGCAAACGAGGGAGTTGGCGCGCGTTTGGTCGAACAGGGCTTGGATGGCAGGTGAGGACTCGTCGAAGAAACGACCGAGTGCCTGAAGCAAAGGCTCTATATCGCGTTCCGTGAGCGGGCGGTCGTCGCTCGACATGGCGTGATCCTCACGTGCTGGGACATGTGGCTAGCAACGGGCATAGGTCAGCCTGACGCCTCTCAACGAGCCCGCGGGCTCGCCGACGCCTGGGCTCAAAGGCGATAGCGCTCGGCGAGCGCCATCAGGGCCTGGGCCAGCTCCGTGAGGTTGGCGGACGCTGCCTCGACCTCGCGGGTGCCGGCCGCCGTCTGCTGGCTCGCCTGCCGGATGTTCTGGAGCGCGCCTGTCACCTGCTCGATGGCGAGCTGCTGCTGATTGGTGGAAGCGATAATTTGCTGGAAGGTCTGAGCGCTCTGCTCCACCTGCGTGGCCATGTCCTCGATCGTGCGCTGGGTGGTGTCGGAGCGAGTCTTGCCGGTGGCGGCGCGCTTGACCGCCTCCTCGGTGAGCATGACCGAGGTGTTGATGCCCCGCTGGATCTCGCCGAGGATGCCGCGCACCTGCACGGTCGCGGCCTTGGCCTGGTCGGCAAGCTGCTTCATCTCGGCGGCTACCACCGCGAAGCTGCGCCCGTTCTCGCCGGCCGCGGCAGCCGTGATAGCGGCGTTGAGGGCCAGCAGGTGCGTGCGCTCCGAGATGTCATCGACGCTCTCGATGATGTCGCCGATCACCTGGGTCTTCTCGGAGAGCGCAACGATGTTGCCGGCGACCGCCTCGCCCTGCTCACGGATCGCGTCCATCGCCTTAGCGGTGTCCGTGGCAGCACGTAGCCCGGAGCGCGCAGTTTGGGCTGTTGCCTGGGCAGTGGCGATGACCTCACTGGCCCGCTTTGAGATCTGAGCGCCTGAATGGGTGATCTCGTCGAGGGTGGCGGCGGTCTCCTGAACGGCAGCGAATTGCTCCTCAACGGAGGCTGCCTGCTCCTGCGCCGAGGCGCGGATCTCGGCTGCGGCCGCGTTGAGGTCGGTGGTCACGGAACGGTTGGTTCGGGCCAGATCGGCCAGTCCCGTCACCATTGCGTTCAGCGTTCGCCCGAGGCGGCCGATCTCATTGCGACCCGCTGTGTCGATATGGCCCGTGAGATCACCGGTGCCGATCCGTTCGACGAAGGCCATCACATGCTGAAGTGGCCGCACGATCAGGCGGTTAATCGCAACGCCGATCCCAAGACAGATTAGGAGCGTGAGCAGGCTACCGACCCACAATGCTAGGTTTGCATCCCGTGCAGCTCGCGCGAGGCGCTCGTTCTGCGCCACCCGCGCAGCCTCTTCGACGCGCTCGATGGCTGCCAGCTTTTGACGGAAGGTGTCGAAGAGCTGCTTGCCCTTGCCGTCAGCCTCGATGCGGACCGCCTCGGGCCGTGTCGCCGGATCAGCCGTCCGGCCGATGGCATTCTCGCCCACATCCGTCTGCCAGGTGCGAGCAGCTGCCACGGCATCTGCCAGCAACGGCGATGTCTCGGCATTGTTGCCGATGAGGCTGCTGAGACGCGCGATCGCGTCATCGAGTGCCGGGCGCCCCTCCCGATAGGGTTCCAGGCTGCTCGCACGGCCCGTGATAAGGTAGCCGCGCAGGCCAGTCTCCTGATTGAGCATGGCAGCACGGAACTCACCGAGAGCCCGGATCAGCTGGCTGGAGCGCCCACGTGCCTCGGTGGCATCGTGCAGCTGGTTCAGTGCGAGGATGACAACTCCGCTACTGAGGGCCGATACCAGCGCGATGGCACCGATGGCGCCGCCAAGCGAACGATTGAGCCCGGACGAGTTTGGCATGGATTATCCCACTTGCTCGGGCCAGTGACCGGGCCGGCGCGCTGTGGTCAAGGGGTGATAGAAACGACGTAGGAACCGCCGTTTAGGCAAGCTTCAGGTCCGGCGCCGGTTGCACAGCGGCGGAAGATCCGGAGGGAGGTCCAGCAAAGCAGGCTTGGCGTGCATCCTTTCGCTGCCGGCCACGTTTTAAGCTTGGCTGTTCAAAGTCGGATTGGAAGCCGGCCCTACAAGGAACTTGACGATGCGCCTCAAGACGTTCGCTGCCGCTGCGACTCTGACCGTTGCCGCTATGACGGGGGCCGGGGCGCAGGGCCTTGTGCGCGGTGCTGAAGATGGCGCAGCGGCCGGTCGCGCCACTGGTGGACCGATCGGCGAGATCGTTGGTGGTGCAATCGGCGCGGCAACAGGGACCGTCAACGGCATCCTCGGGGTCGATACCCCCCCGCGCTTCCGCAGCTATGTCGTGCGCGAGCGCCGGCCCTCCTACAGCTTCGGCGATGAAGTCCGGATTGGCACAGTGCTGCCCTCAGACGGTGTTACCTACTACGAGGTTCCGGCCGAGTATGGAGCGACGGGATATCACTACACCATCATCAACGACCGCTCGGTGCTAGTCGAGCTAGGCAGCCGCCGCATTGTTGAAATGATCGATTGACCGGTCAAGGATCACGATCTCATCGTCCTGCTTCAAGGATTAATCCTGGAGGCTATGAAACTTGTCCTGAAGTCTAGGGCGTCGCAAGTCGGCGCCCTTTTTCAGGTTTCGGACGATATGGGCTGCCCAATCGCCCGCGTAAGATGCGGATTGTTGCGCGATGAACGAGACGATGTTCGAGGTAGTTTTTGTCGAAGGAACTGGCTGGCGGGTGATGAGCGAGGGCAAAGTAGTTGCCAGCGTGCATAATCAGGGACGCGCGAAGGATCGGGCTATTCTGAACGCCAAGCGGGTCCGCGCCCAGGGCGGCATCGGTGTTGTGCGGATCTTTGCCAAGACTGGCGGGCTCTACAGGGAGCACGCGTACGGGCGGCACACTGCCCGGCACGGAGTCGAAGGGTCAGAACTTTGAAAGGCAAGCCAACGCCGGCCTGCTGCATCAGCTCTCAGGAGGCTCCGCCGATCGCCGCTACGACCTCTACCTTCGAAAGTCGCGGGGCAGCCACGGCAGATGGCGCCAGGAAAATTGCGCAGGCATGGAGGTGCGATCGCCCCGCGCAGGGGTCTGTCGGTCCGGTGTGGCCGAGCCGAGCGGCGCCTATCGCGCCTGTGAGCAGAACGGCGGCTGCCACGAGCAAGCGGTAGATCGGCAGGCAGGTCATCGGTGCAAGCGGGAACGGTCGCATAGAGGGCAAAGGTCAGCGCGGCAGAGGGGCCGGCACGCGGATCGTTACGAACTGTCCGCTGATGGGGTCGAGGACGGTGAGCGTCATAGGGGGCAGCGCCGGCTTGAGCAGGTTGGATCGGGTGGTAAACGCCCACCCCTGCAGCTGTTTCCGAGCCCTGTTCCAGTGTGGTTAGCCTCTCGTTAAGGCTGACCTAATCCCCCGGACTATGATCAAGATCCTGCTGGCTATCCTCCCGGTGCTCCTCGTTCTCGTGGCAAGTGTGCTGATTAGCCTCGTGTTGAGCCCGGTTCGGTACGTGCGGGGGCTCCGGCGCCGTGAGGCGGCCGCAGCTTGAGAGGTACTTGCTGCTTAGAGTAGGGAAGCGTGACCGCACCCCTCCCTCTGAGGTTGAATGATCGAGATCAGCCACGACAAGCAGGGTGCAGCTGAGACACCCGCCCTTCCAGACCCCGTGCGGCAGCATCTCGGCCAATTGCTCGCTGCTGCCTACGACCAGCCTGAGAGCGACCCAGAGCCGCCAGAACGGTTCAGCGCTCTGCTTGTGCGACTCGACTGCGCTCTGGCCGGCGTAGCAAACCGCGATGCCGAGGCTTTCCGAGCTGGCCTGCTTGCGGCTGTACCCGCGCTCCGACGCTTCGTCCGCTCTCTGGGATGCGACCATGCCGCCGCCGACGACGTGGTGCAGGACGTGGTGCTGCGGGCATGGCGCAGCCAATCATCATTCCAGCCCGGCACGAACCTTGAAGCGTGGCTCTTCACGATCACCCGCAACCAGTTCTACAGCCTGACCCGGAAGAAGGTCCGAGAGGTCGAGGACGTGGACGGCAAGTTCACGAGTCGTCTCGCAACTCCGCCCGACCAAATGGGTCATGCTGACCTCCATGATGTGCGGGCGGCCTTGGCTTTGCTGCCTGACTCAATGCGGGAAGCGCTCATCCTCGTGACCGTGGAGGACATGAGCTACGAGCAGGCTGCCGAGGTGATGGGCTGCCAGATTGGGACGGTGAAGAGCCGCGTGTTCCGCGGGCGCGAACGGCTGGCTAGGCTGCTTGGCTATGATGGCAGCGACATCGGCGCCGATTGGATAACCCTTTCGGCTATGAGCGGTCAGCCTGGCTGAGCGCGTCGGTAGGTACAGCCACTCACTCTGCTGTCGTTTCGGAGGGGGTTGGGCCGCCGTTCAACCTCGTATGCATGCCTTTGCCCGGTTTGAAGCGCACGTCGGCCTTAGCGGGCACGTCGACCAAGGCGCCCGTGCGAGGATTGCGTCCCGTGTAGGCCTTCCGCGTCTTCACGGAGAAGGACCCAAAGTCGCGCAACTCCACACGATCCCCGTCCGCCAGCGCTTCCGCCATGCGTCCAAGGATCGTGCTCACGACAGCCTCAATGTCTCGGGCGTAGAGGTGCGGGTTCTGGGCTGCGACACGGTCGACAAGCTCGGATCGGATCATGGTATCAGGAACCACGCCCCGGCTCTCAGCTCAAGCAAAAGGGGATGCCGAGACGGCACCCCCGCCCATTGCATCTGGTCCAGCTTGAAGCGCCTAAGCCTCCGCTCCCGCGAGGGCATACGGCGCTGCCAGAGCCTCAAGAGGCAGTTTCCAAGCCTCGCTGATGCCGCGGATCATAGGAAGCGTCAGCGGGCGTTTCCGGCTCAGGATCTCCGAGGCACGAGACCGCGAGCCCAGCAGTTCGGCCAGCTCACCTTGGGAGCGTCCTAGATCCTCGATGGCGAACCGAAGAAGGTCGACCGGATCGGCCCTCGGGATCGGGCAATGCTCCTCCTCGTACCGGGTAACCAGCACGGTAAGTAGCTCGAAGCGGTCACCCTCGGGCGTGCCGGGCTCCGGAAGATCGGCGAAAAACTCGTCAATCTGAGCCATCGCAGCCTCATAGTCCGTTTCGGTCTTGATAAGGCGAATATCAGGCATGGCCTAACCTTCCCCCTTGCGAGTTCTCTTCTGCGGCTTGTTCGGATTGCCGACCGTAACGGCATCAACCAAATTATATTCAGCGTGTGTGCCGACGAACTTGATCTGCGCCGCTTTGAAGGCATAGGCAAAGCGCGCGATGACGCGATAATTATTCCCGCCGACGTTGAAAATCGCGCGGTTGTCCGCGACGAAATCGACAGAGCCAAAAACGCTTTTGAGGTGATCCGGTCCCGTCCATTCGGTTTGAGAGACGGACGTGTACCAAGCCGTAAGCGGACCTTCGGATTTTGGGTGGATGGCCCAAAATTCCGTCAGCATGCGGCGGCTGATGACGTTCGTCGGCATACCAGCTATGTAGCGCGTTCCCGCCTTGGGAACAAGGAGGGGCCGCCTTGGGCGCTTGATGCCTTGGCTACCCTCAACGTTGACTTAACCGGGCAGCCCGGCCGACATGGGCTGTTCCGGCAGGCTCGCATCAACGAGTCGTGAGCCGGCATCAGGAGACGTAGCAGCCGCGGTAACGAGACCCTGAAAAGCCAACAGGCCCCCGTCGCCAAACGGGAGCCTGCTGAAAAACCGAAGGCCTTGTGAGGCCGGACTGACATCCCCTCACAAGCCACATGGCGCCCCTGGCGTCAAGCGGGAACGCCAATTCCCGCAACGGTGAGGCTTTGCCTGGACCCTAGCCGCGGCCCGAGAGGGTCGAGGACGATGTTTGCTGACGCGATCCGCCGACAGGCAGAGGATGCGCCGAGTGCCGCACTGCCGGCCGTGGCTGCAGCCCTGTGGCGTGCAGTTGCCAATGGGCAGGTGACGGAGGCTGAGGCAGAGACGCTTTCGGCACTGATCGACGCGAGACGCTTGGTTGTGGGCCGCGCCTATGACCAAAACCTACCGGCGGGGCAGGCTTCCCACCCCACCGATCCGGGGACCGGGACCCGTGTGGGAAATCCCCACATTGCCCTGAAGCCTACAGGATCGCGCAGGACGGGCGTGGGCAGCCGCCCGCGGACAGACACCAGCCTTGAGCGCCGTCGCCGCTGGGCAGCCTCTGGGCGGCTTCCTCCGGCCATCGCAGCGAGGTTCACAACTGGGGAGCAGGCCGTCCTAGCCCTGGTGGCGGCCGAGACAGTTCGCCGAAAGGACTGCCGTCTTGCGATCGAGCACATGGCCGCGATTGCCGGCGTCGGGCGGTCCACTGTGAAGAACGCTTTGCGAGAGGCGAGCCGGCTCGGCCTGATCACCGTGGAGGAACGGAAGGTCACTGGCTGGCGCAACGATACGAACGTGGTCCGGATCGTCTCGGGTGAGTGGACGGCCTGGCTGCGGCTAACGCGGCGCCCACCGGCTCAGACGAATGAGCTGCCCTCCGGTTCACAAGGGGGAGGGGTCAAAAGCGCGACCGGCACGCCTACTCAGATTCAAATCCGGGGAAAACCGAGACCTGCGGACCCGTCAAAAATGCTGCCGGCGGACAGCGGGCGACTTCGACCGATACGGACTCGCGAGAATTCTCGCGTGCGGTAGGACGAGCATAGCCATGCGATAAGGGCATGCTGCCGGACGATTTGACGAACAGACGCTCAAGCGTCGGGCGGGATCAGAAGTCATCCTGGTCGTTTGTGGAGCCTGAAGGGAATGGAAGCGATCAAGCCTCATGACCACACCCGTCGTGCGGCGTGGTGTGGTTCCTAGGTAACAGGCAGGGCCTGAAGGAGGCAGGATTGTACCAATCCGTGGCGAACGCTTGTGTTTCGGCATGGTTAAAGGGAGACATAAGGAATCCGACGCTGACCAACAGCGCGAGTGTCATATGTTATACGTTAGGGATGTAGCGAATGGATACTGTCCGTAGACTGCATCTTGATCCCGTCGCACCTGTCGACATCAGCCCCAAAAGTCTGGCTGCACCTATAACGGCACGGGACCCGCTTACAGGTGTTCTGCGCAGCCTTGGAGCATCTCTGGATGATCAGGCGCTGAGTGGGCCGCCGCCAGCCACGGCCCAGGATTGGTCGGGGTTGATTGACCGGGTCCGGGCAGCTGCAAGTCATGCTCGCGAGGTTGAGGCGCAGGCCAACGAGCAGGAGCAGAACGTCCAGGATCTGCTCGAGCGGGTCCGCGAAGACATCCGGGTCGCGGGGGAGCGCGTGCGCGCCGCTGAAACGCGCGCCTCGCTTGCTGAAGCTCGTGCAGAGACCCGCGTTCGCGCAGCCGAGCAGCGTGCAGAAGCTGCCGAGGAGCGGGCTCGCGTCGCTGAGGAGTGGCTGCAACGTGTGTACGATACGGTTGCCAGCGAATTTGCTGCAATCCCTTCCTCCAAGTCAGGATCATGACGAGCGCGAGCGTGCCAAAGCCGACCAAACTGGAGCGGGATATGCCCGACGCCGGAACGAGCGAACGCTTGTCGCTGCGTCAGCTGATAGCGCCAGTTCTCGTACAGACAGGACGTAGTGATATTGTCCCGCTCGATAGGGTGAAGCAGAAGCCAGTTGGACCTGAGGACGCTCTGACCCAATTGGATTGGCCAGCCGCGATCCAGCTGATCCGGGAGGTTGGCGGGCGCACACGTCAGTCACGCAAGGCGGCTCAGGAAGCAGTTCGGCAGGCACAAGCACTAGCTGACTACAGTCAGCGGCAGTCTGTAGAGGCTGAGAGACGCTTGCGTGCCGCTGAAGCCATGGCGGAAGCTGCTATAAGACGCGCTGAGCAAGCGGAGTCGGCAGCGCAAGCTGCAGAAATGCGCGCAAGGCAGGCGGAGGAAGAGATGGGAGCAGCCCGTGCCGGCCAAGTGGAGGCTCAGGTGTGGCTCAAACGCCTGTACTCTTGTGTGCTGACCGAGTTTGAGGGACTTACTGATGATCCACCGTGCCCAAAAATTGGGTAGGTTTCGTCCAAGCAGGTGATGAGGGCCGCTATGCGAATAGAGTAGTTCGAGCAATACCCTGAGGAACTGTTTGAAGCCTACACACGTCAAGCGCAGGCAGACGTAGCATGGCAGCGGAGTCGAAGATCGCTAGTTGCACGTGCGTCAATGAAGCTACTGGCAGCAGGCCATACCTCCGGCTTCACCATCACACCTAAACCGGGTGTCCGTGAAACCGGCAGCAGGCCACTACGTCTTGTCCTCAAGCGTACGGACCTCGAAATAGGTCGCCCATCGCCCGCCGGTGGAACAAAGTTCGCCACCGCCTGCGCCGATGCTCAGGTGCGTCATGGAGCATGTGGCAGCGTTGGCAGAAGGCTGCGAGGTTGGTATCCCTGTTATCGGCCGTGTCGTGGTTTCGGTGAGCGGTCGCCAGCACCACCCGCGTGGTCCTGACCGCCCCGAGCACGTCGTCGCCGACCGGCAGGCACATGATCTGTCCGGCGCCATCGCGCCAGGAAGCTGCCTCAGCGTCCCACCAGCGGCCATCGCCGAGGTGCCAGACGGTTTGCCCATGCGGGCGCTGGCAGGCCTCGCACCGTCCGCCCGCCCGCCGGAAGCGGATCACCGCCGAGAGCTGGGGCCAGTCGATGGGGTAGAAGAAGCGGTGCTCGCGCCGGATTGGCATGGAGAGGCCTGCTGGACATCCAGACCGGATCCAGCAGGCATAGAGCCGAGCTTGCGCTTGAGCTAGCTTTTCGGGAGCGGCTTACTCGGCCGCAGCCTTCTTGCGGCGACTGCGCGGCTTTGGAGCATCAGCTTCCGGAGAAGGGGCAGCCTCCTCGACCTCTGGTTCGGCCTGAGGTGCGCTCGTAGCCTTCTTTCCGAGACCAAGGCTCAGGGCAAGTGCAGAGCGGGTTTCCGAGTAGCTTGGCGCGACCATTGGGTAATCTGCCGGGAGACCGTAGCGCTGCCGGTAGGACAGCGGGTCCAGGCCTTGCTTCGTCAGGTGTCGTTTCAGCGTCTTGTACGCCTTGCCATCGATGAAGCTGATCAGCGCCTCGTGCGTGATCGACTTACGGATCTGCGCGGGCGTCGGCCGCTCGAATTCCGGCTCGGCTGGCACGGCGGGCTGTCCAAGCCCTGTGAGTGCGGCATGCGTGGCTGCAATCAGAGCTGGCAGTTCGCTAACCTGCACGTGGTTGTTCGAAACGTAGGCCGCTACGATGCCGACGGTCTGGTCGATGGCGAGATCCGATTGAACGTCCGTTTGGTCTTCCACAATCTACTCCTGCTGTTGCGGGCCCGACGGGCAACACAATGACCCCAATGGTCAAGGGCAGGACGTGAAAACAAATTCCTTGCTAGGGCTCTTCGCGGTGAATTTTTAGCTTCAGCGCGTGGGGTATGATCCTCGATGCCTATCGTACCGGCTGCCGTACTTCTGCCGTTGCATGCCGTGCGGTACCGTCCGCAGTCGCACGAGGCCCGGCGTAACGGCTACTTCGACAGCCGTTCTCGGTGTCGTCTCAGGTCGTCACGTAGCCTCGGCATGAACAGCGACGTGCTGTCGAGCTGGTTCACCTCATGGCAGAGCCGCTCCAGGGCCGCCGTTTGGGCGTGCAAGCCGTCCACCGACGAGAGATAGGACCAGATGGCCGCGTCGGCCTCGCCAAGGTCGGCGGGCTGCTTAGCCGCGAGCAGTTCGCGGAAGACCTGGAGCGTTCGATCGAGAGTGCCCAATGCCCTACCCTCGCTTCTTGGAAGCTGCTGGCCAGCTCAGGCAAACTCCCAGCGCCTCGCCCGGTTCAGAGTGCAACGTTTCGCTAACGCTGCGCCATCACCCTGAAGGGCATGTCGAAGCGTACCACCCGTGCCATGCGTACCAGCCTGTGGGTTGCCGCTGCCGTGCTGTGTTGCCTCTCAGCGGCCATGCTGACTGAGGCGAACAAGCGCGAGTCGAAGATCGCCGAGCAGCAGAACGTCGGCGGCCCTAGTACCACAGGATCAATCAAGCACATGCGCTGGTGCGGAGCTGCACCATGGTGCAACTGAGAGTCGGCCGAAGCTCCGCATAGAGGTTTCATTAACCATGCGCTGAACAGCGTGGTCACGTCAGCCCGAAGGGTTCAGCCGTGTACCAGCCTCGCTCCATCAGCGCTCAGGACTTCGCGAGCGATTGCCCTGTGCCGCTCGATCTCGTGGCCCGTCTCATCCAGGCTGCGCCCGAGGCGGTCGCGGAGTTACTCGAAGGGGTTTCGGAGGGAAGGCGGGCTCAGCTTGCTGTATGGCTGTACGGCCGGAGCCATACACATGAGATCGGCGTGCGCATCGCGGCCACTTGCGAAGGGGCGGCTTTGCGTCGAGCTGCCGGGCCCCTTGGCAACGTCCTCCATGAACTCTCACGCCGGCCCTACGTGGCCCCGAGCCACGGCGCACGCCCCAGTGCAGCGCGTCGGGTCAGCCTCGGCGGGTCGTATGGTGCCGCTCGCGCTGTCGCCTGAAGTCGCACTCCCATACTGAGCAGCACGCCGGCATGATCATCGTTCGTGACCTCCTCACCCGCTTCCGGCAGACCGTCGTGGCCTATGCCGAGGATGAAACCCTGATGCAGGCTGCCGTTTCGGCGGCAGCCAACGTGATCGTGGCTGACGGCGAGGTGCTGAGCGAGGAGTTCGAGACCGCGCTCAAGGGCGTATTGGCCAGTCCAATCCTGGAGAAGGGCTACGATGTCCTGATGCTAGAGGAAGCGTTGTATGATGCCATCGGCCGGGCGCGCACGCGGGCCGGACGAAGCGACAACCTCCGCCGCGTCGCAGAGCTTGCAGGTCGACCTGCTGACCAGCGCGAGAGCGTATTCCTGGTGGCGTCCGACGTGACCGACCACGAGGGCATTGCCGAGATCGAGGATACCGCACTGAGCGAGATCACCGCGGCGCTGCTCGTGGACAAGGCGGCTCTTCTGCAATCGGTCCCGGTTCGATCTACGGTCCGTCACGTAGCGGGGTGACTCACCAGCGCGTTTCCTTCCTGCGACCCAGCTTTTTGTAGAACGGTCCTGCTCCCGACCGCGTTAGGCGCAGGATGCAACGACCGTCCACCCGGGAGAGAAACGCTATGTCGATGAAATCACTCAGCCTCGCTGCCGCCCTAACTGTCGCCCTCTCAGGCGCAGCGCTCGCGCAGACGCCCTCCGGTGGCGGAAGCACCGAGGGCAATATGAACAACCCCGGCAGCGTGAAGAGCAACTCCGAGAAGTCGATGGAGCGCGGTGGTAGCTCGATGGAGACCGGCGCGGTTCCTGGCGCAACCGGCGGCCCCGCCATCAGCACGCCCGGCGCCCCTGCCGGAAGCGGAGGCGGCAATGGCACCACTGGTAGTGGTGCGGCCCCGAGCGGGCGGTAACTCGACCTTTTCCGCGGGGCCATAGTGGAGTTGCAGACAGCCAATCAAGCGGGCAACTGCAAAGTTTCGTTGACGGATCCGATCTATACTGAACTTCGCGATTGGATCCCAAGGTCTGAACGTTAGCAGAGCAGCATCCAGCTCCAAAGAAAGGACCTTTGGGTGCGGCCTCGTTAGCGTCGTTGCATGTGGAGGCCCGCCCCTGTATCCCCCAGGGAGCGGGCCTTCTGCATTTGCGCGCGTTCCGGTCTTGTCGAGGTGGGTAACTCTAGCGCTGCCGGCGTGCTTGCCTCCATTGAGCGATGCGCGCCTACGTGGGGAATGACACGGCCAACCTGTCCGATAGTTTGGTCTCAGCGCGGCTCGCTCGGTTCCACGAGCGAACCTGGCCTTCACGCGTGGGCACAGATCCAAACCCCGTGATGCGTGAAGGCGCTGACCAGCACCCGCCTGTCTTACCTGTGGGCAACCACCGCCCGGAACGCCCGGGCAGGCGCGATCAGCTTGAATGCCCCCGACGCTTCGTGGCAGCAGAGAAAGGCCCAGGCGACGAACGTGCTGGGGCTGTGGGCGGCCGGTGTTCTGAGATCGGCAGCTCGAGAAGTCAGCGCCGCTCTGCGGCGTTCATCCTCCGGGTCGGCCTGTGTTGGCGCGGTGGTGAAGCGGTCCGGGGATGATTCCCGATCCGGACGGCCGATCCGCCCCGCCCCGCGCCTCCGGCATCCGATAGCCCGTTCGTGGGCGGCATGCGGATGAGCCAGCTGATCGGGCTGCCCGATCGCTGAAGGATGCTTTCATCAGGCGCTCAGAGACCGGGGCCCTTCGCGGCTGGCGTGAAACCGGTCTCACCTCTCCCGTGAGGTGGCGCCGTGATGCAACCTGAAGCTGATCTTTCCCGTTCTGATTCTACCCCAGACAGCAAACAGCCGTCTGCCGATGATTCGGTGGCCGGTCCGGACGATCGCGTCCCTGTCCGGGATGAACCCCAGGCCGTTGTATCGTACGATACAACGGACCCGACCTCAGGGACGTACTGCGGGCTGAGCGAGACCTTCGCGTTCTTCAACGCGCATCTGTTCTCGGGCAGGTTGCCGTACTGTCTCATCACCCTGCAGCGTAGGCGCAAAGCCTACGGCTACTTCGCCAACGCGCGCTTCACGGCGCGCGACGGCTCCCAAGTCACGGACGAGATCGCGCTCAACCCGAGCCACTTCGCCGAGCGCAGCGTCGAGGATACGCTCTCGACCCTGGTCCACGAGATGGTCCACCTCGAGCAGGAGCATTTCGGCACGCCGTCCCGCTCCAGCTACCACAACGCCGAGTGGGCGGGGCTCATGCGCGACGTGGGGTTGATCCCGTCCGCGACCGGCGCGCCGGGCGGCAAGGTGACGGGGCAACGCGTCAGTCACTACGTCGAACCCGGTGGACGCTTCGCGCGTGCCTGCGCCGAACTGATCGGTCTGCACAGGGGAATGGTGCCGTACGTCGAGGCGGGCGACGCGGCCGAGCGCAGAACGCGTGAGAAGAAGGCGGCGAGCAAGACCCGGTACACCTGCCCGGGTTGCGGCGTGAACGCCTGGGCCAAGCCCGAGACCCGGCTCGCCTGTGGCGTCTGCACCGTGCCCTTCGAGGTGGGGCAGCTTTAGGCGCGCGTCGGGGCGGCTCGTTTGGCCTCTGTAGCGGATCGGAAGGACATCATGGCACGGACACAGCAGACGCGCACGCCGGCCGCTTCGCGGCAGAAGCGCGTCGTCCTGGTCACCTCGGAGAAGGGCGGCGTCGGCAAGAGCGTCACCGCCCGCACCCTGGTCGAGCACCTGCGCCTGGGCGGCACCCGCGTCGCCGCCTACGACGCCGACGGCGGCGTCGGCTCGCTCCTGCGCGTCCTGGGTACCCGGGACGAGGCCGGCGAGCTCCTGGACGAGCAGGATCCTACCGTGGGCGTCGGGTACTACAACATCCGCGCCGACGACGAGCGCGCCACCCTGCTGAACTGCGTCGCCTCGGGCGAGCCGCTCATCGTCCACGACCTCGCCGGCGGCAGCCTCGCCGACCTCGCCCGGATCTCCGACATGGGCGAGGGCCTCGACGACCTGCTCGCCGCCTTCGCTGGTCAGGGCTACCGCCCGATCGTCCTGCACCTGATCTCGTCCGAGGTCGCCGCGACCCAGTCGGTCGCTCGCTGGATCGAGCTCGCCGGCGATCGGGTCGACCACGTCGCGATCCGCAACACGCGCTGGGGCAAGGCCGAAGCCGATTTCCCGTTCTGGTATGGCTACATCGACGGCCGCGGCGAGAGCCGCGGCGGCAAGGTCCGCCGCCGCGTGCTCGAGGAGTTCGGCGGCCTGGAGATCAGCCTGCCGCCGCTGCCGGCCGGTACCTTCGCCAAGATCGACGCCGACGCCCTGCCGTTCGCGGTCGCGGCCGACGCAGCCCGCCTGACCATCGCCGAGCGCTCGCACGTGGCGCGCTACCTGCGCGAGTCCGCGGTCGCCTTCGAGCGCCTGCGCCCGCTCCTCGGCCTCTGAGAAGCTGGGGCCAAGCCACGATGCATCCCGACGCCAAGCTCAACTTCGACCGAGCAGCCCAGGCCCTGGGCCTCGATCCGGCGACCCGGGATCTGGCGTGGCGGCGGATGATGGATATCGGCCTCACCCCCGACGATCCGACCGTGGTGTATCTCGCGGTCGGCGGGTTGCTGGAGCAGGCCGCCCGAACCATCCCGGCTGCGCTCTACGCCGTGCCCGAGCGCGTCGAACAGGCCGCGGCCCGGGCGGTCGGCCCGGTGGCCGAGGCCGCCAGCGCCCGGGTCGAGGCCGCCCACGCCGCGCTCGCCGAGCGCACCGGCGTGGCGGTGGCCGCGGCCGCGGCGGCGCATCTCACCCGGATCGAGCGGACCCGGGCGCGTGAGGTCGGCCTGTGGGCGGCCGCGATCGTCCTGAGCTGCGGCATCCTGTGCGGCGGCGCGGGCTACTGGCTCGGGCGCCGGGACACGCTTGGCCTGGACACGCGGTGGGCGGGCCTGTCCCAGCGGTCCGATGCCTCGGCATGGCTCATTCTGGTCGCGGCCAACCCCGACCTGCGGGAGCAGATGAGCCGGTTCTGCACCCCGGCGCAGCTGAAGCTGGATGCCGCCTTGAACCGGCGGTACTGCGAGGTCCCGCTCTGGACCGAGGGCACGATCGCGCCGGTCGGCGGGGTGCCGGCTGTGATCTACCTGAGCTTGCGGGAGTGGTTCATCGCCTGGGGGCCGGCCTGGCTGATGCTCGGGGCCGGGCTGGCGGCACTGGTCGGCCGCCGCCTGCTGCGCCGGGTGTTCGCGTGGCGACCCGTGGCCTGGCTGCTCGATTGAGCAGCCAGGCGCATTCTGGATCGTACGATCGAAACCCTAAGCTCGACTTTGGCCAATCGAACTGGCTGTTGAGCGGCGAGGTGACGAAGCGGGCATGACAGGTAGGCTCGAGGTGTCCCGACCAAGAGACACCCGATGCCTGATCTGCCCACCCGC
>JAESGJ010000142.1_pt1 | contig 15533 bp, 15 predicted proteins | sample 9266241 | NCBI WGS metagenome assembly JAESGJ01 (sample SAMN14514841, study PRJNA621669) | algae metagenome | isolation source: Brasilonema octagenarum HA4186-MV1 and co-occurring heterotrophs from wet... | place: USA: Manoa Valley, Hawaii | collected 2009-07-20 | reverse complement strand
ATGGGTCAGCGTGCGTGCTCATTCACAGAAGCAGCTTATTTGAGAATGAACACCCGCACATTCTCATGATTAAATGCTCAATCCATGTCGGAAGCGACCATTCTTACATTTAACTGCAAAGCGACAGCGCGAGACTGGCTTGTATTTCCCCGAGGGCTGCAGTTCGAGCTCGGTCGTTGTGTCTCCGAAGGTCGAAGCCCAGGCGTCGAATTCGTGCAGCCCACGCTCGCGAAGCGCGGCTTGATCCATCAGGCGCTGGACCGAGAACATCTCGCCGAGCGTGTTGGTGATCGGCGTGCCCGAGGCCAGCACGAGCGCTCGGCCGGGGTTCTTCGTCTCGACGAAACGGGACTTCACAAAAAGGTCCCAGGCGCGCTGCGAGCCGTCGGGATCGACGCCCTTCAGCGTCGACATGTTGGTGGCGAAGGACAGCTTTCTGAACTCCTGCGCCTCGTCGACGATGATCTGGTCGATGCCGAGTTCCGCGATGGTCAGGAGATCGTCCTTGCGGGTCGAGAGCGCCTCCAGCCGCTCTTTCAGCCCCTCCTTCAGGCGCTCGAGGCGCTTGCGCGAGACCCGGTCATCGCTCTCGACCTTGATCAGCAGGCTCTCATAGAGTTCGAGCTCGTCCTGGATCATCTGCTGCTCGAAGGCCGATGGCACGTCGATGAAGCGGAAGGCCGAATGCGTGATGATGATTGCGTCCCAGGTCGCGGTCGCCGCGCGCGACAGGAAGCGGTGGCGCTTCTCCTTGGAAAAATTGCTGTCGTCGGCAACGAGGATGCGGGCGTTCGGGTAGAGTGCAAGGAACTCGCGGGCGACCTGCGCCAGGCAATGGCCCGGCACCACCAGCATGGCCTTTGCGATCAGACCGAGCCGCCGCTGCTCCATTACAGCTGCAGCCATGGTCATGGTTTTCCCGGCGCCGACGGCATGCGCGAGATAGGTCGAGCCGGCCGTGATGATCCGCCAGATTCCTCGCTTTTGATGCGGGTAGAGGCTGAAGGCGCCGCTGGCGCCCGGCAGGTTGAGATGCGAGCCATCGAAGGCGCGCGGCGCGATGTTGTTGAAGCGGTCATTGTAGATTCGCGCCAGCCGGTCGGTCCGATCGGGATCGGACCAGACCCAGTTCTGGAAAGCCGTCTTGATCTTGTGCAGCTTCTCCTTGGCGGCTTCGGTATCGACAACGTTGAGCACGCGTCGCTCGCGTCCATCCTGCTCGACCGTGTCGAAGATCTGCGGGATGCGGCTGTTCAGCGCGTCGGTCAGCAGCTCGCCGGCATGGCGGCGGCCGGTGCCCCAGTCGGAGGTTCCCGCAGCCAGCCAGGCAAGCTGTCGCGCATCGACCGTCCATGACGCAAGCTCCGGCAGGTGGCGGATCGTGATCTCGGCACCCATCGTCTCCTTGACGAAGGCGACGACGTCGGAGGCCGGAATCCAGGGCGCACCGAGGCGCGCAGTGATGTCGAACGGGCCGAGATCGGCGGGCTGGACCGCGACCAGCGCCCGGACATTGCGCTCGAAAGTTGGGTCGAGCGTTGCAGCCGCTTCCGCCACCTTCAGCGTGTCGCGGACCGGCCCCGACAGATAGGCGTCCGCCATCTGCCAGGCACCATCGGCCGGGTTCTGGAAGACGGCGTCGCCGAGCTCGGCAATGACATCGGCGACGTCGCGGTGCAGCAGTTCGGCGATGTGCTCGAGATCGACGCGGCCGCGCTCGTTCAGGACGACAGCGAGAGCATCAGCCGCGGAGGTGATGATTGGCGGTGCGGGCGGTGCGATGACGCGCTCGCTGAACAGCGGTCCGGGTTTTGCCGTATCCGTATCGAGGTCGTAGTCCTCAATCGAGGCGACGAGCCAGCAGTCAGGATCGTCGAGGAAGGGCTGCAGGTTCGGCCGGCGGTGAGATTCGCGAACTTCGCCGGTCGACTCGTCCTCAAAGATCGAGACCGTCGTGTGGTTGATCGGCCCGAAGCCGCGCAAAAAACTCGACCAGGCGATGCGCAAGCGAACTTGCGCATCCTTCCACGGTCGATCCTGCTCTTGCGCCGTCAACACCTCGCGCACGGCGTCGCGGATCGGGATCAGTTTTTGGATGATCCGGACATGTTTTTCCGGGAGGCCCTCGGCGCTCCGCCCTTTCCGAACCCTCACCGCAACCGGCTCGCCGTCGACGAGCTGCATCAGCCCGCGACGCGTGTCGACGAAGTAGTTGCCCTCGCGAATTCGCGCGTCCGGCGAGGACGGGAGATGGGCATCGGGAGTAGGGTCGTCGTCGAGATCGACCGCCTCCGGCTCGCCGTCATAGAGGCCTTCCGGCAGAAGTCGGACGACCGCGTCCAACGCGGCACCGAGCGCGACGTCGGCCTGCGGCAGACAGGCATAAGTTTCGCCGAAGGGTCCGAAGGTCAGAGCATGTCTGCCGAGCACAAGTGCGGGGTGCCGCGCGAACCAGTGATTGACGCGGATCGCACCGTCATCGGCTGTGCCGGCCCGGACTTCCTCGAGTTCGAGCCAGGAGAGATCGCCTTTCGGCTCGCCGGCCTTGCGCTTGCGAAAGAACAGGATGTCGACACCGACTTCGGTGCCGGCTTCGGCCCGGAAGCTCCCCTCCGGCAAACGGATTGCGGCGATCAGGTCGGCGGAACTGGCGATGTGCTCGCGCGCAGAGGCATCCGCCTTGTCCAACGTGCCATACGAGGTGACGAAGGCGGCGAGCCCGCCCGGTTTGAGCAGGTCGATCGATCGCGCGATGAAGTAGTCGTGAAGGCGCAACCCGAGCTGCCGATAGGCACGATCAGAACGGACCGTGCGATCGGAAAACGGTGGGTTGCCGATGGCGAGATCGAAGTTTGCCGGCAGCTCGGTGCGCGCGAAATTCCCAATAGTAATGCGGGCGCGTGGCTGCAGCAGCCGGGCGATGCGCGCCGTGGTCGGATCGAGCTCGACGCCGGTGACGTGCGTGCAATTGCGAAACTCTTCAGGCATCAGCGCGGCGAACAACCCGGTCCCGATGCCGGGTTCGAGTACGCGGCCGCCGCGCCAGCCCAGCCTTTGCAAGCCGACCCAGATCGCCCGGACGATGAACTCCGGCGTGAAATGGGCGTACTGCGTGCAGCGCACGAGCGAAGCGTGGTCGGCATCGCTGACAGAATCCTGCAGTGACCCGCCGATCGTCTCCCAGCCCTTGCGAAAGGCCGTCTCGCCTGGCCGCCGGAAGACGCCGTTGGCGAGCTCGGATGCGCCGAAGCCGGTGAATCGGATCAGCCTTCGCTGCTCCTCCAGCGTCGCCGGGCGGTCTTCGGCTTCGATCGTTGCGGCGAGCCGGATCGCTTTGAGGTTGTCGCGAGCCCGATCCTTCCAGTTCACGGCGAGGCCGCGGTCGCCATCGAGGATGAAATTGACACCTCGTGGCATTGGATGCCGCGGCGTGGGCGAAACGATCCGCTGCGCCGGCGACGGAGGCGTGGGCTCCGGTTCGTCGTCGTCATTGTCCGCAACGTCGCCGGCGAAGGCCGCGACGCCGAGGCCGAGGCCCGAAGACAGTGCGGTGTCGTTGAAGAGGTCGATCGTGGAGGGATCGAGAGCGAGCCGGTGATCTTGCGCCATGGCGGATGTCTCCTGGTGTGGGGGCGCGCGCCGTCGCTCCCGTCGGATCGGTCCGACGCGAGGCGATGGTCGCGGAATGTTGGATAGGGCGGCCGGGCAGCTCGGCCGATCAGCGCCGGACCAGGGCGAGTGACAGGGCGTTGTCGGTCGCCGTGATTGTGAGATGCGTCGCCGTCGGTGCGGCATCGATCAGCTTGACGAGCATCTCGGCATCGAAAAACGCGACGCCGTCATCTCCGCCAAAATGCTGGCGCTTGTAGTGCCAGTAATCCGGCTTGGTCTTGGGGTCGCACTCCGCCGCGTAGACGACGAGTGGACGCTGATCATCAGCGAGCTTGCCGTTCGACATGATGTAGACGCCCTCGTCGCCGACCAGCCAAAGTCCGGGCCGTTCGGTCTGGCCAGGTCCGCGGCCATGAGGACTCCGAAAGCCGCCATTGAGGACGGCGTCGAGCCGGCCGCGCGTGATGACGGCGCGGACATCCGTGATGGAAAAGCTGAACATCGCCGCCACCCATCACGCCGCGACCGCGTCGGGCAGATAGCGCAGATGCACCGGGAGCTTTTCGCTGATCTCGGCATCCGTCAGGCCGTCGAGAAGCTTTGACGTCGTTCCCTGCCGCCCGCCATAGAAGGTGATGATGCGTTTGCCCCGGTCGGGCGCCGGCCAGCGCTCGCCGGCATAGCCGCGATAGTCGTCATGGGTGCTCGACCAGATGTGGTCCAGGCGCTCCTGCCGCGTCATCGCCCGCAGGGGCCGGCTCTCGCGCTCGACGATCGCCTCGCGCATGCGCCTGCCGGAATCGATGTCGGCGAGATCGCAATAGCCGTGGAAGTACCGAGCCCGGCCGTCGATCCACAGCGTGAAGAAGACGCTCGTGATCGAGCGGGTCAAAAACTCGCGCAGCGCGAACATGTCGACCCGCAAGATGACCGGCGGCAGCACCTCGAACATGTAGTCGTGCAGGCTCTGGCTGATCTCGAACCACTCGCCCGCATAGAGCGATGTGCCATCATCGGGCCTACGATCGAGCCGCTCGGCATGGCGATCGAACATCCGAAACATCTGACGCCGGTCGGCGACGCCCTGGTACACCTTTCGGATCGGGGAGAAGGTCATGCTCTGGCTCCAAAGTCTCGTCAGACCGGAGCGCGGCTCATCCTCGCGACATCGCCATCATCTTCGGCTCTTCCTGACCCCTACCCGCGGCCGCCGTCCCGATCGGCCGGGTCAAGGGCCGGCGCAGCCGGGCGAAGCGTCACCCTTGATGCGGCCGGCGGGCATGCGGCAGGCCTTCTCTCCTTTCTCGTCTTTCCACCTCCTCCCTGACCTTCTCTTTCAAAGCGTCGTTCCAATCATCGCCCGGCGGCCTTAATCGGAACCAGTCGCAGCCAGCGGTCTCGGCGATCTCGCGCAACCGGCCGGCATAGGCTTCGCCCTGGCTGTTGGCATCCGTCGCCGCGATGAGTTTTGCTCCAGGCCGCGCGGCAAAGGTTCGCAGCGCCGCGTCGGCCGCCGGCGACCAACCGCCGCCGGTGCTGAGATAGAGGCTGCCGTCCCGCAGCCCCTCGATGGCGGCGAGGCTCATCGCGTCGATCGCTGCTTCGGTGACGCAGAGCGTCAGGGCGTCGGGCGGGCCGAGGCGGAACAGCACCTTCGCCCCGCCGGTCGAAAAACCGCGCCATGCGGGTCCGCGCTCCTCCCATCCGGTGACAACGCCTCCGTCATCGACATGGGCGGCCCAAAGGCTGCCATGCGGACCTTCCCGCAGACGGTTCTGGCGGATCGCGGCGCGCAGCACGTCGTCCGGAAGATTCCGTTCGTAGCGCAGATAGCGCCATGTCGCTGAGCCCGACCGGAGGGTTGGCCGGACGTACCAGCGTTCGGCGAGAGAGACGATCGGCTTCTGCGTGTGCCACTTCTGCCAGAAAGGTTCCGCCGGTCGAAACCCGACCAGCTCGGCCGCGCGCACAAGCGTTTCGGTGAATTCGACGCCATCCAGATGCTGGATCAGCGAAAAGACGTCGCCCTTGGCGTCCGACAACGGGTCGAACCAGCCCCTGCCCTCATGGATCACGATGATGATGTCGCTGCCGCGCCGGTGCTTGATGGCGCGGCGCGTGCTCTCCTTCAGATCGACGGCGAAGCCGGCTTTCTCCAGCACTGCCGCGCACAACACACGCCCCTTAAGGTCCTCGAGTTCTCGTTGCTCCATCATTTTTCCGGCGCTCGCGCCCGGCCTTTCTCATTGCATCTGCCCTCACGCATATCTCGCGGGTCCAAACCGAACCGCCGCGAAGAGCGGCGCCTGCAAGGGCGCGGATCGACAATCGGCGTGGTGACGAAATCGATCGTCCGCGGCGCAGCCTCCCTTGCGGGCGACTGCTCGTCAGCGGCACCTTGGGCCGCCTCAGTGAGCTGGCCGGCAATCATGGGGGTCGAATTCATGAATGACGTGGAGCTCGTCTGCGTCGTCGATCTCGTCGCTCGGCAGCACTCCATAGGCGCCATCGATCTGAAAGACCGTGACCGGGACCATCAGCGTGCGGGCGAGCTGGAAGGCGTGGTTCTGCGCAAGGACAAGATCGTTCGACATCGTGAGGCTCCATCCGGGAGCGGGGCAATTCCGCTCGATGGCTCCTCGAAGGGCTGGTTCCGGTCGCGATCACCGCGAAGGCGTCAGCCGCAGCGGCGGCACGCTCGCGTAGCCGACCCCTTGCGGTTTGATCGTGGAAGATCCGGAACCGGACCAGGACGCCATCGCAGAAGAGCGGGATTGCGCTGCTCACGGTGATCCGCCCGTTCGGACGCATCGCTGTACCCGCAAGCTTTCTGCCACGGGCGCTTTACGCCGGATCAGACGCTTTCAGATTCCGGATCGGACGCTTATAGATTCCGGACTGGACGCTGAGCCGACAGGCGCTTTACCGTCCTACTACGCTGCCGCTCGTCGACAAGCCGAACCGAACGCCGCCGGGGGGCGCACTACTGCTGACCACGCTTGCGAGGCTGACTTCGACAAGCCTTGGGACGGCATCCATCCGATGCCGGTTCGGAGCACCTGACGTGCTCCCCTGAATTCCTGCCATCGATAAGTTGGGTCCATCGCACAGGAGATGGACCATGCGGCGCAGCCGTTTCAGCGAAGATCAGATCATTGCGGTGCTGAAGGAGCACGAGGCTGGGATGAAGACCCAGGAGGTGTGCCGCAAACACGGGATCAGTGATGCGACGCTTTACAAATGGAAGGCGAAGTATGGCGGGATGACCGCCTCGGAGACGGCCCGGCTGCGGACGCTTGAGGATGAGAACCGTCGGCTGAAGAAGCTTCTGGCCGAGCAGTTGCTCGACAACGCCGTGCTGAAAGATCTGCTGGGAAAAAACTGATCACGCCCGCAGCCCGGTTTGCGACGGTGGAGCGCGTGATCGCCGATCACGGCTACTCGGAGCGCCGGGCCTGCGGGCTGATTGGGGTGGATCGGTCGAGCTTCCAGTATGACCGCAAGACGGGTGCCGATGCGGCCGTTCGGACACGCCTCAAGGAACTCGCCAACGAGCGCCGCCGGTTCGGCTACCGGCGGCTGGCGATCATGCTGAAACGCGAAGGCGTGCTCATGAACCTGAAGAAGGTCTATCGGCTCTATCGCGAGGAGCGATTGACGGTCCGCAAGCGCGGCGGCCGAAAGCGGGCGCTCGGCACCAGGGCGCCGGCCGCGATCCCGCAGGGACAAAACCAGCGCTGGAGCCTCGACTTCGTGTCCGACGCCTTGAACGATGGTCGCCGCTTCCGAGTGCTGAACATTGTCGATGACTTCACCCGCGAATGCCTGGCGGCTGTGGTCGACACATCGCTCTCGGGCGCTCGTGTCGTGCGTGAACTCACGGAGGTCATGGTCCGGTGCGGTCGGCCGTGCATGGTCGTCTCGGACAACGGCACGGAGCTGGTCAGCCGCGCGATCCTGCGCTTCACCCAGGATACCGGCATCGAATGGCACTACATCGCGCCCGGCAAGCCGATCCAGAATGCCTTCGTCGAGAGCTTCAACGGACGGCTGCGCGATGAATGCCTCAACGAGCACGCCTTCTCCTCGCTTGCCGAGGCGCGCCGGATCATCGAGGCTTGGCGTATCGACTACAACACCGTCAGACCCCATTCGAGCCTCGGCGGCCTCGCGCCATCGATGTTCGCAACCCGGCCCAGACAGGGCCAAAACGAAGCCGGACCTAACTTATGACCGGCGGGAAAACGGGGAGCACGTCAGAGTCGTTCGAGCCCAGTTCCGGCTTTAGCTTGATCGCGAGCAGTCGGGGATACATAGCGTCGAGAATGGCGAAAGGCGTTGACTGTCCGGTCGTGCTTCGACGTTCCCGCACCGTATTCTCCGGAAGAGGTATCGTTGCCACGACATTGTCGAGCCTACGGGAATCGTAGACCTTCATGTCGTCTATCACGACCATTTCGAGGAGGACGCCATTCTCGATCGCCCTGGCTGCCTCGAGCTTGTAGCGAACTACCGCCGTTAGCTTCTCAATGTTGGGCTTGGGCGCCCTTTCCGTCTGCATCGAGACCATGCTCCTCGCGGCGCTTTCGGAGATCGACCAGCTCGCGGGAAAATCCAGCGGCGATGGCGTGTCGACCTTGAAAGACCCGTGCGGCCAAGGGCTGTACCTGCTGAAGCCGAGAGCGAGTTCGTTCGTCGATCGGTTGAACTGACCGAGGCTGATGGGTGAGAGCTCCGCAAAGGTCAGGGGCAGTTCGGGGACGAGCGCGAGGACATGCGCCTTTTGGTCAGTGAGGAACCTCGTTCGCGAGTCGTCACGCTCGAATTGGTCGCGACCGTTCCAATATCCATTGGATGCGTAACGGGCCTGCTCTCCCGGCGGCAGAAGTGAGACGAAGACCATTGTCTTCTGCGGATCGTCGATCACGGCCGGGTTGGACTTCAACCAGAGCAACCTGGCGAGTCTGTCGATGCCTTCGGCAAATCCTTCGAAACTGACGACCGGAGAAGCGAGCAGTATGTCTCCGCGTAATGTCTTCAACCCGAGCGTCTCGACCAGGGACGCCGGGGCCGGTATGCTCGCACCCCCATCGCTCTGAAGCGGTTGCGAACGCGGCCGCGCGGAATTGACGGGGACAGCTCCGGCTGGCGCGAGCGCCGATCCGCCATCGCGGTCGGCCATTCCGACGGGAGCATTGGCGATATCGCCGCCTTCGAACGTAATCGCTTCTAACAACGTCCGTACCTGTGCCGCTGACAGGAAGCCTGTCTGTCGGACCTTGATGGACCGTTGGTAGGCCACGATAGCGCGCTCGGTCTGCGGGCCGAAATTTCCGTCGAGCCCACCTTGATATAATCCAAGTTTTTGCAAAGAATCTTGGATTGCGATACGACTTTGTAGAGGCAACTGCTCGTTGGGATGGTTAGGCAGCGGGTAATCGCGGCCCGGAACCGGACGGTTCCTTTGCCCCTGTTGCGTGAGCATATCGAATAATGGTCTGAAATCCTGCGCTGCCGCAGTCGAGGAAATGACGATTACGGATAAAGCGAGTGCTCGTATCGCATGCGAGGCCGTAACCATGATTATCCTCCATCAATCGTCGTCGCTCAGTTTGGGGCCATCGTACTCCTCGTATCAATAGGAAACGCAGCGTCAATCGCCACGAAGTCGCAACGGCATCGAAATGACGTGTTCATCTCTGCGGGGCTTCGGCGTTGAAGACACGAGAAAATCGGCTTGCATTAAACGTCGCCTCCCAGTGTACCCGGTCGCCGAACGTATATCGGCAGCGGACTTCGCCAAAGACTTCAATTATCCAGCTAGAGCGTAACGTCGCCGCACCAATTTGAATACCGCAAAGCGGACGCTTCAGATGTCAGCTGTGGGGCCAACTCCGGAATCTTGCTGGAGCCCGTTCCAGACTCAGCGTAAGGATCCAAAGAGCCGTCGATCCCAGTGGACGGGCTCGTGCAAGCTGGCGGTTATCGTTCCAAATTCTGGATGAGCCGGATTGATCAGCACGTTCCGATCAAGACGAGCCACTACGCTCGGCACGATCAAAACGGCGCTCCGGCGCTCGAGGCACCATTGTTCGCCGAACACCTTACTTGCTGTCGCCGGCATGCTGTCCCAACCTGGCAAGGACGGCGGTGAGAAGACCTCGTAGGATAGTCCCTTCGGCAGCGTGATTTCGATGTGATGCTGGTTCGGCGGCAGACGCCCACTGCCATGGACGAGCTTTTCGAGCAGCGCCGTGGAGTAATGTTCACTGCTGTAGATCAGCGGGCTGCCGGGGGTGTTCCATCGTCCTGGCGCAATCGTCGAGCCGGTGGCGTCGAAGATGGGATAGGCGCCCTTCGGGTCACCGATCCTAAAACTGAATAGGGTGCGATCGAGGCGCTGAGCCGTCACGCAGCGCTGCCGTATTTCAGGCTGCCCAGGATATCGAGCACCAGCTCGGCGCCGATTTCGTTTTGGATGACCACGTCGATCGGGCGCTTATCTTCGAGCATCGGGTGCGATCGAAACAGGAACTCACGCGCCTCTGCTTCGGTCTGCCAGACATCAAGAGCCAGGCCCCAGACGCGTGCGACCCGGGCCAGCCGGGTGCCTTCGTCAGACGAGAGCCGAAGCGCCGTCTTGCGCCTCTCATAGGTGGCCTTAGGAACCAGGCGGTACTTGAACTGGGCGTCGCTCGGCGCCAGAAGGCGGGCCATGCGATCGAGCGCTCCGACCGGCAATCCGTCTTCGATCCGTGACATTAAGCCGAAGGGCGAGCGTGCGGCGATCTCCTTTGCCGGAAGTCCGAGGACATCCGCGACTGATCCGATTGCAAGCATTTTCGCCTCCACTTCGACTGAGGCTTTATCTAACCTCATGTGAGGCGCGTTGCAAGCAGCAGGCAGGCGACGTGGCTCTCGATCATCCAGCGGTAGGATCGGCTCAATTCAAGCGCCGCATATCGGGAGTGACCCCTGGCAAACTGAAAATGGCTCGCGCGCTTACATAATCCCCCAGGCGCGATAGCGTTTTCGGCCGGTGATCTCGCGCGGCAGGGTGCCGCCGAGCTCCTTCAGCATGGCTTCGACCGCCTGGGGAGTGACTTTCAGCCGCGCTGCGGCCAGCTGCACCGTTACCAGCGGCGACGCGACGAACAGGTCGACCAGCTCGGCCAATTTCGAATTCCCCCTCCTCCCCTCACATCGTCGAAGCATCAGCGCCCGCGCCAACGAATGCCGATCGAGATCCGCCTGCCCGAACGCGGCGGCCTCGGCAAAGGCGCCGAGCAGCCCCGCGATCCGGACGCTAAGCGCCAAATGCGGGCTCCAGCGGAATCTTCCCCGTCGCAGCCCCAACCCGAGCGCCGGCAGATGAGCCGTGGCCAGCCCGCGCTTGCGTAACACGGTCGCGGCCAGCGCAAACCCGAGCTCGCCGGCGCGCTCGGAGGGCTCGAGCCAAAGCCAGGCGTCAAGCGCGACCGCCGCGGCCAACGTCGCCGGCAGCCCCCTGCCCTCCTCCAACATCTCGAGCCAGCGCGCCAACCGCCCGGCCGCGTCATAGCCGGGATCTCCCAAAATCAGGTTTTTGCGGCCTTCGTCGGAGGAGAGATCGTTCCAGGCGTCGAGCTTTTTGCGCGTGCGCGCCAGCAGCGCGTCGATTGCGGCGAAGGCCGGATCCCCGTGATCGCGCTCATCCTCCAGGTCAAGGTCATCCTCATCGACCTCGTCGTCGTCGTCTTCATGATCAATCCGGTCCCAGAGTGCCACGACCTGTTTCGGGGCCATCGCCGCGGTCGTCACGCTGCCCGTCCGATCCGGTTCCGGCGGTCCTTCGACGCCGAGCCGCTGCCGCAGCGCGGTGGGGTTCAAGACCTCGGCCGGCTCGCGCCGGGCCAGGCGCCGGCGCTCGTCCAGCATGGCCGCAGCGCGGGCGATCTCGCGCGTCGGGCTGCGCACATCCATCCCGGCATCATGCAGGACGAGGTCTTCGAGTGGGCACAGCCCCCCGCTGAGCCCGATCAGCGCCTGCGCCTCAAAAGCGTGGCCGCGGTTGCGCGCGCCTTCGGCCAAAACAGGCTCGGCGCGGAAAAGGCGCTCGTCTATGCGGGCGAGCGCGATCGCCGCGGCGTCGGAGGCTGCGGCACAGTCCAAAACAAGCGCCTGCAGTCGAGCGCGTGAGAGATCATAGGCTACTAAATTCATGGGGAAAATTCTATCATGGCCAATTAAAATTGCTATTCAATTGTTTCACACCGACACCTGCCAAAACCTGTCCATTACTCACGATAATTACCTCTTATCGATAGTGATAGACAGCGACCCGGGAATCGGCGATTCTGGCGCTCCGGATGGCCGCCGGCGACGTCGGCCGGGCTTCCGGTCGACGAAATTGGCCGTCGCGAGCCACACCAGGAGCAGCCGTGACCTCGACATCCCTGCTCTCGGCCGAGCCGGAAACCCGCCGGGCCCTGCAGCTCGACGCGCTGGCCGGCATTCTGCCGATGGAGCGTCGCGACAAGCTCGCCATCATCCTGACCGACGACGACGTTGCGACGCTTCGCCACCTGGCCAAGGAAGGCATGGGCGAGAACTCGCTGCGCGCTCTCGCCTCGGACCTGGCCTATCTCGAAGCCTGGTCGTTTTTCTCGACAGGCTCGCCCCTGCCCTGGCCGGCGCCGGAGGGGTTGGTGCTAAAATTTGTTGCCCACCACCTCTGGGATCCGGCGAGGCGTGCCGAGGATTTTTCCCATGGCATGCCGACCGACGTCGAAGCTGCCCTGCGCGCTGGCGACCATCTGCGCAGCGACGGACCACATGCCAGTTCGACGGTAAAACGCCGCCTGGCGCATTGGGCCACGCTACACCGCTGGAAGGGGCTTGAGAGCCCGCTCGGTACGCCTACAATCCGCACCAGCGTGCGCCTGGCGGTCCGGGCCAGCGCCCGCCCCCGCCGGCGGAAAAGCAAGCGCGCCGTGACGCGCGACATTTTGGACCGGCTGATCGCGACCTGCCAGTCCGATCGGCTCGCCGACACCCGAGATCTCGCCATCCTGCTCGTCGCCTTCGCCTCGGGCGGGCGCCGGCGCAGCGAGGTCGCAAAACTGCGGCTCGAGCAGCTCAGCAACGAGAGCGAGGTTCCGCTCGATCCAGACGATCCGAACTCTCCCCGCCTGCCTTGCATGGCGATCGCGCTCGGCCGAACCAAAATCAGCCAGGCGGACGACGAGGATTCCCGGGTGCTGCTGATCGGGTCTTCGGTCACGGCGCTGCGCGAGTGGATCGAGCGGGCCGACATCAAGAAGGGGGCGGTGTTTCGGGCGATCGACCGTTGGGAGGCGATCGACGATCGGGCGCTGACGCCCCAGGCCGTCAACCTGATCCTGAAGCGCCGCTGTGCCATGGCCGGGCTCGATCCGGGGGAGTTTTCCGCGCACGGGCTGCGCTCCGGCTATCTCACCGAAGCGGGGCGCAACGGCGTCGCCCTGCCCGCCGCCATGCGCCAGTCCCAGCACCGCTCGGTCCAGCAGGCCGCGCGCTACTACAATGATGCCGACCAGGCGCTTGGAAAGGCCGCGCGGCTGGCGATCTAAAAACTTTCCATCGGCGCTGGCTGCGGTCATGTTCTCGCATGGTCCACGAGAGACGCCGCCATGCCGATGAGCGACGACAAGCGACAACGCTTCCACGACCAGCTCGACCAAGCCGTCGATGCGGCCAAGGCGGCTCTGGCGCCTGTGTTCGACGGCGGCGCCTACGACCTGTCCGAAGACGAGCTGTCGCTGCTGTCGGAGGTCTCGTTCAAGCTCGGCATGCTGCGGATCGTCATCATCGACGGGGACCTGATCGCCGACCAGGTCGAAGCCCGCTGGCATGAGGAGAAGGCGCGGCGAGCGGAGGCCGTGCTGCGCCACGAACAGCGGTCATTGAACGCGTAGCGCCTAGCGCCTAGCGGCAGTGTCGGGGATCGAGACCATGCGCCAGGGCGCGACGCGGCGCGCACAAGCCACCCGGCGATTGCTGTTGCCAAGAACATTCATGCGCCCGGGGGCAATCGAATTCGCGACGACGCATCGGATCGTTCAGGCGTGGCCAGAAACCACTTTCCCGGCCTGATGCCATCGCGACCTCGCCAGTCGCCACGCGCCCGGCCTGACAGATTTTTCCGTCGAACCAACGGCATTTTTCTCGCTCGCAGGGCGCATTTACCGCCCCGCTGAAATGCGACCCGTCGGCCGCGAAGAGCGGGCACATGGTCGCCGGGCAGAAGCTGATGTGCGTCATCGCGCTGCCGACCCAACGACCTGTTCCGAGTTGCTGACGGAGACCATATCGGCGTCAGCGATCCCCGACATCGAACAGGTTTGCTCGTCGCGCAGCGACAGCCCCTGCCCTGTCAGCCAATGCTCGACCGCCGTCGCCCGCGCGGGCCCAATGCCCTTCTCTGCCTCGAGCTCGGCACGGCTATAGGCCGACGCGATCCGCGCCAGATTGGCTGCCCTTTCGCGGGCCGAGCGGCCACCGAGTGCCGCGTGGCGACCGCACAGAAGCACGGTGAGGATCGCTCGGGACAGTTTTGCCATGACGAGTATCACAGGCGCTCGCGGCGGGGTCTGCAAGGGCTCTTCGACCTTGAGCAAAACATCCAGACAGAGCGTGGCTGCGTTGCATCATCGTCACGCCCGCCTCTTCTCGCGCTTGCGGCTACCGATCAACGCCATCAGCATCGGCCCGAGCGAGAATTCCGCCGCTTGCGCCTTTCGGGTCAGCTCGCGCAGATAGCCGCCGGCGCTGGAAATCGCCTCGCCGCGCTGCAGGATCGCCGCCACGACGATCGAGGCCTGAACCTCGTCCATGACGCCGATGGCTTCCTCCCAGGCGCTCGGACTGATCCCCAACATGGGCCGGACCACCGCGACGGTCGCCAGGAAGTCGCGCCAGTTCGCAATCCCGCCCTTCGCATAATCGATGAGGTCGGGACAGGCGTCCAAAACCATTCCTAGTGGGAAAGTTCCGTCCGGCACCCGCTTCGGTTCAGGCACGATCTCCAAACCGACGCCCCTGCTTTGTGAAAAGCTAGGTTCAAGATCAATAGGAGAGTCTGGATTTGAATTCTGTATGTGACGCTCATTCTGAGACTCATTGCCGCTCATATTTTGAGTTTTGATATGCGTTTCCAGCAGGTTGAGGATTTCATCGGCAAGCAGCGAAAGCTCGTCGGCGATCGGCTCAAGCGCCAGGCGTGTCGCGCTGCGCGGAACCCGGGCCATGATGCCGCGATAGAGCTGGTGGATCTCGGCCCAGTCGGCCGGCCCCTGCCCTGCTGCCTGCGTCGGAACGCCTTCTTCAAGTCCCGTCGCGATCATCTTGACGATATCCCGCCGGCAGATCGTGATACGCTCGCGGACCAGGCGCAGCGCCCGGGCTTCTGCCTCGACCTCGGCCGCCAGGGCTTCGAATTCTTCGGATCGGACTACGAGGGGCGCCAGATCAAAACCGAAGGCGAACTCGATCTCCCCGCCCCTGCCCTTGCGGGCATAGCGCTTGCCGTTGGGGCTGTCGCGCCGGACGATCAGGCCGGCATCGACTAGGGCCGCCAGATGGCGCCTCAGCGTCGCCATCGGCATCCCGTGAGCCCGCAGGCCGAGTTGGTGGTTCGACGGGAAGACCACGAGGCCGTCGCCGGTCAGGACGGTTTCTGGGTGGAAGGACAGCAGTGCGTCCAGGACGGCCAATGCGCGCTCGGGCACCCCGAGCAGGTTCTTGGCCGCGCAGATCGCCCGGAAGATATTCCATTTGTGGACCGCTTTTTCCGGCGGCCGCGTCTTTGCGCTCGCCTGGCTTGCCACGTGGGCAAGAGTCAGCGATCGCCGCCCAAAGGGCGTCGTCGAGAGTCGTGATTCCATGATCCTTGCCTCGTTTAG
>JAESGJ010000552.1_pt1 | contig 15546 bp, 19 predicted proteins | sample 9266241 | NCBI WGS metagenome assembly JAESGJ01 (sample SAMN14514841, study PRJNA621669) | algae metagenome | isolation source: Brasilonema octagenarum HA4186-MV1 and co-occurring heterotrophs from wet... | place: USA: Manoa Valley, Hawaii | collected 2009-07-20 | reverse complement strand
CCTACTTCTGTCATGCTCGCGACGAGCGGTTTCGGTCCAGCCCATGTGCTCTCCAAGGTCTTCGCAAAACCCGGTGAATCACAACTGACTGAAATCGCTCAACCTAATTTTCGGTCGGGTTCTAAGATCGGTGAAACGACCGCGCTCGCCGCGATAGCGTACGATCTCGAAGCCGTGACCCTTCAGGGCCGGTACTGCGTCCAGCTCCTCGGCCGTCGCCGTGTTGATGTTGATGAGAGCGGAGTCGGTCACAGGCAGCCTTTCGGTGGGTTAGAGCCGCTAAACGCGCAACCTGCATCACGATCCTTCAAGAGCTGAACCGCAGAGCTCCGACATGCGTTTGTAACGCGGGAGGAACAATCATGAGCGAAGATCCAGCATTCTGCCGACAGCGAGCGGACATTGAGCGGCGCGCCGCGGCCACAAGCGATCTCGAGCGTGTCCAGGAGCGCCATCTGCTCTCGGCTGCGACATGGGACCGCATGGCTGAGCGAGGTGAGGCGACACAACGTCTGCGCGCCCGACGCGCCGAGTTAGCCGTATAGGTCTGACAGGGTAAGTGACGCCTCGCCGCGCCGTGGGGGGGGGAGACAGAGCAGCGAGGCGCCATACGAACCTGGCGCTCGGGGGTCGCCGTCGGTCCACAGAAGAACAGTTGCCTGTCCGTGCTGTTCCGGCACGTAAGCAATATCGCTCAAGCTGGTGCTAATTTCCCCGGCTGATCAACGCCGTGGCGCGGGCCGGCGCAGGTGCTGGAAAGCTAGAACGTCTGGGAAGAGCAAGCGCGGTAGATCGAGCAGCCATCCCGACACTGCCCAACATCCGGCTGCCGCTAGAACCCACACGCCGATATATGACTGGCCGACGCCGTCGTCGGCGAGACCACCATAGGATTTCATCAGCCAGACGAGCAGAGCACCGAAAAGAAGCATCCGCTTCCAGGTGTAGCGATCTGTGACCAGCCGCAGGCGGCGATCGAGTTCGACGATCGGGTCCAGACCATCTCGCGGCATGGCTCAGCTGCTCCGCAGCACGCCGAGACGCGCGCGCAGATAGCCTAGGCCAAAGACGTACACCGGCGTCACGATGATGGAGGACGCTGCCCATACCCACGGGTCGACGTCAGCGTAGATCAGCAGGGCGACGACCGCGAACCAGTAGGCCGTGTCGATGAGGTTCATGACGGACTTGCGGTGATCCCGGCGGCAGGTCTCGCGGATGGCGAGACGCGCTCTGTCAGGCTCGGCCATGATCGTCGCTCCCTGTTAGTTCATTTGAACATATCGGATGCGGCATCGAAGCCAAGCTCGGTTGACTCCGATCAGACAGCCTTTCGCAGCGGCTCCGGCTGTTTGCCGTCGGGCAGCTTCTCGCGCAGGTGCTCGTGGACCAGCGCCGCGGAGAACGGCTTCGAGAGGAAGGTCGCACCCTCGGGCATGTCGCCCGGCTTGGGCCGGACATGGCCGCTGGCGATCACGATCTCGATCCACGGCCAGTGCTGCGAGACGTGGTGCGCGAGCGCGAACCCGTCCGTGTCACCGGGCATTTCGACGTCGGAGAAGAGGAGGGTGATGTGCTCGGCATGGCGGGGCAACATCTCCTTTGCGGCGTCGCCATGATCGGCTGAGTGGCAGCGAAAGCCCGCGTCCTCGAGGATGTCGCAGGCGTCCATGAGGATGATCGGATCGTCGTCGACGACGAGCGCGAACGGGATGGTAGAAGATTCCATCCGCCATGAACCCTTGATCGCGATCAAGGTCCCGTATTTGTGTGATTTTACGCCGTGGCCCTGTCTCGTCGTGGAGCAGTATGGCGCAGGTCTCACCGGCCGAGGCGGTCGTGACCTTGGAACCAGGCGTACGTACGGCGTCGGTTCTGCACCGCGAGCACGGCGAAGGCGATCGACCAACCAAGCAGCACTGCGAGCAGCGCGTTGCTCGGCGCGTCCGCCAGCAGCAGCACAATCATCGAGACCGACGCCGCAGTGCCTAGGACGAGCAGCTGACTGCCATTCGCCGGCTGTGGAAGGCCCGCGCGATCGACCCGCCAGTCATGCGGCTTCGACGCATGCCGCCAGCCAGTGACAGAGTTCCAGGCGGCAATCGCGACCGCGATAATCGTTCCTGCGATCAAGACGTTGTTCATCGGGGTCCCCCACTTATTCCTCGAAATAGATGTGAAGCTTGCCCGATGGTCAAGCTGAGCGAGGCAAAACACGAATATGTGTTTCCGGTAGGGGGCTGAGGAACCTTCGAGAGACGGGGTTGGGCCGCTGCTATAGACTTCGGCCCTGTTTTCCTTTCAGCGCTTGCCGCCGTAAAGGTCTACCTTCGGCGGGAGCTTGCGCGCCAAGGTCGCTGATACGCCGAGCAGGATCAGGGCGATGACCTGAGCCACTCCGGCCTGCATCTCGCCATCGAGCAGCAGCGAGGCAAGCGCGAACGCAAATGCGCCGAGCGCAGGCACAACACCGATAACAAGATGATGAAGCGTTCGTGCGCGAATGAACGTCAGAAGGAGTGCCGCAACAAGGTTGATTGATGCCACAAAGACCGTCGTGTTATAGAGCGCAGTGCCGAAGCTCATAAGACGTATCCCTTATTTTACATAATCAATGTTATCAATCTTGCGTGTTAGTGCTTGCTGTAAGCGCCAAGTACAAATGACACTATTCCGCCAGATAGAGATGGCACTCTTTGTACCATCGGCGGGCTGTCGGTGTCATGGCGGTTCTCGGCAACGAGGACGCGCATTGTATGACGGTGCTGTCGATGAGTTCTGCTGAGATCACCCGGTTTGACACGCTGATGCGGCTTGACCGCGGCGAGATCCGGATTGCGGACGCGATGGAGCTGCTCGGCCTGGCAAGGCGGCAGGTGTACCGGTTGCTCGGCCGACTTCGACAGGATGGTGCTGCGGGGCTCGTCTCGCGCAAGCGCGGGCGGCCGAGCAACCGGCGGCTCAGCAATGCCTTCCGTGGTGAGGTCGTCGCGCTTGTGCGTGAAAACTACGCCGACTTCGGGCCAACGCTGGCGCGCGAGTATCTCGCCGAGCGGCACGGCCTCGGGCTCGCCCGTGAGACGTTGCGGCAGATCATGATGGAAGCCGGATTGTGGAAGGCCAAGGTCGCCAAGCGCGCCCAGCTTCACCAGCCACGCTATCGGCGCGATTGCCGCGGCGAGCTTGTTCAGGTCGATGGCTCGAAGCACTGGTGGTTCGAGGACCGCGGTCCGCAGTGCACGCTCCTGGTGTTCATCGACGATGCCACGAGTGAGTTGATGCACCTCGAGATGGTCGAGAGCGAGAGCACCTTCTCCTACATGCGTGCCACGCGAACGTACCTTGAGCGGCATGGTAAGCCCGTCGCCCTCTACACGGACAAGCACAGCGCCTTTCGCAACAACACGGCCTCGGCGAACGGTGACGGCATGACGCATCTCGGGCGCGCGCTGGACCGGCTGAACATTGAGCTGATCTGCGCGAACTCGCCGCAGGCCAAGGGTCGCGTGGAGCGAGCCAATGCGACGCTGCAGGATCGCCTCGTCAAGGCCATGCGGCTTCACCGCATCTGCACCATCGAACAAGCCAACACCTTCCTCCCCTCCTACATGGCGCAGCACAATCGTCGGTTCGCCAAAGCCCCGTTCGACCCGCGCGATCTGCACCGGCCGCTGGCCAGTCACGAGGATCTCGAAGCCGAGATGGTGTGGCGCGAGCAGCGCACCGTCACCGGTGCCCTCACCCTGCACTACAATAAGGCGATGTTCATCCTGGAACCGACCCCGGTCGCCCAGGGGCTGGCGCGTAAGAAAGTGGACGTGTGCGAGTACCCGGACGGCCGCCTCGAGATCCAGCACGACGGCACTGCCCTACCCTATCGCATGTTCGACAAGATGCGCCGCGTGAACCAGGCTCCGGTGGTCGACAACAAGCACCTCGACGCTGCCCTGGCGCTGGCACATGCCATCCAGCAGGCTCAGCCGCACCACGGCAAACGCAACAACAACGAGCCGGCGCGTACCGCGCAACCCGCCGGCGTCTTCAAGGCGACCTTGCCTGCTCCACCCGGGTCGAAGCTGGATCGCCGCACGCTGGGCAACAGCCGCCTCAAGCGAGGTCCTCGCCTGTCCAATGATGAGTTGGTAGCGCGCGGACTGGGCGAGTACGCCCTTTAACCTCCGCTACTGCGCCAGATACGAATTGCCGGGGCGTCTGAAGTTGGTGGTATGCAGAATGTCTGCTTACGGGAACGCCGAAGACCATAGCCGACATTGCGCGGCACCGCCTTTTCCCGAAAACGATGGTATTTCGGGATTATGGAAGTAGATCGGTTAGCCGGTTCCACCTGAGACATCAGGAGCCACTTTGGGGTCTGGGTCCTGCGCCTTGCCGGTCGCGGGTGCCACCTTCTGGCTCGGCATAGCGGTGAGATAAGCAACGATCGCATCAACGTCCTTCTCGGCCACCGGCGCCTTGTACACCTCACGCATCTTGGTGACGGTCGCCTTCCACTGGTCCGCCGATAGCGCAGGCTGGGTCAGCGCCATGCTGGCCGAGTGGCACGAGGTGCAGTTGGCGTTGATAACGTCGGCGTGCGGGCCGTCGGGATAGGTCGCGTCGTCGACCGGCAGGTCAACGCTAGTTGAGGCAAGCGAAAAGCCGCGCGCCGACACGCTGGCGGGCGGCGCCGGCTCGGACGTCTCGGATATCGGAACGGGCGCCTTGCGGCTGCTCGGCGCGCCGATCGAGACGAGGATGATGCCGGTCAGGCCGATCAGGCCAGCGGCCAGCACGCCGGGGGAGAGGGTCTTCATGCTACTCGCTCCTCAAGCCGCGATGATGGTGGTGGTCTCAATGTTGCCGCGCATGAACCCGCCCGGGTTCCAGATCGGCTTCATCGGCTGGGCGACGCCGTTGGTATTCCAGCAGCGCACCATGATGGGGTTGGGCCCGCGTCGCAGCGGCACGTGACCATCCCAGCGCCGGAAGCTGTACCTGCCCTCGTCCGCGCCGAGCGTCGTCCTGTACCAGGTGCGGCCACCGTCCGACGACACATCGACCTTAGCGACGCCGCAATCGCCGCCCATCGCGATCCCGCCGACCGGGATCGACGCTTCATAGGCGATGGCCTGACCATCGGGCAGGCTCGTCATCCAGCTGCGCGGGATCATCCGGTTGATGGGGACAGTCGGGAAGTCCTTGGCACCGGGCGCGACATTCGCGCCGGGTGTCGCGGGGATCTTGTAGGCCTTGGCCATCCAATACTGGTCGTCAGGGCCGGGCAGTACCTCGATCGCGTTCAGCATCTTGACCCAGTAGGTCGAATACCAGCCCGGCACGATCAGCCGGCAGGGAAAGCCGTTGAGGAGCGGCAGTTGCTCGCCGTTCATGCCGAAGGCGATCATCACCTCGCCGTCGCGGGCATGGTCGATGTCGAGTGCCTTCTCGAAGTCAGGGGCGCCCGCCACGACCGGCTGATCGAGCGCGCCGAAGCGCACCTGTACCGCGCCTGCCTTGACCCCCGCGAGGTCGAGCACGTCGCGTAGCCGCACACCGAGCCATTTGGCGTTGCCCATCGCGCCGTTGCCCCACTGGGCACCGGCGACCCGCGGCTGGAATAGCCCGCGACTGTTGCCCGAGCACTGATTGACCGCCGCCATTTCGACCCGTGGAAGGCGCAGCAGCTGAGCGAGGCTGATCGACAGCGGCCGGTTGACGTGGCCGAAGACGTTGAGGCGGAAAGTCTCGACATCGATCGAGGTCGGGATGTCGGCCCAGTGCCAGCGGACGAAGAACTGGTCGTTGGGCGTGAACACCGACTTGTCGAACACGTCCATCGGCGTTTCCAGCAAAGGCGGATGGACACGCTGGAGGATCATGCTGCCCTTGCCGGGAAAGGCGCTGGTCATCGGCCGTTCGGCATTGCCGCCAGGCAGCTTCAGGTCGACGAGCTGCTGTGCCAGCGCAGGTGCTGCGGCAAGGCCGGCGCTGCCGAGCGCGGCATGCCTAAGAAAGCGGCGACGGCTGGTCTCACTCGCCAGCCCGGCGTCGAAATTGTCCATGACAAGGCTCTCCTGTGGCCAGCCACGCTGGCGGATCGAAGGGGCGTTCTGCAAGTGATCGAACCGACTGATCCGATCACCACGGCGGATCAGTTCGGGGTGGCGATGCAGGGCGAGACGAACAGGTTGCCCCGCCATGCGCCAGCCAGCGTCTTGGCACCGACCAGCAGCCACATCGCCGCAAGCGCGACTGTCAGCACCGTGCCAGCTATGCCGAAGAAGCCGAGGTTCAGCGTCGTGCCGAGGCGGAAGGTGGCGACGGTGTAGACGCCGAGCGGAAAGGTATAGCCCCACCAGCCCAGGTTGAACGGCACACCAGCGCGCCAGTAGCGGATGGTGATAAGCGTCGCGAGCGCCAGCCACCACAGGCCGAAACCCCACAGGCAGAGTCCGGCGACAACGCCGATCCCTTGAGCGACGCTACCGACATCGGCCAACCCGTGCGCCGCGAGGATCGCCGGCGCATCTGCCCCGAGCACCAGCATGCCCAGAGCACCCGTGCCGATCGGCCCCAGCGCCAGCCAGGAGGATGCCGCCATGCTTTCATGCGGCAACTTATGGAGTGCCATGCGCAGGATGAGGATGGCGAGGATGCCAAACGCGACCGGCACCGAATAGGCCCACAGCACATAGGAGGTCGCAAGCGTGACTAGCTGCGCGTGGGGATCGGCCAGATGCGGCGCGAGCAGCCCGCCGCTGGCACCCGCCACTTCGGCAGCGACGACCGGCAGCAGCCATACCGCGGTCATGCCGTCCAGGCTATGCTCGTGGCGGGTGAACATCAGGTACGGGATCAGCACGCCGCAGGCGAGCGACATGGCGACGTCGATCCACCACAAGACCTGCGCGACCGGTACGATGCCATTCCCGAACCGCGCGATGCCGAAGGCGAGGCAGCCGTTGATGATTGTCGCCAGCCCCATCGGGATGGTCCCGATGAACATTGACACGGTGTTGTGCCCGAAGATGCGCCGCGCCTCATGCCCGAACATCACCCAGCGCGCGCCATAGAGGCCGGCGAACAGCGCGAAGAGTGCGATGTTGAAGAACCACAACACCTCGCCGAAAGGCTTCAGCGAGGGTCCAATGCCGGGTACCTGCTGCAGTGCGAGCGCGAGGATGCCCGTGCCCATCGTCGCGGCGAACCAGTTGGGCGTGAACTGGCGGATCATCTCGCGGGGGTGATCGAGCCGGCTGAGCGGCTTGAGGCCGCTCAGAACGGAGTGCGTGTCGGCAGTCATGCGACCTGCTCCTTGATGAGGTCCGTCAGCGCGTCGGCCGCGCGGGTGCGATAGCGTTCCTTGTGGCGCAGCGCGTGAAAGGCGCGGTCGGGCAGCCCGAGCGGCAGCTCGACAAGGTCACCGGCCTTGAGCGCACGAGCTACGACCAATCGCGACAAGACGGCAACGCCGGCACCGGCCTCGACCGCGGTACGCACCGCCTCGTTGGACGGCAGCGTCATCGCTATCGTCAGCTGGGCCGGATCAAACCCGCGCGTTCGCAGCACGTCCTCGAAGGTCGAGCGCGTACCGGATCCCAGCTCACGGACGATCCAGCGTTCAGTGCGCAGCCAGGCCTCGTCGACACGTTCGGCGTCCTCGCGGCCGACCAGCACCATCGGATCACGCCCGACAGTCCAGTGGGCGAGTGCCGGTTCGTCCACCTCGCCCTCGACAAAGCCGAGTTCCGCCGCGCCGCTCAGGACCTGCGCTGCCGCACCTTCGGTGTTGTCGATCGCGAGCTCAACCGCGATCTGCGGGTGGCGTTCGTGGAAGGCGGCGAGCTTTGCCGGCAACCAGTAGCTCGCGATCGTCTGGCTGGCGACGATCCGCAATGAACCACGGGCAAGCCCGGCATAGTCCGCCAGCATCGTCTCGGCATGCGCTGCCCGCCCCAGCACCGCGCGCGCTTCCTCCAGAAAGCCGCGGCCTGCTTCGGTCAGCTGGATGCCACGCCCGACGCGGTGAAACAGAGGAACCCCGTAGCGCGCTTCGAGGGCAGCAATCGCGCCGGAGGCAGCAGACTGCGTGACGTTCAGCACCTCCGCTGCCTTGGTGACGTGTTCGCGCTCCGCGACACCGACGAATATTCTGAGCTGCTCCAGGGTCATGCAGCTTATATCGCGCAATCTGATCGATACGACCAACCGTTTGATCTGCTCATTCCAATCTGGATATCGGAACGATCGGCAGCCTTTCGTCTGTGATGGTCTTGAAGACTTGAAGCGATCCGCGCGCCTGCGGCGTTTGTTCGTCCATGACCGATATGATCGAGCGCAAATCCGATCCCTACAACGCCGAGCCGACGCCCAGTGCGTTGATCGAGCGGTTCCTGACGCCGCAGGCGCTGTTCTACGTGCGCAGCCACGGGCCAGTGCCGGATCTGCCCGCCAATCATCGGATCGAGGTGAGCGGGACGGGCATGGCGAGCCGCTCTTTCTCGGTAGAGGAACTGAAAGCTACGTTCCCCACGCGGACGGTGACGGCAGTTCTCCAGTGCGCCGGCAACCGGCGCACTGACCTCCAGCAGGTCGGAAAAACGTCGGGTGATCCTTGGGATGTCGGCGCGATCGGCAATGCAGAGTGGACCGGCGTACGCCTGGCCGATGTGCTCGATGCGGTCGGCGCACCTGATGCGTCCGACCTGTTCGTGGCGTTCACCGGCGCGGACGAGGTGGACGTGGAGGGCGAGGAAGCCTTGTTCGGGGTATCGATCGCCATGAGCAAGGCGCGGCAGCCCGACGTCCTCCTCGTCTGGGCGATGAACGGCGAGCCGCTGACGCCCGAACACGGCGCACCGCTCCGCATGGTGGTGCCGGGCTATGCCGGCGTGCGCAGCGCCAAATGGCTGACACGGATCGAGGTGCGAGACATGCCTTCCGACGCACCGATCCAGGCGCACGACTACAAGCTGTTTCCCGCCGATGTGACGAGCGACACCGTCGACTGGAGCCGGGGTCTGACCATCAATGCCATGCCGCTCAACGCCGCGATCTGCGTGCCCGGCTCTGGCGAAAGCCTGCCGGCCGGGGAGGTGCGGATCGAGGGCTATGCCATCGCCTATGATCGCCGCGTCTCTCGGGTCGAAGTGTCGGTAAACGGTGGTCGCGAGTGGCAACAGGCGACGTTCGCCGATGATCCGGAGACGCACTGGGGTTGGCGGCGCTGGACCCTCGACGCCACGCTTGCCAAAGGTCGCCAGCACCTTGTCGTGCGCGCCTTCGACGGGGCTGGACAGGGACAGCCCGAACGGCCGGACACGATGTGGAACTTCGCCGGATATCTGTGCACCGCCTGGCATCACGTCCACGTGCTGGTCGAATGATCGAAGCGTCAGCGGCATCGGACATCGGCTTCTGGATCGATGCGATCGGGCGGCTGGTGGTGGCGACCGCGGCCGGGATGGTGCTCGGCTGGGAACGCTCGCGCGAGAACCGGCAGATCATGGGCTTGCGAACGCTGGGTCTGGTCGGTCTGGCGAGCTGCATCGCCGTGCAGGCGGTCGTGCATAGTGGCCTGCCAAATGTAAACGCCGACGCCGCAGGGCGGGCGATGCAGGGCATTCTGACAGGCGTCGGTTTCATCGGTGCCGGCGCGGTGCTGCGGGTCGGCCAGGGTCAGGAAGTGCATGGATTGGCGACCGCCGCGTGCATCTGGGTGACGGCCACGATCGGCGCGGCAGCGGGGTTGGCAGTGTGGCCGCTCATCATCGGCGGGGTGAGCCTTGCAATGCTCGTCCTGTTCGTCGGTGCGCCGCTGGAACGCCGCATCCGCGAGCGGGCTCGCCGGACGCCGGCCGAGGCCGACAGGAAGGACGTCGAGCGCAAGCCGTGATCCCGCTGGATCGCCCGGTGCCTGTCGGCGTCGGGAAGCGGCAAGGTGCAATCAGGACACCAGCGCCGCATCGGCCTGGCGCCGGACCTCGTCGGCGATCGGATGCAACTCGGCCGCGGGTCGCTCGCCCACCACACTATAGCCGATCCCATCAACCGCCCATGTGACCCGGCCCATGGTCCCGCTGGACGTGCTGGTCATGCTCGCGGTCTTGTCGATCTGCATAGGCCTCGTCAGCACCGCGAGTTTCGACGCTTGCGGTCCGTCGTAGAGGAGCAGTGCCGCAGGGCCGTGAGGCGTCGCGACCAATCGCCCCCCGCCATAGCGATAGCCGGCTGTGCTGAGGTCCGGGATGGTGACGCGCTCACCCAGTCGGGCGGAGGTCCACCGGATCAGCATGGCGCGCTGGTCGGGGCCGATTTCCGCCGGTCGTATCCGGTCGGCGGCATAGACACGGAAATTGTCACTCGCCTCGTTGGCCAGCGCCGCGATGCCCGCGCGGGGTTCACCGCTCCACCGCGCGCTCGACCAGCCCCCGCCAAACCCCAACGCCAGCAGAAGTGACGCGGCAATGGCGAGTTGCCAACGCGGTTGCCTTTGCCGTCCCCTGATCGCTGCCACGCGCATCGTCGCCGGAATGGGTTCGTCCGCGATCGTGGTGAACAGGGATGCGAGGGCTCGCGCCTGCTCCGCCTGCTCCCGCAAACGGGCATGCAGATCCGGCTGGCCTTTAAGGTAGGCGTCAACCAGGCGCTGCCGCTCGGGCGACAACCTGCCATCGATCCATGCGGCCAGATCGTCCTCGCCGATCGGGCTGGTCATTGCACGCTCCTCAATCGCGGCCGTTCACCCTCCCGGAGGAGTGTCGCCAGACGGTCGCGCCCCCGCGATATGCGCGACATCACCGTGCCCAGCGGCACGCCGACGACGGCAGCGACCTCCGCATAGGGCAGACCCTCGACCGATACGAGGAGCAGCACCGTTCGCTGCTCTTCAGGCAACGCATCAAGCGCGCGCAGCAGGTCGCGGTGGTGCAGGCCTGTGTCCTGATCGGCCGGACGGCCGAGCGCGGTGTCGTCCACGAGGTGGAGCGGAACCGCTGTGCCTCGCCGGCTACGCTGCCGCTGATGGTCGACCAACAGATTGTGCAGGATCGCGTAGACCCATGGGCGAACCTCCACCCCGCGCCGCTGTCGCCATCGCCCGACCGCGCGCTCGAGGCAATCCTGCACCACGTCGTCCGCCATCGCCCGATCGCGCAGCCACGACCGGGCATAGCGGCGCAGGCCGGGGATCAGGGGTTCGATCGCGGCGGCAAGAGGGTCCATTTCAGTCGCGCTGCACCTGCACGATGCGTCCAGGCGCGCCGTTCACCACCTCCGCCACCGCCAGAAAGCGGCGGGGCGTCGCGGTGCTGCCCTGAACGATCTGCCGGATCGGACCCGATGCGTTGACGATCGCCGCACCTGCCGGGTTGCTCATGAAGTTCGCAAGCGGCTCTACCGCACCACTGCCGTCCGCATTGGCGGTCAGCACGAGCATGTAAGGCTTTTTGGGCTGCAAACCGGTAACGGCACTTTGCACGACCTGAATGATGCCCTGGTCGAAGAGGGTGATGCTGCTTGCTGTACCTTTGCCGCCGATCGGCCCCATGGTCAGATGCAACGCCTTGCCGGCCGTGCCGAGCGGCTGGAGATTGTCGGTGCCGGGGCCTGTCGGAACTGCGTTCGACACATAGGCGATCGCCTGCGGTGCCTGTCCGACCGGCACGGTGGCAACGACCGCGTTGCCAGCGGTGTCGATCGCGGCGAGCTCATCGGCATTCTCCAGCCCGACGTAGATGCGCCGGCCGTCGCCCGATGGCCAGACACCGTGCGGCATCTTGCCGACCGGGATGGTGGCGACGGGCGCGAAGTCGGATGTGCGGAACACCTTCACCGCATTCTCTCCGCCGACCGTCACATAGGCGAACTGCCCCTTGGCCGTGCGGGCGAAGTTGACATGGTTGGTGATCGGCCCGGTATCCAGCACCTTCAGGATCGCGAAGGGTGGTCTCGCATCGAATGCGACCGTCTTGCCGATGTCCTTCAGCGTGAACCACACCTGCTTGCCGTCCGGCGTCGCGGCAATATTGGGACAGAACGGGCTTGGCTGTGCCACCTGTCCGACCTGCGCGTGGGTCGCGACATCGAACACGGCCAGCACCGGATTGAACGACGAACAGACATAGCCGTACCGGCCATCGGGAGAGAAGATCGTCATGCCCGGACCACCGGGCGTCTTGATGCGCCCCGTCTCCTTGTACGTCGTGGGGTCGAGCACGGCGATATAATCCTCGCCGCGGACCGTGACCCACACCTCCTTGCCGTTTGGCGTGAAGAACGCCTCGTGCGGACTGCGCCCGACATAGGTCGTGTGTTTGACCGTGTTGGTGGCGGTGTCGATCCACGACACGGCGTTCGATCCGATCGACACGACCGCCAAGGTCTTCCCGTCCGGCGAGAAGCCGAGGCCGTGGACCAGCACCTGTCCCTTGTAGAGCGGCGAAAAGTTCATCGGCTGCGGATCGCCGAGCTTGATGACGCCGAGCAGCCGGTTGTCGGCCGGGTCCGTCACCGACACCGTGTTGGAGAATTGTTCAGACGCATAGACGCGGTCGCGGTGGCTGACGGGCATGTCCTTAGCGTTCCACGGCGCCTGCTGGGCCATGGCGAGGCCCGGTGCGGCGCTCATCAGCAAGGCGGCCGAGCGCAGGATGGTCCGGATCATGTCAGTGCTCCATAGGGCTATGGTGGTCGCCGCCCTGCGTCGGGGCTGGCGTCGAAGGGGGTAGCGGCTGACCGATCGCCAGCTTCATGGCGGCGATCTCCTGCTGCTGGTCGATGATGATCTCCTGCGCGATGCGCTTGAGCTGCTCGTTATGGCCATAGCGCAGCTCCGCCACCGCCATATCGATGGCGCCCTGATGATGCGGGAGCATCATCGCCACGAAGTCGCGGTCGACGTCGCCGGACGGCTTGACCATCATGCCCGCCATCATCCGGTCCATCGCGGCAGACACTATGCTGGCGTAGCCATCGGCAGGGGAGGCCGCGGCTGCGCCTGTAAGTAGGGCCGGAGCAGTCAGACCCAGCATCCAGTTTCGTCTATGCATAAGCCTCCGGCGCATCAGTCCTGAAAGCATAGACGACGCTCGTCCGGGTTTATTCCATGGGTGAGCCGGTTATCAGCCTTCCCGATTGGGAAGCTCGAGTGAGATTCAAGGCCACCAACCGTCTGTGCCGCGCGGTTCCGGATCGATTTTCCCAAAATATGTTCCCGATTGCTCTTTCCCGAAATGCGGCATCGGAGACGGAGTTTCGGGAAAGGCCCGCGGCCTGAAAGTCGGCTCATCAAGCCCGCTGCTGGCGCAGCGGGTCCGGAGCGAAAGAGCCGATAGGCCATCGCCTCAGCGGGGCCAGCGCTGCGCTGCGGGAGGGATCCACGCTGCCCCCGCTGCCAGGAGGCGCTGTCATTTCTATCTAGCGGCGGATGTGTCTTTTCTAACTGGCGGCAACACGTGTTAGTGCTTGCAGACCGTTTACCAAAACTCTCGACCGCCGCGTATTTCACGCCACGCATTGTCCCACTTCACTCCGACCTTGCTGCTGACCGGTCGAGATCCAGGCTCAAAGCCAGTCATGGCGTCATCAATGTGCTGCGATGGCGCGCCTGTATTAAACGGTGCGATCCGGTGTCGTCGAAGATGCCAGACATAGGCCTTCTCGTGCTCGCTCGCCGGCTCGGCCCTTCCCCAAGCCACGTCCTGAAATTGGCGCTGTGCAGCGCTCCTGGGGCGTCGCTCGCGCAGTCGCAGCGCTTCGTAAAAGCCGAGATGCGTCGCTAGCAGCTCCTCGTACCGAGCAGCGATGATAGGATCCTCTACCGCCTCCTCCGCCGTCATCGCGCTTCCTGCCACGTCCGAAAGAACAAACACGGAAAACCGCTCGCTTAGTTCAACGCGGTCTGCTACGCTTTGCAAGCGTAAATCGCGCCTGGGTAAGCCGATTGGTGCAGGAGGAGCGGCCGTGTTGAACCACGATACTGGTCAGATGGACTGGGATGCCGGCCGGGCTCAAGGGCCAGCATTCCCCGCCTCGTCCTTCTCGGTAAATCCGGACAATCTTTTCGACCCCTCGACCCCCCGCGGTCGAGAGTTGCTCGACGAGGTTTACCCATCCAGCACCGCTGATGTGAGAAACGAAGTCTCGCCGCACGCACGTTGGATCGTTGCTGCCGTGCTGATCGTCATGTTCATCGGCCTGTTCCTTATTCCTGGGCATTCCTAAGCTGGAACCGCTTGGGGTCGACTGGCCTGCCATCCTTCCAAAGCTCGTAATGAAGGTGCGGGCCGGTCGACTTACCCGTGCTTCCCACCCGGCCAAGAACTGAGCCGGCCTCAACGTTACTACCTACCGGAAATGCCGACCGGTCCTGCATGTGGAAGTATTTGCTTTGCGATCCGTCGCCGTGCTGCAGCACTAAGTAGTTCCCAGCGCCGCCTCCTTGGAAGTCATTCTTCACCACCCGGCCGGACGCTGGCGCACGGATTTCGGTGCCCAGCGCTGCCGCGATATCGACGCCGCGGTGATGATGTCCCGGCTGCCCGGTTACCGGGTCAATGCGCCCCCCCATGCTCGAGCTCAACCGTCCGGAGATCGGCAGCGTTGCCCGCTCTCCCCGCGGTAGCTCGTAAACGTGGCTTGTTCCCTGGCCCACGCCCAGTGTGTCGCGCGCCCAATCACGCGCTCCCTCGACGCCGGGAAGTGTCGTCGGGATCCACGCGTCATTTCGCTCCCGAACGTGGTCGCCCAGATGTCCGGCCGTTACCTTGGCGTCGTCGACCTGGTTTCCAATCTCGAAGGCCTGACGAGTGATGCGTGCGGAGGCGTTCGGGATCGCGTCGGAGACCTCGCCGGCAAGATCGTGATCGCGCGAGCTGTCACGGATCGAGACGTCGGGCCCCTGAGCAGCCACGCCAGCAGCGCGATGTCCGCCCCACTGACGAACACCAGCCGCAGTCGTCGACGCTGGACCATGTAAGGTTCCGCGCAGATGCTCTGGAACGCTGACGCCGAGCTCGTCCCGCACCTCGGCAACGCGACGCTCCATGAAGTCGCCAAGAAGGATGTCTCGAACCTGCTCCTGCTCCCGAGTACGCGGCATCACCATGCCGGGCGTCCAGCCAGACTGCGAAAGATTGTCATCCTGCAGCAACCGCTCTTGCGCGTACGTGACGAACTCCTGGGTCTCGTTACGGCTCAGCGACCAGCCCCTCGAGGAGGCTTCACGAACGTCGTTGCTGACGCGCTGGAATGTCTCCTCGGCGCGGGTCGCCTCGAGCGAGGCCGACCGCGATTCACCGACACTAACCCCGAGCTTCTGCGAAAGCGATCGGACTTCGCTGTCGCCACTAGAACTTGTCTCGCGGAAGAACTCGTCTCGTGCTGCCTTTGCTTGAGTAGAGTTGGTCTCCCTTGTGAGATGTCCGCCGTCAGCACCAATGGCACAGATTTGAGGTTGTGATTTAAGGAGGATCTGGGCTTCGTCGTAGTGACGAAGGAACGAAGATGAAGCCCAGATCCTCCAATGTAAAATCGCCCGCCAAGGCC
>JAESGJ010000551.1_pt1 | contig 15658 bp, 11 predicted proteins | sample 9266241 | NCBI WGS metagenome assembly JAESGJ01 (sample SAMN14514841, study PRJNA621669) | algae metagenome | isolation source: Brasilonema octagenarum HA4186-MV1 and co-occurring heterotrophs from wet... | place: USA: Manoa Valley, Hawaii | collected 2009-07-20 | reverse complement strand
TCACCTCGCGCAGCGATGACGCCCATAGCTCCAGCGTCGCTTCGATCGATACTCCCGTCACCACGACCTCCTTGCCATGGTGACCCATTGATTCAGAGCTCGATCAAAAACGCAACTGTAATGCTAGTGATGCGGCGATCGATGGGCTGATGCACTGCATCGATGCGACGATCGAGGAGCTTCGCGCGGCACCGTGAGCTGGCTGCGCGTCCCCCACGTGACTATCTGAAGAGAGAAACGGCGTCACCCGGATCGGGCTTGGGGTGACGGGCCTCAGCTACGGAAGCGCAGGCCGATCCAAAGCGTGCGTGGCATGGCGCGTTCGATGATGTCGGCGCCGCTGATGCCGGCCTCCACCCGCTCGTCGAAGAGGTTCTCGCCGCGCGCCTCGATCGCCAGCGCACGGGTGATCGGCAGCGCCAGATAGCCGTCGAGCGTGGTGGCCGGCACCAGGCTGCGGCTGTTCTGATCGTCTTCGAACTGGCGCGCCGAATGGCGCACGGTTGCCGACACCGTCAGCGCATCCTGCCGCAAGCCGAGCGTCGCGGAAACCAGATCGCGCGGCGTCTGCGCCGGGCGAAGGCCATCGAGCGGCGCGGCCGCGCCGGACGCCTCGACGCGCGGATCGACATGGCTCCACGACGCGATCGCGAAGACGGGCCCCGACGACCAGTTCGCGTCTAGCTCGAAGCCGGTCGAGCGGATCGCGTCCAGATTCTGCCGCACACGATAGACGCCGCCCGCGCCGACGAAGCCGACGCCCGGGAAATTGCCCGGCCCGCGGCCGGCGGTGACGTTCGATATCGCGCCCTTCAGCCGGTTCCAGAACACGGTGGCGGCGAGCGACACGTTGGCGGCCGGCGTGATCGTCACACCGCCGTCCACCCCGGTCAGCCGTTCAGGCGCGAGCGCGGCATTGGCAGCGACCGCGTCCGCGCCGACACGAAACGGACGATACAGCTCGTTCAAGGTCGGCAGGCGCCAGCCGCGATAGCCGCTCACCCGCAGCGTCACCGCGTCGCTGGCGGCAAAGGCAGCGCCGGCCCGGCCGGTCCATTCGGTCCCCTGGCGATCGGCGTAGCTAACGTCAGTGAGCGGGGCGAGCGTCGCGATCGTATATTCATCGAGGCGGCCATCGGTGATCCGCCAGCGATCGATCCGGCCGCCGAGCGTCAGCGTGAGGGCGCCTGCCTCCGCGCTGGCATCGGCGAAGAGGCCCAAAGTGCGGCTGCTGCCCCCCGCCACGCGGCGGCGGGTCGGCTCGCCAGCGACGAAGGTGTAATTCTCCTGCGTCCGCCCGGTCACGTCGCGGACATCGGCGCCGATGCGCAGCTCCCGCCCCTCGCCCACCGGTGGCACCAGTTCGACGCGAGCGCCGAGGCCGGTGGCGGGCGTGTTGTACTGGTCGAGCGTCTGCGTTGCGGTGGTGCGGCCGGCAGAGAGGCTGGCAAACTGCGAGGCGAAGGCGCGCGTCTGCAGATAGGCGAGCGCCGAAAAGCCCCAGTCGCCGCGGCCGACGAGGCGGAGGCTGGCGTCGGCGCCTTCGCTGCGGTTGCGCGTGAAGTCCGTCCCGCGGTCGCGCGTATCGGTGAATGCGCTGAGGTTTGCCTGCAATTCGGTGTCCGCGGCGACGGCAATGACGCCGCGGATCGCGGCCGACGCCTGTTCGTAGGGCGCCGGGCGATCGGCGGGGCCGCGGTCCTCCGCCACCGTCGGGATGAAGCCGTCGCCGCGGGCGTACGCTGCCGAGACGGTCGCAAAGCCCGGCCCGGAGAGGGAAGTGCCCGAGCCTTGCGCCTCGACCGTATCGCGGCTGCCGTACGCGAGGCTACCCATCAGGGGGGGGCGATCACGCGGATCGGCGCTTTCGAGCTCCACGGTGCCGGCGAGCGCGCCCGGACCGAAATAGCCGCTGCCGCCGCCGCGCGTGACGCGGACCCTGCCGATGCGATCGGTGGCATAGGCCGGGAACGGCACCCAGCCGCCGAACGGATCGGCCTGCGGCACACCGTCCAGCACCAGCAGCGCCCGGCTGGAGGCATTGCCACCGATGCCACGCAGCGAGATGCCCTGGCTCGTCGGGTTGGCGGAGCGCGAATCGGAGCGGCGGAACTGCTGCAGGCCGGCGACATCGGCGAGCACGCTTTCCAGCCGGTCACTGGCGTTGGCCGTGATCCGATCGGCATCGATCGTGACGACGTCCGCCGTGCGATCCCCTGCCCGCTCGTCGAGGCCACGGCCGGTAACGACGATATCCGGCCCGCTTTGCGCCAGCGCGCTGGTGGACAGGAATATGGCGCCGAGCGCGGCGGAGGACAGGCGGATCATCGCCCGCCTATGGGTTGGGTAGGCGGGCCGGCGCAACCCGCATGTCACGGGTTGCTCAGGCGAATTGCTCGGTCGGCTGCACGGCGGCGAGCGCGTTGGTGAAGCGTTTGCGCCACCAGATCACGTCATGATCGCGGACATTCTCGAACATCGGCTGCCAGCGTTCGATCCGCTCCTCGCGGGACATGGAAAGCGCACGCGCGATCGCGTCGGCGATCTCGTCCGGGCTGTAGGGGTTCACCAGCAGCGCGCCCTCCAGCTGGGCGGCGGCGCCGGCAAAGCGGGACAGGATCAGCACGCCGGGATCCTCCGGATCCTGCGCGGCGACGAATTCCTTGGCGACGAGGTTCATCCCGTCGCGAAGCGGCGTGACGAGGCCGATGCGCGCGGCGCGGTAAACGCCGGCGAGGACGTCGCGCGGCAAGCCGCGGTTGACGTAGCGAAGCGGCACCCAGTCGATATCGGCGAAGGCACCGTTGATGCGCCCGGACAGGGCATCGAGCGTGTTGCGGATATCCTGATAGGTCTGCACCGTGGCGCGGGACGGCGGCGCGATCTGCAGGAGCGTCACTTTGGTACGCTCCTCGGGCCGGGTTTCGAGGAAGCGCTGGTAGCCGTTGAAGCGTTCTTCGATGCCCTTGGAATAATCCAGCCGGTCGACACCGACGAGCAGCGCGCGCCCGTCCGCGCTCTGCATCATCCGCTTATAGGTGGCGGTGGCCGCGTCGCCGCGCGCGGCAGAGATGAACTCGCGCGCGTCGATGCCGATCGGGCAGGCGATCGCGCGGATCGTCCGCCCGCCAACGGTGACGAGATCGTCCGGTCCGACCGAGCCGCCCATCTCGCGCACCACATAGTCATGAAAGGTTTCCAGCCACTCGCGCGTGTGGAAGCCGATCACGTCATAGGCGAACAGCGCCTCCACCATGCGGCGATGATCAGGCAGGGCGACGAGGAGATCGGTCGGCGGCCAGGGGATGTGGAGGAAGAAGCCCAGCCGGTTCGACACCCCGCGCTGACGCATCAGCCAGCCAAGCGGGATCATGTGGTAATCGTGGACCCAGATGAGGTCTTCGGGCTCGACATGCGGGCTGATCACGTCCGCGAACAGCTGGTTCACCCGTTCGTAGCCGCCCTGGAAATCGCGTTCGAACTCGGTGAGGCCGAGGCGATAGTGGAACAGCGGCCAGAGGGTGCGGTTCGCATAGCCCTCGTAATATTCCTCCACGTCCTGCTCCGGCAGGTCGATCGTGGCGGAGGTGACGCCGGCGTAGGTTTCGAACTTCAGCTCGCCGGTCTCGCCCGTTTCGCCCGACCAGCCGAACCAGATCCCCTCCGCCTCGCGCAACGCGGCGGTCAGCGCGACGGCGAGGCCGCCCTGGGCGGTGGGCTGTTCCTTCGTGGGGGCGGAAACGCGATTGGAGATGACGATCAGGCGGCTCAACGGAAGGCACTCCACGGCTGGCTCAGCAGCACCGCGCAGTTGATCATGCCGACCAGCGAATAGGTTTGCGGGTAATTGCCCCACAATTCGCCGGTCACCGGATCAATATCCTCCGACAACAGGCCGGCGGGGGTACAGCGCGACAGCATCTCCTCGAACAATTCGCGCGCATCCGCGTCTCGCCCGGTGAAATGCAGCGCCTCGATCAACCAGAAGGTGCAGACGTTAAAAGCGGTATGCGGCAGGCCGAAGTCATCCTCGGTCGCGTAGCGCAGCATGTGCGACCCGCGCCGCAGCCCTGCCTCGCAGGCGTCGAGCGTCGAGCGGAAGCGGGGATCGTCCGGCGCGAGGAAGCGCAGGTCGAGCAGCTGAAGCAGGCTGGCGTCGAGATCGTCGCCGCCGAACGTCGCGGACATGCGATCGCTCTCCGGCCGCCATGCCGCTTCCTCGATGCGCACGCGCATGCGATCCGCGCGATCGCGCCAGAACATCTGGCGATCGCCAAGACCAAGCGCGCCGGCAGCGTTCGCCAGCCGGTCACACGCGGCCCAGCACATCGCGGCCGAATAGGTGTGGACGTGGCTCTTGGTGCGAAGTTCCCACAAGCCGGCGTCGGGCTGGTCGAACTTCTCCCACGCGCGTTCGCCGACCGGCTCCAGCGCCTTGAAATCGTCGAGCCCGGCGATGCGCAGCAGGCGGTGGTCGAAGAAGGCCTGGGCGTTCGACAGGACGATCTGGCCATAGGCGTCGTGCTGGACCTGCTCATAGGCCTGGTTGCCAACGCGCACCGGGCCCATGCCGCGATAGCCGTTCAGCGCGGGCGCCTCGCGTTCGATCAGCGTCGCTTCGCCGCCGACGCCGTACAGCGGCTGGATATGGCCGCCGGTGGCGTTGTCGACGATGTTGCGGAGATATTCGAGATAGCCCTCCAGCACATCGAGCGCGCCCAGGCGGTTCAATGCCTGGACGGTGTAATAAGCGTCGCGCACCCAGCAGTAACGATAATCCCAGTTGCGCTGCGACCCGGCATGTTCGGGGATGGAGGTGGTGAGCGCCGCGACGATCGCGCCGGTTTCCTCATGCTGGCACAGCTTCAGCGTGATCGCCGAGCGGATCACCGCTTCCTGCCATTCCGGCGGCGTGGCGAGGCCGCGTACCCAGTGGCGCCATTCCTCCGTCGTGCGATCGAGCATGTTCTCGAGCGCGGCCGGGATATCCTGCGAAAAGCTTTCGTCCGGCCCGAGGAAGAAGTGCAGCGGGCGTTCGACGCGGAACAGCCGCTCGTCCTCGATCCAGCCGACCGGCGCCGTCGTGGACAGGCGCATGACGCTATCGTCGAGGAGATAGCGGATGTGGTTCGAACCGCGCGTCGTTTCCGGCCGCGTCTTGCCCCAGTCCACCGCCGGGCGCAGGCGAACGCGGATGCGCGGGCTGCCCGCGACGGGGCGGACGATGCGCACGAACGCGACCGGGCGGTACATCCGGCCGGTCCGATGGAAGCGCGGGCAGAAGTCGGTCACCTCGATCGCATTGCCGTGCACGTCCTCGTGCCGGGTGACGAGGATCGGGGTGTTGCGCTTGTACCGCTGGCTGACCTTGGCAGGCTGATCGATGTCGATCTCCCAGAAGCCATAGGCGTCCTCGCCGGCGGGTGGCTTGTCGTCGAGCAGCGAGCAAAAGGCGGGGTCGCCGTCGACGCGCGGCGTGCAGCCCCACACGAAGCGGCCGGCGCGATCGACCAGCGCGGAGACTTGGCAATTGCCGATCGGCCAGAGATCGAGCGTCGCGGTCATGCCGCCTCACCCAGCCAGCGCCGCACGGCAGCGACGTCATCGAGGCGATAGCGCGCGGCGGTGGGCCGTTCGGCACCGACCAGTACGCCAACGCCGCCGTGATCGGCGACTGCGAGGAACCCTGCCTCGTCCGTCACATCGTCTCCCGCGAAGACGGGGACGCGGCCGGCGAATGGCGCGTGATTGAGCAGCGCGTTGATCCCGCTTCCCTTGTCCTGACCGCCGACGCGCAGCTCGACCATCATCTTGCCGTCCTGCACCACGAGGCCGTCGGCACCGGCATATTCCGTCACCAGATGCCGCGCGGCGGCTTCATGCTGCGGCGCCATCCGGTAATGCGCTGCGACCCCCAGCGATTTCACCTCGATCACTACCCTGTCGTCCCCCCTGAATTCGTCACGCAGCGCCTGCTCCGCATCGACCAGCGCAGCCGGCCGATCCGGCACGATCAGCGCATCGCCGATACGCAGCTCCGCCCCGTGGCTGCCGACCACCGCGATCCCGGGCACCTTTTCCCCTAGGAACGCATCGACCTGCGCGATCGACCGCCCACTGACTAAGGCAATTCGGCCGGCAAAAGTTCCGCGCAGGCGACACAGGAGATCAACCAGCGGGGCATCGACGACGACCCCGTCGGGACGATCGACCAGATCAACGAGCGTGCCGTCGAAATCGAGCAGCAGGCAGTGCCGGGCGGGTTCGAGCGGCGGCGGGGGCAGGAGGGCATCAGTCATGCCGCGCCCTTAGGATGGCCGCGGCGGGAGTGAAATGGCCGATCAGCCAAGCGCCAGCTTCTCGCGCTCCGCCAGGAAGGGATCGGCGTATGGTTTGGCGGGCAAGGCACTACCGTCATCTTAGCCGGTCGAGCGATGGCGGAGCGGCAAAGGCAACGGCTGCCGTCAAAGCCCTTCGCCGCCGACCCATTGCGCATTCGCCAACCGGCGGGCGAGCGTCCAGTTCTGTTGCCGGATATCGGGCACCGCAACGACTTCCCACAGCCCGCCGCGGGTCATCGGGCCGATGCAGTAGAGCGAGTCCTGGACCGTGCCGTCAGCGGCAATCACCCGTGACTGGGCATCAACCTCCAGCCCGATCCGCAACGGATCGGGGCGGATCGCGCCGGCTGCCAGCAATTGCTTGATCAGCGGCTCGGGCGAGCGAAGAAGATCGCCCTGCGGCCCGGTGCAGTTGACGATACGGCGGGCGAGCGTTTCCTCGATGCGATCGATGCCGCGCGGGCGCCAGCGTAGGCGAACCCCCTCCCCTTCGGCAGCGGCCGAGACGATCTTGCCGGCAGCGAAGCGCAGCCGGCCGGCCGCGCACAAGCCGTCGATCCGCGCCGCGACCGACGGCGCAAGGCGGTGGCGGTGCACATCCCAGAACGGGCGTGCGTGGCGCAGGAAGCGCTGGCGTTCCTCGTCACTGAGCGCCCCCCACAGCATTTGCGTGACGGGACGAAGCTCGTCGACGGCGGTGCGCCAGTCGACCTCCTCGGCGCGCCGGCGCAGGGTATCGACGAGCGCGGAGAGGCGCGTGCCTGGCCGTTCGCTGAGGCCAGTCACTGGCGGGATGGTGGCATGGGCGCGCGGCACCAGCCCGCGGCGCGACATCGACAGGATGTGGCCCTGAAAGCCGGATGCATCGAGCAGGAGCGCCGCATCGATCGCGGTGAGGCCGCTGCCGACCAGCACGACGGTATCGTCCTTCGACAGGCCCCGCGTAATATCTTCTGCCCAGGGATCGCCGGCATAGGTGCCGGGCGGCAGCGCATCGGGGTCGAGGCCCGGCGGGGTGTGCGGCGGAAGGTTGCCGAGCGCGAGCACCACCGTCTCCGCCTCGATCGTTCGACCATCGGCAAGCCGGACAGTGGAGACGCTTTCGCCGCGGTCCACCGCGATCGCTTCGCCATCCACCAGCGTCAGGCGGTCGCCGTGCTCCCGCTTCGCCTCGTCCAGCATGTCGCGCAGATAGGCGCCGTAGACGCGGCGCGGCACGAAGGTGCCCCGGTTGCCAAGGCCGTGGTTTTCCAGCCAGGTGACGAAATGATCCGGCTCGTCAGGAAACGCGCTCATGTTGCCGGCGCGCACGTTCAGCAGATGCTCCTCGCTGGCGGCGCTATAGGCGACGCCGCGGGCAAGCTGCGGCCGGCGCCGCTCGATCAGTGTGGCGCGCGGGCCTTCGTAGCGCATGAGGTTGATCGCGAGCAGTGCGCCTGAAAAGCCCCCACCGACGATCACCACCCGATCGTCCACCATGAACTCGCTCCCTGCTACAATCGGACTGCGCCGCAACAGCCACAAAGCCGGGGCAGGTTCAACTCGTAGCAGGCCGTAGGGAGCGCATGGCCGGCCGCCGAAGCGTCACCGCTGACACGGAGCCGATGGTTAGAGAGCGACGCCGCGGACGCGCTGGCGCAGATCCGCCTTCAATACCTTGCCGGCCTGGTTGCGTGGCAGCTCGGTCATCAGCACCAGCCGCTCGGGGACCATATGCTCGGGCATGCGGGCGGCGGCGAAATGCGCCTGGATGGCAGCCAACGTGGTGGTCCGGCCGGGCTTGGGAACGACGAAGGCGCATACCACTTCCACCACGCCGCGATCGAGCGCGCCGACGACGGCGACCTCCGCGACGTCGGGATGCGCGCGCAGATGTTCCTCCACGTCACGACTGGCGATGTGGTGCCAGCCGCGAATGATCACGTCCTTCTTGCGATCCGTGACGATCAGATAGCCGTCCGGATCGAGCCGGCCGATATCGCCGGTGCGAAACCATCCGCCGGGCAGGAACGCCTCCTCGTTCAGCCTCTCATCGTGATAACCAATGAATTGATCCGGGCCGCGCACGGCGATCTCCCCCTCCTCGCCGGCGGGCACGTCCAGCCCGTCCTCGTCGACAAAGCGGATCTCGACGCCGCGCATCGGGCGCCCTTCGGTGGTCAGCCGTTTTTCGAGCGGATCATCGGGATGGCCGATGGTGATCGTCGGATGTTCGCTCGACCCATAACATCGGAAGGTCCGCACGCCATGTGTGGCGCACCGGTCGATCAGCGTCGGTGGCACGGACGCGGCACCGACCAGACATTGTCGCAACGTCGCGAGGCTGCGCCCTTCCCGCTCCACTGCGTCGATCAGTTCGGCAAGATGCAGCGGCGTGAACGAACAGGTAGTGACGCCATATTGCTCGATCAGCCAGGCTGCCTGGGCAGGATCCCAGCGATCCATCATCACCATCGGCGCCGCCAGCACGGCGAAACGCAGCATCGAAAGCGCGCCAGCGACATGGCCAGGCGGCCAGGCGTTGAGCGACAGCGCGCCCGCCTGATCATCCCGTACGGATGCGAGCGCGAGCAATTCCTCCAGCAACGATCGGCCGCTGTGCTTCACCCCCTTGGGGCCTGCGACGGTGCCCGAGGTGTAGATCAGCATCGCCAGATCATCGGGCGAGCGCGGCGCGCTCGGCGTTGCGGCGATCGGCGCGAACATCGCCTCCCACGGGATCGTCCCTTCGGGTGCATCGACGATCACGATCTGCTGCAGCGATGCATCACGCGAACGATTGGGATCGTGCCTGACGGAGACGATCAGGCGGGCGCGGGATTCTTTCAGCATGAAGCTGGTATCCGCCTCGGCACGGCCGGGCACGATTGGAAGCAACACGGCGCCGGCATGAACGACGCCGATGGTGGTGATCAGCCACTCGACGCTGGCCGGCAGCTGTACCGCGACGCAATCACCCGGCTTGATCCCGAGCCGGCTCAGATGCGCACCGAAGCGCAAACCGGCGGCGTGCACCTCATTCAGACGATAGGGACCGGACCGCTCGCCACCGCTGACGACAAGCCGCGCATCGGGGTGACGCGCCGCCGTGACCGCCATTGCATCGGCTAGAGACTGCTCTGCCGTGAACCACATCTGCGCGGCGCTTTGAACGTGCATTGCTCCCAGGCCGATAGTGACTGCGTAATTGATACGGCAGCTTCACGTCAGGCGCCAGTCGGCCAGGACATGGCGGCGAGCGATAACGCGACCAAAATGAGACAAATCCGCCTAGGCGTGAAGCGCCCTTGGACGGTCCGGCCGCAAGTCAATTAGCTAGCAACATTCATGCTATGACAAAATGGAGCTGCTGAATTACTCGGGGCTCCACTCTGGTCTTCTCTCGACTTTGTCGAATATAACAACGACACACAATGATGTAGATTAGCCCGCGAAGATTATACCGTGCCTGAACGCCCAGTTAGCGACAAAGGCTTGATTGATCCGTGCGCGGCAAATCCGCGTGGTTCGAAATAAGGTAACGCTTAACGAAATATCACCTCGGGTACATGCCCGAGGTGATATCCACGTTTTACTTGCAGTGCAACAAATGAGCCGATCGACTTATTTGCCAGTCCAATTTGGCTTGCGCTTTTCGGCGAAGGCCGCGGCGCCTTCGCGTGCATCGGCACTGGTGAATACGGGGCCCATCAGCGCACCCTGGCGGCTCCAGCGTTCCTCGACCGGCCAGCTCTTATACTCACTGATGATCTGCTTCGAGACCTGCACGGCGAGCGGGCCGTTGGCGCTGATCGTCGCGGCAAGCTGAAGCGCTGCATCAAGCGCGGGGCCATCCGTCAGGCGATTGACGAGGCCAAGGGCATAAGCACGCTCGGCATCGATGAAGTCGCCGGTCAGCGCCAGCTCCATCGCGACGCGCGGCGGGATCTGTTCCGGCAGGCGGATGAGGCCGCCGGCACCGGCAACCAGGCCGCGCTTTGCCTCGGGAATGCCGAACTTGGCCGAGGCGTTTGCGACGACGAGATCGCACGCGATCATCAGTTCGAGCCCGCCGGCGAGCGCATAACCGTCGACCGCGGCGATCAGCGGCTTTTTCGGCGGGGCCTCGGTGAGACCGCCGAAACCGCGGCCCGCAACCGACGGCGTCTCGCCGCGCAGGAAGCCCTTGAGGTCCATGCCCGAGCAGAAGGTGCCGCCCGCACCGGTGATGATCGCCACACGCAGGGAATCCTCACTGTCGAGCCGATCGAGCGCCGCGGCGATGCCCTCCGCCGCCGCCTTGGTCATCGCGTTCTTCGCTTCGGGCCGGTTGATCGTGATGACCAGGATACCGTCCTGGTCGTGCGTCAGCAGTTCTTCGCTCATCACCCTCTCCTTTGATGTCGATCGGATCTTGGCAGCGGCCGTGGCGCTGAACATTCCGGCCGGTCAACTGGCGCGACTGTCAGGCGATCCGGCCAGCTGGTATCAGCCGGGCGCTGCTCAGGCGGCCGCTTCACTACGGCTGATGTGGCGCGCCTCACCCGTGTTGGCGGTGACGCCAAGGCCGAGAAGCTGGAACAGTTCTGGCGAGACCGCGCGCTGCGTTTCGGACGACAGCGCCGCGTTCCAGTTCACCTGCGGGCGCAGAAACGCCTTGCTGTAATAGCCGAAAAGCAGGGCGCGCTCCTCGTCCGCGGTGACGTTCGCGCCGGAGGTGTGCCACAGCCGACCGTCCATTGCGACGATCGACCCTGCCTTGGCCTCGAACGGCCGCAGACGGTCCTTCGCGTCGCCCGGCACGTCATCATGCGTCTGCCAGCGGTGGCTGCCCGGGATGAACAGCGTGGCGCCGTTCTCGAAGCGAACGTCGCTGAGGCACCAGATGATGTTGATCGCCCAGGCATCGTGCCACGGCGCGGGCACGACGATCGACTGGTCGGAATGAAGCGCCATGGACCGGGCACCCGGGCGCGCGATGTTGGCGGTGAAGTTCGAGATCATGAAGCCGCGCCCAAGCACCGCCTCGACGATGTCCAGCGCGAGCGGATGGCAGATCAGATCGCGGAAGATCGCGTCATGTTCGAGGAGGTAGAAGACGCGCACGTTGCTGTCGTTGGGATCGAGCACCGGCATGAAGGTGGAGACGCCGCGCGCCTCGCTGGCCTCCGCCGCGGCATAGAGCCGGTCGAGCGCGTGGCGGGTGGTCTCCGCATCGATGACGTCGGGAATGACGCACCACCCCTCCTCGCGAAGCTGCTGCCTGGCCGCGGCCATCTCGCCGGCGGGCCGGGCCTGATCGTTCGCTGCGCCATCACCGGCGCGGATCATCGTCGCCATCGTCTCTCTCCCGTCGATCCGGCGATGACTGTGCGCCATCGCCGCGCTTTGTCATCAGGCCCTGAGCGCCAGCCCCTGAAGCTCGCCATTGTTGCGCCAGTCGGCGAGCAAGGCGTTGAAGGCATTGATGCCCGGCGCATAGGTCTGCCCCGCCTGGCCGCCCTCCAGATCGCCCTCATTGTTGTAATAGCCGGGCGTGCAGCTTTCGAGATAGGCGCGGTTCACCACCGACAGCTTCTTGATCGTCGTGACCCAGGCGTCCTGCGCCTCGGGCGTCGGCTCCACCTCGGTCGCGCCGCGCTTCTTCGCCTCGGCGATGATATAGGCGATGTGCTGCGCCTGGTCGTCGAACATCGCGGTCATGTTCACCGACAGGCCGTTCTGCGACACGCCGATGTAGAACCAGTTGGGAAAGCCGGTGGTCGCGAAGCCGTGGAGTGTCTTGTACCCATTGGCCCAGTGGTCGTGCAGCAGCACGCCGTCGCGCCCCTTGATGTCGAAGCCGACGCGGCGCTTGAACGAGGTCGTGATCTCGAACCCCGAGGCGTAGATGATGCAATCCACCGCATACTCGCGGCCGTTGGCGACGAGGCCCTTGGGCGTGATCCGCTCCACCCCCTTGCTTTCGCTGACGTCGACCAGGGTCACGTTGGGGCGATTGAAGGTGGGGAGGAATTCGTCGTTGAAGGTCGGCCGCTTGCAGAACTGACGATACCAGGGCTTCAGCTTTTCGGCAGTGTCGGGATCCTTCACTACCTCGTCGACGCGCTGGCGGATGCGGTTCATCTTGCGGAAGTCGGCGACCTCGGCGTGGCGGATCGCCGCCTCCGGCCCCATCGTCTTCGCGTTGCGGATGACGAAGGACTGCACCTCGCGGAAGATCGAGGTCCAGTTATCGTTGACGAGATCATGTTCGAACGGGCGGCCTTCGATAATGTCGGCGAAATTGTGCCGCCGTGCGCGCTGCCACCCGGGTTGCAGCGACTGCGCCCATTCGGGATCGGTCGGCTTGTTGCCGCGCGTGTCGACCGACGAGGGCGTGCGCTGGAACACGTAGAGCTGCTTGGCATGGCGGCCGAGCGCGGGGATGCACTGGATCGCAGTGGCGCCAGTGCCGATGATCGCGACGGTCTTGTCCTCCAGCTTCCACAGGTTTCCGGTCGTGTCGCCGCCGGTATAGCCATAGTCCCAGCGGCTGGTGTGGAAGCTGTGCCCTTCGAAGCTTTCGATGCCGGGAATGCCGGGCAGCTTGGCGCGGCTGGCGGTGCCGAGGGCGGAGACGACGAAGCGCGCGCGGATCGCATCGCCGTGATTGGTGCGGATCACCCAGACCTTTTCGGCGTCATCCCAAACGAGTTCTGAGACGCGCGTCTGGAACAGCGTGATCGGATAGAGATCATAATGTTTCCCGATCCGCTGGCAGTGTTCGTAGATTTCGGTGACGTAGGAATATTTCTCCTTGGGGAGGTAATTCAGCTCCTCGAGCAGCGGCAAATAGCAATAGCTTTCGATGTCGCATTGCGCGCCGGGGTAGCGGTTCCAATACCAGGTGCCGCCGAAGTCGCCGCCCGCCTCGATGATGCGCAGGTCAGTAACGCCCTTTTCCTTCAGCCGCGCGGCGGCGAGCATCCCGCTGAACCCGCCGCCGATCACCGCCACCTCGACGAAATCGGTCAGCGGCTCGCGGGTGAAGCCGGGTTCGACATAGGGGTCTTCCTCGGCGTAGCGGGCGTAATCGCCGGACAGCTCCTTGTACTGACGGTCGGCATCGGTGCGCAGGCGCTTGTCACGCTCCGCCTTGTAGCGCGCGCGCAGCGCCTCGATGTCGAAATCAGCCTCGAGCGCCGCCTCCTGGGTCTCGCTGTTGCTCATCGTGCCTCTCCAGTTTCTTTGTTTGTGTCGCTGCCCCGTCGCTATTCCTCGGCGTAGGCAAGGAAATCGGGCTCGTAGGCGCGCTCGGGATCAGCGCGGACGCGGCGGTCGAGCCGGGTCACATCCTCACCGACGAGGATTCGCCAGCGATCCGCCTTCACGCCATCGAGGATGATAGTGGCCGCCTGCGCCGCGCTGGTCGGCGCCAGTTCCTCGAACCTTTTGGTGAGTTCGGCTTGCGCCGCCTCCAGCGCGGCATCGTCCATCGCCTCGGCGTTCGGGATACCGACCGCCTTCAGATGCTGGCGCAGCTTGCGCCGGCTCGCGTCGGTGAGGACATCGCCCGACAGGACGCGGCGCGAGTTGCGACCGATCGGGGTGCCGACGCCGCCGGGCATGACGATCGACGCCTTGATGTGCGGGGCATAGTTGCGCAGGTCCGTCACCAGCGCCTCGGTGAAGCCCTTCACCGCGAATTTCGCCGCGCTGTAGGCGGTGTGCGACACGCCCGGCATCAGCGCCGCCCAGAAGCCGTTGGCGCTCGATGTGTTGACGATATGCCCTTCGCTCGCGCGTTCCAGCATCGGGAAGAAGGCGCGGCAGGAATAATAGACGCCGAACCAGCAGATCTGGAACACGCGGTCCCATTCGGCGCGGTCATCGAGCACGAAGCTGCCGCCGCCACCGATGCCGGCATTGTTGAAGAGGAGGTGAATGTGATCGCTCTGGTGATCGCGCGCGACCTCCGCAGCGAAGCGCGTCACCTGATCCTCGTCGCCCACATCAGCAATGTGGCTGGTGATGCGCACGCCTTGGGGCAGCCCGTCAGCCTCGCACAGCGCCATCGTCTCGGCCATCGTTTCGGCGAACAGGTCACACATCGCGACGCTGGCGCCTTGCGCGACGAGCTGGCGCACCAGTTCGCGGCCCATGCCGGTGCCGCCGCCGGTGACCACCGCCAGCTTTCCGCCGAAATCCTTCATCGCGATGCTCTCCTTGTCGTGTTGGCGCGGCGCCGGATCACGCGGCGGACGCCGCGGCCTTGGGGTGGAGGCGCAGGAAGCCGGGCGCGCGCATCGTGTCACCCGGCTTCAGCTTGGTCGCCATGTCGGGGAAGTTGGGCAGCGACTTCGCCGCCTTGGGATCATAGTGCGTGCGCTCACCAAAGAAGCGCAGCGTCAGCGTGCGGCGACGCTGGCCGGGGCGCGTCGGCGCGCCGCCATGCATGGTGCGGAAGTGGAAGAAGATGACGTCGCCGGGCTCGACCGCCCAGGAGACGATGCGGTGCCGGTCACGCTCGCCCTCGACGTCGGGCAGGCGCGGGAGCGGCAGGCGATCGTCGATCGGGCGGGTGTCATCCTTCGGATCGAAGGCGGAGGTGTTGTACATCGGGCCTAGATGCGAGCCGGGGATGAATTCCAGGCTGTCCCCGCGCGCGAGCGGATCGAAGGTGATCCAGGCGACGGCATTATCCTCGCCATCCATCGGGATGTACGAGCCGTCCTGATGCCAGGGCGTACGCCGCGTATCGCCGCCTTCCTTCAGGAACACCTGTTCGTAGATGAACCAGACGGGGTCGCGGCCCCAGAGCTGCGCGCACGCCGCCGGGATCGGCGAGCTTTCCAGCATCTCGCGATAGCCATCGAGCACATTGGGGTGGAAGGAATCGTTGTAGAACAGCGGCGTGCCGTCGCGCTTCAGCGCGGGGGCGTTGCGCGGCGTGGGGTTGGCGAGGCTCCATTCCCACGCCTTCAGCGTGGCGGCGAGCTGATCGGGATCGAGCAGGCCCGGGACATGGACCACCCCGTCCCGCTTATAGGCAGCACGCTTCTCGGCCCAGTCGACGACCATGGCATCCTCTCCCGTCTTTTCGGGAGAACATATAACACGATCGACTTAGAACCTAATCCGAAATCGCGGAGCTGCCTGGCGGCTCGCCAATCAGATCACCGGCTTGCCGCCCGTCACCGCAATTGTCGCGCCCGAGACGTAGCTCGCCTCTGAACCGCGCCGGGTTTGCCGGAGGCCGTTGGATGTGAGTCACGCTGCCATATCGATGATGTCCGCGGCAGCATAGTATTGCTCCTCGGCTTCGGCAGGCGGGATGTTGCCGATGGGTTCGAGCA
>JAESGJ010000550.1_pt1 | contig 15724 bp, 13 predicted proteins | sample 9266241 | NCBI WGS metagenome assembly JAESGJ01 (sample SAMN14514841, study PRJNA621669) | algae metagenome | isolation source: Brasilonema octagenarum HA4186-MV1 and co-occurring heterotrophs from wet... | place: USA: Manoa Valley, Hawaii | collected 2009-07-20 | reverse complement strand
GTCGTGGTGCTAGGCCTTCAGGATCCGGAATGGGGTCGCCGCGTGCACGCCGTCGTTCAACTCGCCGAGGGGAGCGAGGGTTTCGGCGAGCAGGACGTCATCAACTACGCCAAGGGCCGCCTGGCTCGCTACAAGGTGCCCAAGACCGTCGAGTTCATCGACGAGATCCCGCGCACCGCGGCGACCAAGGTCAGCCGCTCCGCGATGCTCGAGGCGCGCGGCGGCTGAGCGTCACCGGTAACCGACCGTCTTGGTCTCGAGGTGCTGCTCGAAGCCCTCGAGCCCGTTCTGCCTGCCGAGCCCGCTGGTCTTGTAACCGCCGTACGGCGCGTCGGCGCCGTAGAAGAGCCCGCCGTTGACGTTCACCGAACCTGCCCGCACCTTGGCGGCGAAGGCCATCCCCCGTTCGCGCGATGCGGAGAACACCGACCCGGACAGGCCGTAGCGGCTGTCGTTGGCGATTCGCAGCGCCTCCTCCTCGTCGCGGTAGGGCAGCACCACCATGACCGGGCCGAACACCTCCGTCTGCGCGATCTCATGTGAGTTGTCCACGCCGGCAACGATGGTCGGCATGACGTATGTGCCGTTCACCAGGTGGCCGGGCAAGACATCGGGAGCTCGGCCGCCCGTCGTGATCTCGGCCCCCGACGCTCGCGCCCGCTCGACGAAGCCGAGGATCCGGTCGCGCTGCTTGGCGTTGATGACGGGCCCGAGGAACGTCTCCGGCAGGGCGGGGTCGCCGGGGGCGATGAGTTCGAACAGATCGGTGGCCTTGGCGACGAAGTCGTCGAACGAGCGCGCGGGCACCAGCATCCTGGTGTTGATGGCACAGCCCTGGCCGGCGTGCATGCAGACCTGGGCGGAGTTCGGAAGCACCTCGTCGAGGTCCGCGTCCTCGAGGACCACCATCGCCGACTTGCCGCCCAGTTCGAGGAACACCCGCTTCAGGGTGTCGGCGCCGCGGCGAGCGATGAGGCGTCCCACGTCCGTGGACCCGGTGAACGACACCAGGTCCACCCGCGGATCCGTGACCAGTCGCTCGGCGACCGCGTTGTCCGGGGTGGGGACGACGTTGACGACTCCGGCCGGGATGTCGGTCCGCTCGGCGATCAGCCTGCCGATGCGCGTCGAGGTCCATGGGGTGTTCGGATCGGGCTTGAGCACAACGGTATTGCCCGTCGCCAGTGCCTGACCCAGCTTGTTCAGCACGATTTCGATCGGGTAGTTCCACGGCGCGATCGCCGCCACCACGCCGACGGCCTCCTTCACCACCCTGCGGAGGTTGTCTCCGCCGAAGGCCGTTCCCGCGCCCAGTTCGCGCTCCCAGGTGAAGGTGTCGATCAGTTCGGCGGGATACGTCAGAGCATCGGTGAGCGGCCAGTCGAGCTGCGCCATGTACGTCGTCATGATCGGCGCGCCGACCTCGGCGACGATCTCCTCGCGCACGTCGGCCGTCTCACGCTCCAGTGCCGCCTGCAACTGCCCGAGGCACCGCTTGCGGAGGACGCGGTTGGTCGACCAGTCCGTCTCGTCGAAGGCGCGCCGCGCTGCCGCGATCGCGCGGTCCACGTCCTCTGCGCCTGCGGCCGCGGTGGTGCCGAGAAGCTCGCCGGTTGCCGGGCTGAGGTTGTCGAAGACGTCGCCCGAAAGAGACTGGCACAGTTCGCCGTCCACGAACAGGCGGGGCTCGGCGCGCTGCGCTGCACGCCGGTTGAGCGTGATGCTGGACTGCGGAATGACCGCGGCGTCCGACTGGTCCGACGTCGTGGTCATGGAGCCTCCGTTCACGATAGAACGCACTATAGCTATTTATATAAAAACAGCAACAGCGGTGCATCGGCCCCCGGTTCGCCGCAGAAGCCGAAGCGACTGCGGCACAAGCATTCACCGAGGTGGAGACGGCACCTCCGTGGCGTACCCCGTCCGGCCCGAGCCATCGGTGTTAAAATCGCACATCAGTACGACTCAGTACCACCAGTGCTCGCGGCAGGCAGCGCCCGACGCACTCATCGCGTCAGCTGCGGGGAGCACATGACCATCCTTGGGATCGGTGCGGAAGCACACCGTCGTCTGTCGTCGCGTCGGACCGCGGAAATCGTCGCGGACGAACTGCGGCAGCAGATCATCGACGGCAGGCTCGCCGACGGCGATCTGCTACCCGGTCAGAAGCAGCTCGTCGAGCACTTCAACGTCAGCCTGGTGTCGGTGCGCGAGGCGCTGCGCATCCTCGAGACCGAGGGTCTGGTCTCGGTCCGCCGCGGCAACCGCGGCGGGGCCGTCGTGCACGCGCCCGCCAAGTCCAGCGCCGCATACATGCTCGGCCTGGTCCTGCAGAGCGACTCGGTTCCGGTCACCGATCTGCGGACGGCGCTCAAGGAACTCGAGCCCTCCTGCGCCGCACTGGCCGCGCTGCGACCCGACCGCGCGACCACCCTCATCCCCGAGTTGGTCCAGAGCAACGAGGCGATGGCCGACAGCCTCAACGACCCGGAGAAGTTCTCCGAGATCGGCCGCGAGTTTCACCACGTGCTGGCCCGCGGATGCGGCAACCACACCATGGTCGTGGTGATGGGCAGCCTGGAGGCGCTGTGGGTCAGCCAAGAGGGCGAGTGGTTCGGAAGGGCCAAGCAGGAGAACGCCTTTCCGACGCCAGCCAAGCGACGTGCCGCGCTCAACGCCCACGTCAAGATGACCGAGGCCATCGCCGACGGCGACGTCGACCGCGTTCGTCGCCTCGCCTACAAGCACATCGACGACGCGCATACCCATGCGCTCCCGGTCTCCGACCAACGGATCCAGGCGCACTCTCCGCAGGCCATGTCGCGGCGCAACTGACCAACCTGACCGGTCGCGCTACCAGCGGGCCTCGTTGCGACGGCCGTCCGTCGTCACGGTGACGGTCGCACCGACGAGCTCGCGTGACTCCGCATCGTCGAGCAGCTCGGGTCCGTGGACGCGCGCGAGGGCCCGTCCGTCGGCGGTGTCGAGCACCACCAGACCCTGGACCGGAGCCCCGTCACGACCGTGGGCCACGGTGTACGCGCGGATCGTGCCCTCGCCGGACCACGCCGTCACCAGCGGCTCCCGGGACTGGGCCGCGTCGACCTCTGCCTGTAGCCCAGCCAGGTCCGGTCCTGCGGTCGGCGCCGCGGGCGTGCTCGACCAGATCGCGGCGACGTGCTTGGCAAGATGCATGCCGACGCCCGTCAGCAGCGCGTTGCCGGGCGTGTTGCACAGCCTGGTGAAGGCGGTCGCGATCGCATGGGTCAGGTAGCCGCTGGCCGGTCCCCCCGCATAGGGCAGGCCACCGGTCACGGTCAGTCCACGGGGATCGTCGAGCGCCAGGCCGAGGGCATCGCAGGCGAGCCGGACCGACGACGGAAAGCAGGAGTACAGGTCGAACACGTCGATGTCGTCGAGTCCCAGGTCCGCCATCGCCAGGGCGTGTCGGCCGACCACCGCCATCGCGGCCGAGCGGGACATGTCGGTGCGCGCGGCGATGCTGGCCGGATCCTCCGCGTATGCCCATCCGCGGAGATACAGGCGGCGGGTCTCGTCGACGCCGAGGGCATCAGCCTTCTCCGCCGTCGCGAGCAGCAGTGCCGCCGACATGTCGACGTCCATCACAGCGACCTCGTGCTTGGTGTACGGCCATCCGACGTAACGGTTGTCGGGCGTGGCCGTGCCGACCGTGTGCGCGTCGAGCGCGGTGGGCCTCCAGGCGTGCGGGTTGGCGGCCGCGACGAGGGTCATCGCCGACATCGTGCCTGCGGCCTCGGCGGCGTCCGCTGCCAACGAGTGACCACGGGCGGCCCGACGCGCGGTGTCCCACAACGGGAAGGTCTCCCACGCCTGGACCACCTCGTGAGCGAGCTCGGATTCGTGGGGGGGCTCCCATGGGAAGGGACTGGACTTGCGGTACCGCCACGGCAACCGCTCACCACGCTTCTTCGCGGCGCGCGTGGTGGCGAGCGCCTCGGCGCTGCAGACCAGCGCCAGGTCCAGCTCGCCACGCTGCATCGCCGTCGCCGTCCCGTCGACGAGATCCTGGGGCGTCGTGCCGCCGATCCCGGAGTAGATGCGATGACGCGGCGATGCGCCGAGTTCGGCGGCCAGACGCCCGACCGGATCGTCGTAAGGCCAGCTCTGGCAGTAGACGACCTGAAGCGAGTCCAGTTGCGGGAGAACGTGACTCACCCCTGCCGCTGCGGCCGCCTCCCGAGCGCGATCGGCCCAACTGTCCAGTGGCTCCGGCGCATTGCCGTCGTGCACCGTGCGCTGTGAGACCCCGATGACGCAGAGCTGACGCGGGTCGCGGCCGGCCGTCACGCGGTGGCACCCGTCGCGCAGCGCAGCCGCTTGATGCCGTGGAAGAACGACGATCGGAGGCGATCCGGCGGCGCCGTCACCGACAGCTCGGGGACCCTCGGGTACAGCTCCTCGAGGAGGACGACCAGTTCGAGCCTGGCGAGCTGGGCACCGAGGCAGAAGTGCGTGCCGCCGCCACCGAAGGCGGCATGACCGGCGTCGGCGCGGGTCACGTCGAATTCGTCGGCCCGTTCGAAGACGTCCTCGTCCCGATTGGCGGACAGATAGTGGATCAGAACCCAGTCCCCCGCGGGAATCCGCCGTCCGCCGATCTCGACGTCGCTGGTGACCGTCCGACGGAAGTGCATGACGGGAGTGGACCAGCGGAGCAACTCTTCCACCGCGAGCGGGATGGCCGCAGGATCGCGGGCGAGCAACGCCCGCTGATCGGGATGCTCCGAGAGAGCCAGGATTCCGTGGCTCAGCGTGTTGCGGGTGGTCTCGTTGCCCGCGATGGCCAACAGCAGGAAGAACTCGTTGAGCTGATCGCGGTTGAGCTTCTCGCCGTCGACCTCGGCGACGAGGAGTGCCGACAGAATGTCGTCGGTCAGGCCATGAGTGCGCCGGTACTCCACCAATTCACCGCAGTAGGCGAACATTTCGGCCGCCGCCTGGCCGAGCACCTCGGGCGTCGGCGCGTAATCGGGATCCTCGATGCCGAGGCTGCCGATGGCGTTGCTCCACCGGAAGACATCCATGCGATCCTCGGGTGGAACTCCGAGCACGCCGGCGATCACCTGGAGCGACATCTCCGCGGAGATGTCGGGCACCGCATCGAACTCGCCCTTCTCGAGCACGTCGGCGACGATGTCGCGCGCCACCTTCCGCATGTGCGGTTCGAGTCGCTTGACGTTGCGGACCGTGAAGCCCTGGTTGATCAGCTTGCGATAGAGGACGTGCCGCGGCGGGTCGATACCTGGCAGCATGGCCGACGTCGGGTTCATCTCGACGTCGACGAGGGTGTTGCCCCGCTTGCTGCTGAACGTCTCGGTGTCCCGACTGACCCTGCGCACGTCGGCATGTCGGGTCAACAGCCACGCCCGTGGCAGACCGGGCAGCGTCACGGGATGTACGGGCGCGTCGGCACGCAGGCGGGCCAGCGCGTCGTACGGCGCCCCCGTGACGTAGGTGTCGGGATCGAGTACGGCAGCGGCATCGAGATCGGCTGCGCCGCCCTGATGTTCGGTCACCAGCGACCGCAGCGGGTCTGGCTTCGGAATGTTCATCGAACCTCCACGGACGCCTTGATTCCATTGACGATGAGGGCGAGGCCCGCGCGGAAGCGCGACGCCGCCTGCCGCTCGGTCGGCTTCGGCACGCCGGGCGGCCGGGACTCCTCGAGGCTCACCGAGCCGAGCAGATGCGTGTACAGCACCGTGTGAGCGGCATTCACCACGGCCTTCGTCAGGCCCGACTGCGCGATGAGCGAGCGACTCAACCCGTCGAGCCTGCGCGCATACTCGCCGTCCCCGTTGGTCTGGAGCACCCCGGCGATGCCAGGCACGTCCAGGAGCACCCGCCGCGACTGGGCGTACAACTCCACCAGCCGTTCGTCCCAGGTCCCTGGGCCCGGCTCGGCGATGCCCGCCAGCACGGATTCGGCCAGCAGGTCCAACGCCGCCCGCTTGCCGCGCACGTGGTAGTACACCGACGGTGCGGCGGCCCCCAGCTCGGCGGCGAGATCGCGCATGGTGACGCGCTGCACCCCCACCCGTCGGGCCAGGTCCTGCAACGCCGCCACCACCTGTTCGCGGTCGAGCTCGCCGTAGGCGCGCCGCGCGGGCGCCGTCACGCAGGCACCCCGTAGACGGACTTCATCTCCACGTACTCGTCGAACGCCTCTGGGCCGTATTCCCTTCCGATGCCGCTGGACTTGAAACCGCCGAAGGGAACCCCGAATTCGGGTGCGAAGGAGTTGATGCCGAACATGCCGGTGCGGATGCGCCTGGCGATGGCCAGGCCCGCCTGGCGGTCCTTGGTCCACACCGAGCCGCCGAGGCCGTACGGGGAGTCGTTGGCGATCGCCACGGCGTGGTCGACGTCGTCGTACGGGATGACGACGATGACGGGACCGAAGATCTCCTCGCGCGCAACGCGCATCGAATTGTCGACGTCGCGAAACACCGTCGGGCGTACGTAGTGTCCGGTGAGGCCGTCGACGGGCTCCGGGCCGCCCGCGGCAAGGCAGGCGCCTTCCTCGATGCCCAATTCGACATAACCCCTGACCCTGTCACGTTGCCTGGCCGACACCAGCGGGCCGATGTCGGTGGCGGGATCTCGGGGATCGCCGACGACGAACCCGTCGGCCGCCTCGGCGAGTGCCTGCGCGATCTCGTCATACCGGCTGCGCGGGGCGAGGATTCGGCTCTGCGCGACGCAGGCCTGACCATTGTTGAGGAACGACGAGAAGCGCAGCCCCGCCACGGTGCGCTCCAGTGAGGCGTCCTCGCAGACGATGGCCGCCGACTTGCCGCCCAACTCCAGGCTGCACCGCGCCAGCCGCTGTCCACAGGTGCTCGCGATGGCGCGACCGACCTCGGCGCTGCCGGTGAAGGCGATCCGGTCGACGCCGGGCTGCTCGACCAGTCGGCGGCCGGCGGGCGTGGCGCCGGGGAGCACGGCCGCGACGCCGGGCGGCAGGTCCGCGTCGGCGAGCAGACCCGCGAGCACCATGGCGTCCAGGGGGGTCTCCGGTGCGGGCTTGACCACCACGGTGCAGCCGGCGATCAACGCGGGCAACAGCTTTGCCAACATCGTCACCTGAGGGACGTTCCATGGCGTGATGATGCCGACCACGCCTGCGGGCTCGCGGACCAGCATGCTGGTGCCGCGGCGTTCGAGCCAGGGGTAGGACTCGGCGAACCCGAGCGTGGCCTGCATCAGCACCAGCGGGCCGATACCGTGAGCAGGCTCGGAGAAGGTCGCGGGCGACCCCATCTCGGAGGTGACGAGCGCGGCGAGCTCGCCGGTTCTGGTCGCATAGGCGTCGACGAACGGGCGTAGCGCGGCCATGCGCTGTTCGACGGTCATCCTCGGCCACGGCCCGTCGTCGAACGCCCGGCGTGCGGCCTCGACGGCCAGGTCGACATCCGCCTCGCGGACGATCGGCGCCGACCCGACCGCGCTGCCGTCGTGCGGGAATCGGACGTCGAACCGGTCGTCGGAGGTGGGCGCAACCCAGGCGCCGTCGACGAAAAGCCGGTCGAAGGCGTAATCGCGGGCCGTGTCAGTGGGCTGGCTCGGTGACATGGGTCGTCGCCTCCTCGAAGATTCGACCAGTGTTCTAATGTATTCGAACGTTGGTAGAATGTCACCCACCCTGGGCCTACCGACGAAGTGAGGCACTCACGCCATGACCGAACGCGCCGCCATTCTCCGCGAGATCGGGAAGCCTCTCGAGGTGGGTGGGATCGAGCTCGCCGACATCGCCGCCGACCAGGTGAGGATCCGCATCGCCGCCAGCGGGGTGTGTCACTCCGACCTGTCGATGGCCACGGGTGCGCTGCCCGCGGGTGCACCCTGCGTACTCGGCCACGAGGGTGCGGGCGTCGTCGAGGAGGTGGGTTCCGAAGTCCACCACGTCGCACCGGGTGACCACGTCGTGATCGCGTGGACCGCCGCATGCGGGCACTGCTGGTTCTGTCTGCGCAACGAGTTCCACCTGTGCAGCAAGGCCATCGCCGACAGCTACGCGATGCCCTACGCCTCCGACGCCGTCGGCAACGCGCTGTTCACGGCGATGGGCGTGTCGAGCTTCGCGACGGCGACCAATTGCCTTGGCCGAGCGGTGATCCCGATCGACAGCGACATCCCGCTCGACGTCGCCGCGCTGGTCGGGTGCGGTGTCGCCACCGGAGCAGGAGCCGCACTGAACACGGCGCCCGTCGAACACGGCAGCTCGGTGGCCGTCATCGGACTCGGTGGGGTGGGGCTGGCCGTCATCATGGCCAGCGTCGTGAGGGGCGCCGCCGCGATCATCGCCATCGACCCGGTGGCCGAACGCCGAGACATGGCCGCCTCATTCGGGGCCACCCATCTGATCGACCCGGCCGACGGCGATGCCGCCAAGCAGGTCAGGGCGCTCACCGAACGGCGTGGCGCCGACACCGTCTTCGAGGCGGCGGGCCGCAGCGCGACGATCGAGACGGCCATCAAGGCCACCAGGCGCGGGGGCACCACCTGCGTGGTCGGGGCGGCGATGCCTGGCGAGACGGTGTCGCTGTCGGCCTACGACCTCTTCATGAACGCCAAGACCCTGGTGGGATGCCAGTACGGCTCGGTGGTACCGGGGCGTGACTTCCCGATGCTGCTGGACCTCTGGCGCAGTGGCCGGATGCCGTTGGATCGCTTGGTGTCCCGCCGGGTGGGGCTGGACGAGGTGAACGACGCGTTCGCCGACCTGACGGCGGGCCGCGGCGTCCGCACCGTCATCGTGAACTAGCGACCGGTCCAGCGGGGGGCGCGCTTCTCGGCGAAGGCGCGCGGCCCCTCCTTGGCGTCCTCGGTCGCGAAGACCTCCCGCGAGATGCGCGACTCGTTGCGGTACGCCTCCCGCATGTCGACCTTCAGGCCCTCGAGCACACTGCGCTTGGTGGCCTGGATCGCCAACGGCGCGTTCCTGGTGATCCGCGCGGCGTACGCAAAGGCGGTGTCCAGCAGGGCGTCCTCGGGCACCACGGCGTTGAGCAGACCCATGTCGGCCGCCTTCCGGGCATCGACGACGTCCGCACACAGCAGGAACTCCATCGCGTGGGCGAAGGGGATCTGCCGCGGCAGGCGCACGGTGGTGCCACCTCCGGCGAACAACCCGTGCGACGGTTCGAGCACCCCGAAGGTGGCGTGCTCGCTGGCCACCCTGATGTCGACGCCACCCAGCATCTCCATGCCGCCGGCCACGCACGGTCCGTTGACCGCCGCGATGATCGGCTTGTAGATCTTGCTGCCGCGCAGTACCGCGTCCGTGCCGTCGGACAGCGAGTAGCCGCCGACGTCGGTGGCCGTGCCGTCCTTGATCTGCTGCGACAGTGCGGTGATCTCCGGCACGTAGGTCTTGAGGTCGGCGCCCGCCATGTAGGAGCGGCCGACACCGGTGAAGATCGCCACCCACGCGTCGTCGTCTGCGGCGAAGCGCTTCCACGCCTGCGCCAACTGATGAAAGTGCTCGAGGTCGCATGCGTTCTTGGCCTCCGGCCTGTCGAGCGTGATCAGCACGACGTGCGGTGCGTCGGAACGCTTTCCCAGCTCGTAGTGGACGGGCACCTGGCCTCCTAGGCTTCGTCGGCGAATGGGTGGGCACCCATCCGGTCGTGCGATCGGAACTGCTCGCGAAGCGCATCGCGGTCGGCGGCCGTCAGGGGGGTGTACGTCTTCGCTCCCACCGGCCGCCACCAGATGGCGTCGTCGGTGAGCCACGCGTCGCGCCGCAGCGGCCGCTTGTCGATCTTGCCGTTGCCGAGGACGGGGATCGACTCGGTCACCCGGATGAACCGGGGCGACCACTTGGTGCCAAGGTCCGGCTGTGCCTCCAGGAAATCGGTGAACCCGTCGGGGTCGAAGCTCCTGCCGGGCGCCAGCTCGATGACCGCCAGCACCTGATCGCCCGCCAGCGGGTCGGGCACGCCCACCACCGCAACGGCCACCGCGGGTTCGTAGCGCCCGACGATCCGCTCGACGGGAGAGGCCGCGAAGTTCTCCGAGTCGACCCGCAGCCAGTCCCCCACGCGGCCCGCGAACCAGAACACCCCGTCGGCATCGCGGTAGGCCAGATCTCCGGACCAGAACCACCCGCCGCGCAATCGATCGGACTCGGCCTCGGGGTTGTTCCAGTACCCCTCGAACGAACCATCGGCGTTGCGCCGGACCAGTTCTCCGATCGCACGCCCTGAGTTGCACAGCTTCCCCGCCGAATCGAATTCCGCCGTCTCACACTCGCCGCCGGAGGCGTCGACCACCGCGATGTCCGCGCCGGGAAGGGCGGTGCCCAGCGATCCCGGTTTGCGCGACGGCACCAGCACGATGCCCCCCTCGCTGGAGCCGTAGCCGCTGAGTACGGTCACGCCGAATCGCTCGCGGAACTCCGCCATGTCCCTCGGCGAGGCCTCGGGTGCCAGCACCACCTTGAGCCGATGGTCGCGATCGTGGGGCGTCGGCGGCGTGGCCAGCACGTAGCCGAGCGCCCGGCCGACGGTGTTGGTGAACGTCACGCCGTGCGCACGCACGTCGGCAAGCCACGCCGTCGCCGAGAAGCGGTCACGCAGCAGCAGTCGCGATCCCCCGGCCAGTGCAGGAAACAGCGCTGCGCTCAATGCATTTCCATGCGAGAGCGGCATCGGGCAGTACAGCGTGTCCTTGGGCCCGAAGCCGATGCCCGCGCCCGCCGCCAGCCTGCCCTGGCTGCGCATGGCCGCCTTGGGAGCCGCGGTCGACCCGGACGTCAACAGGAGGCACGCGAGCGCCGACGGCGGCGGGTCGGACTCCGGCAGCGGCGCGCCGCGGTCCCCGGCCCACGGGGCGTCCTCGACCCGCACGACGCCGTCCACGAGATCCGCGAACGTGGCGTCGGCGATCACGAACTGGCACGAGGTGTGGGCGATGTCGTTGGCGAGCTCGGCGCCGCGCCTGGTCGAGTTCACCCCCACCACACACGCCCCCGCCAACGCGGCCCCGAACATCTGGAACACGTACTCCGGCACGTTCGGAAGCAGGAGTCCGACGTGCGGTGGCAGCGCCGGATCCAGCATCCTGCGCAACCAGGACGCCCGCGCGGCGGCCTCGGCCACCACCTCGCGCCACGTCCAGGACCGGTCTTCGTGGATGAGGCCGACGTTGTCGTCCTCCGCCCTGGCGCGGACCATCTGCGCCACCGTGGTCGGGCGTTGCGTCGCAATCTCCGCCGGTGCCGTCATCGCCTTCCCGTCCCCACTGCTCGAGTCTGCCTTCCCCGCGTCCCCCACACGAACGATCGCCGGGATGGAGCTGGATCTGCGCCTGCAGACCGTAGTAGTTTAATTTTGCGATAATAGCCAGATTGCGTGCACGAGTGATCGATGAGGGCAGGTACCGGTGACCGAGATGACGACTCCGAGTCCACCCCATGCCGCCCCCGCGGTGCCATCGCCGTTTCGCTACCCGTTCGAATTGGTGCCCGGCGACCCCGAGTTCACCTTCCCCGCCGCCGAGGGCGTGCACCCCCACTGTCAGTCCGACACCTGGTTCATCGCAGGCGAGTTGACCGGCACCTCGTCAGGGCGGCGCTTCGCCTTCCTGACGATCTTCAACCAGAACCGGCCGGGCGGCGCGATCGTTGCGGACTTTCACACGATGGCCCTCTTCGATCTCGACGACGGCTCGTACGGCACGTTCACCGACTACGACATGCCGCTGAAGAACATGGCCGAGGGCACGGTACACAAGATGGCCGCGGCCACCGGCCATCTCGCATTGGGCTTCGACAGTCGGGCAGGCCGGGCCCAGTGGACCGCCCGCCGCGACGCCGACGGGCACCTGGTGCCGTTCGACTACGACCTCGTGCTGCTGGGCGTCGACCAGTCCGACCGCGCGATGGAACTACGACTGCGGGTTTCACCGACCAGGGCACCAGTTCCCGTCGGCGCGGCCACCTACCGCGGCAGGTTCTCCTGCCTCGCGCAGGCGGAGACGTTCTCCTATTTTCAGACCGGGATGGTGATGACGGGAACCCTGGCGTGGGGCGACGTCACCGAGGAGGTGTCCGGCACGTCCGGACACATCGACCGCCAGTGGTTTCCGCTGCCCGCGGGCGGTGGCGGCACGGGCGGCGACCCACGCGCGATCTCGTACGAATGGCGGACCATCCATCTGGACAACGGCGCCGACGTCGTCGTGTGGCGTCAGTTCGACCGGCGCGACCGCAACGCCCCGAGGCCCTTCACCGGAGCCACGGTCGCCTACGCCGCCGGCGATCGGGAGCCGGAGTGCGTCGAGGACGTCGAGGTGCGCACCCAGAGCTACGTGCGTTGGCCGGAATCGGTGCGGCAGCTCATGCGACCGCCGGTGGCGGCCCGCTACATGCCGGACAGGCACATCCTGGCGTCGAGGACGCTCGACCTGGAACTGTCCGGGGTGCCACTGGTCGCCGCGCCCGCACACGCCCTCCCCGTCGAGTACATGGAGGGACCGTTCTTCTTCGAGGGCACGATGCGCGGAAAACCCGTGCGCGGCTTCGGGATCTCCGAGCGGTCGTTGGCACTGTACCGGGACTGGGAGCTGGTCGACGTGCTGGCCGCGTCGACCGAACACCTCCGAGCCGACGAGGTGACCCCGCTCGTCGAGACACTGCGGCCGATGGTGGTCGACGGCAGGCGGGCCGAGGCCCTCGACTACCTTGCCGGCACCGTGCGCCCGGCGGTCGCCGCACTGAAGACGAACGCCGAAGGCCTGCAGCAGATTCTGGACGACCTCACCGAGGCGCTGTCGATCAGCCCGTGAGCAGCAGGCAGCCGGCGATGGGCCCGCCGCCTGCCGCCACCACGGCGGTCTGCGGCCTGCGCGTCAGCTGTCGCTCACCCGCCTCGCCACGCAACTGCAGACACGCCTCGTGCAGCACCCAGTAGCCGTGCATGCGGCCCGCGGAGAGTTGTCCGCCGTAGGTGTTGAGCGGCAGCTCACCGTCCAGCGCGATGCGTGACGCACCCTCGACGAACGGACCCGCCTCCCCGTCACCGCAAATGCCGAGCGCCTCGAGCCACGCGACGGTCAAGAACGTGAAGCCGTCGTAGAGTTCCGCCACGTCCAGGTCGCGGGGGGTGAGGTCGGTCCGCGACCACATCTGAGCGGCGGCCTCGACCGACGCCATCTTCGGAAAGTCGTCGCGGTGGAACCAGCCACCGGTGCCGTAGGCCCCACCGATCGCCTCGACGGCAACCGCAGGGTGCGGACAGTCCGGTGCGTAGTCGCGGTGCGACACGATGACGGCGATCGAGCCGTCGACCGGCACGTCACAGTCGTACAGTCCCAGCGGGGACGAGATCGGACGGGCGCCGAGGTAGTCGTCCATGGTGATCGGATCTCGATATGCGGCAAGCGGATTCAGCGCTGCGTTGCGCCTGCTGTTGATGGCCATCCAGCCCAGCTGCTCCTTGGTGGTGCCGTACAGCTCCATGTGCCTGCGGCAGTGCATGGCCACCCAGTTCGACGCAGAGTAGGCGTGGGCCGCCACGAGCTCGCCGATGTCGCCGTTGGAACCGATGCGTCGCGGCTGGCCTTCGCGTCGCGGTTCGACGGGCGGTGACGTCAGTGCGTTGGGTTCGGGAGGCAGTTCGGCCGACGAGTCGATCATCGAGCCGCCGAGCATGGCGACCGTGCGGTAGACCAGGACGTGACGCGACCGACCCTCGGACACCGCGAGGAAGGCCGACATCAGCGGGCTGTACAGGCCAGAGGTGTCGATGCCCGAACTCCGGTTCTCGGCGTCGAGGCCGAGTGCCTCGATCACGTGCTGCCGCGGGGTGTCGCCGAGGGTGGCGATGCCGTCGACGTCGGAGGGTTCGAGTCCGGCGTCGGCGATCGCCGAGCGGGCCGCCTCGAGCGTCAGCTCCAGTCCGGGAATGCCCGTGCGGCGGCCGATCCGCGAGATGCCGACCCCGCTGATGATCGCGTCCTTCTCGAAGTGCACCAAGCCCTGCTCCAATCCGCGACGCCGCTATCATTGCAAAAATAGCGGACGGGTAGGTTGACCATCATGTCAGGTGAGGTGGCCGCGCCGGGGCGGATGATTCCCGAACTCACGGAGCACAATCGGCAGTTCTGGACCGGCGGGGCCGACGGACGGCTGCACGTGCCGTACTGCGAGACCTGCGCACGGTGGGTGCTGCCGCCGGAAGCGGACTGCCCACGCTGCGACGCCGCACTCGGATGGCGCGTCGTATCCGGCAGGGGCACGGTGTTCACCTTCACCGTGAACCTTCACCCGTTCAACCCCGCGGTGCCACCGCCGTACGTCATCGCGATCATCGAACTGGCCGAGCAGCAGGATCTCCGACTGGCGACGAACATCGTTGATTGTGAACCCGATTCGGTGTCCATCGGCATGCCCGTCGCGGTGCAATTCGAGCGGCAGTCCGTCGGCGGGGACGGGGTATTCGTTCCCGTGTTCGCCCCGACCGGCCGGAACTGACCGCTCAGCCAGGCGGCAACATGGACATCGGCCCACTCAACAGTTCCACTGTGACGCCATCGGGATCGACGATCGTCGCGCTGACGCCTCCCGGCGACCGCATGGTCCGCGGCGCTCCACCGAGGCCGAGGTCCGCGAGGCGTCCCAAAACCACGGCGACGTCGACGACGAACGACAGCAGGAACACGCCACGGTGCGGAACCCCCGGCCCCTCGCCCTGCTCGCGAATGTCGCCGGCGCCGAGGTCGAGGAGCTCGAGGGTGCCGCCCTGAGGATTGTCCGGCGATCCGAGGAAGACCGCACGCACGTGGCTGGTGTGCCGTCCGAGAAGCGGTTCAAGGTCGGTGTCCATCGAGAAGTCGGCGAGCACCGTGAGTCCGATACCGTCGCGGTAGAAGCGCACGGACTCGTCGAGATCCGCCGGGCACAGGCCGGTGTGGTGCACCATCGTCATCGCGCCCAGTAGACCACGATCGCCCGCGATGGCGAATGGTCTTCGGTAATACTGCGGTTGGACGCTCACCGGTCATCGACGCTCGAGGAGAGACACACCTTGCGAACCGCACTCATCACCGGCGGCAGCGGCGGCATCGGAAGGCAATGCGGACGCCGCCTCGCCGAACTCGGCTACGACGTCGTCCTCACCGCCCGCCGTGAGGCCACGCTGCGGCCTGCCGCCGAGGAGATGGGCGCCCGGTTCGTGGTTGCCGACGCCGCCGACCCGGATTCCTTTCGCGCCGCCGTCGACGCCGCGGGCCCCATCCACCTCCTCGTCCACGCCGCAGGCGTGCTTGGTGGCACCTACGTGCGCAAGCAGACGTTCGCGCAGTGGCGCGAGACGATCACGGGAAATCTCGACTCGTGCTTCGTGGTCTCGTCGGCGGCGCTGCCCCACATGGCGCCAGGGTCACGCTTCGTGTTCATCTCGTCGTCCGCGGCGCACGAACCCATGCCCGCCAGGACCGCTTACTCGGCGTCCAAGGCGGGTATGAACGCCTTCGCCAGAGCCCTCGCGCTCGAGGTCGACCGCGACGGGATCAACGTCCACGTCGTCACCCCCGGGCCCGTGGAAACCGAGATGCTGCAAGACGTTCCCTTCGAGATGCATGCGATCCGAGCTTCCGACGTCGCCGACACCGTGGCGTGGCTGGACACCCTCGACCCGTCGGTAGACCTCCCCGAGGTCAGGCTCAACGCGGTCAC
>JAESGJ010000549.1_pt1 | contig 15750 bp, 15 predicted proteins | sample 9266241 | NCBI WGS metagenome assembly JAESGJ01 (sample SAMN14514841, study PRJNA621669) | algae metagenome | isolation source: Brasilonema octagenarum HA4186-MV1 and co-occurring heterotrophs from wet... | place: USA: Manoa Valley, Hawaii | collected 2009-07-20 | reverse complement strand
CCAACGGTTTCGACTCGACACGCGAAGAGGGGTACTTCGTCATCGGCGCCGCTGCCCTACGCCGGGGCTACAACTTCCTGGCCTACGACGGTCCCGGCCAGGGCTGGATGATCCGCGAGGAGAACGTTCCCTACCGGCCCGACTGGGAGAACGTGCTGGGTCCCGTGGTCGACTACGCCGTGACCGTGCCGGAGATCGACGACGCGAAGATCGTGCACTTCGGCTACAGCCTCGGCGGCTACCTGGTCGCGCGCTATGCGGCCCGTGATCACCGGTCGGCGGCGATCGTCTGCAACGACGGGATGACCACCTTCTACGCGTCCTACCCGCCGATCCCGGCCGACGTCCTGGCACTCGTCGAAGCGGGACGGGACGACGAGGCGATGCCGCTTCTGGAGACGATGATCAAGGATGACACCAATGCCCGGTGGGGTTTGCAGAACGGTGTCTGGGTCAACGGGGTCGACACCTTCGCCGAGTACGTGCGCAGCACCGCTGCCTACACCCTCACCGACGACGACATCCACGCGATCCGGACACCGGTGCTCCTCCTCGAAGGTGAGGACGACAAGGTCTTCGCAGGGCAGGCGGCACACGTGGCCGCGGAACTGCTTGCCCCGCATCAGCACGTGGTGATGCGGTCGGCCGACGGCGCCGGCGCACACTGTCACGAGGGCGCGATGTACCTGCTCCACCAGACGGTGTTCAACTACCTGGCCGAGACCCTCGGCTGAGCGCGGACGGAACGGTCGGCGGCCGTGCTACGTGGCGTCGCTGACCGTCTTGTCCTGATTGCCGCCGGCCGCACAGAATTCCGTCACGCTGGCCACCTTGGCCATCACGTCGGACGTCGACGCGTTGCGACCGTTGCGAGCCTTCAGCACGTTGGCGATCGTGGCGCTGCGGGTGTCCTGGCTCATGCCGTTGAAGTCCCGGCACGTGGTGGATTCGTCGCCGATGCCTGCGCATCCGGCGAGCCCAATCCCGATGACGGCCAACACCGCGGCGGTTCGGTACATGCCTCGAACGCTACGGGATGGCCCCGGGCCTCAGAGAACCACCGAGATCTCGTCGCCGAGTCGATAGCCGGGCGCGAGCGGAAGAACGTCGCCGCTCCAGAACTTGCCGGGGTCGAACCAGTTGGTGTCCTTGTCCGTGGCGAGCAGACCCATCTCCTGGTAGGTCACCGCGACGGTCTCGGCGCAGTACGCGGTCTCGAAGCCCACCTTGCGCCTCTCCTCGTGTCTGCGCTCGGTGAGTTTCTTGCCCTGCTTGCCGAGAACCGGGAAGCCGCGGGTCCAGTCGGCGACGGTGGGCACCCGGCCGCGGAACCACCTGGCCGTGAGCTTCGCGGTGGTGGGGAAGGCGGTGCCGTCCATCCTGGCGATGACGCGGAGCAGGTCGTCCTCCTGCGTGCGGGTGGCGTACGGCGTCATCTGGCGCAGCCAGCACCGCTGGCCGTAGGTGAGCATCCACCGCTCGACCGCCTGGCGCAGGTCGTTGAGTTGCACGCCGCGGTGGTTGCCGCCACTCCACATGCACTCGAGCTTGTCGCCGAGTTCGGCGTGCCAGATCAGCGGCGGCAGGTCGTCGATCGCGACGGTCATCCCGACGTGATTCACGGGGGCGTTGGTCATCGTCTGGATCGCGCGGTCCGGTCCGGAGTCGCCACGGAACAGCCAGATGTCGCCGGTCCGCGTCTCGGACAGCGCGCGTTCGAGCGTCACGGTATTCGCATTCACCAGGGCAGCTTAGGCAAACTAGGGCGATGCGAGGGATATGGAAGTGGGTCGGGCTGGCCGGTGTCGCCGGGGTGGTGGCGGGGGGCGCCCTGGTCGCGCGCGATCAACGCAAGCGAAATGCCTACACACCGGACGACATTCGGGCCAAGCTGCACCAGCGACTGGCGGAGTCGGGCCCGACCGGGTGAATCACCACGTGACCGCATAGAGGCGGTGAGTGCCGCCGAACCCCTTGAGCTCGACGTCGCGACCGTCGTCGAACACGACGTCGTCACCGACGGCATCGCGCACGGATTCGCTGACCAGCACCTCGCCGCCTCGTGCCGTGGCGGCGACGCGGGCCGCCATGGCGACGTTGCGGCCGAACAGGTCGTCGCCGCGTCGCACCGACTTGCCCTCGTGGATGCCGATGCGGACGCGAATTCCGTTGGGCCGCTTGGCGAGTTCACGCTGGACGTCGAGGCTGCACCGGACGGCCTGCTCGGACTCCGCGAAGGCGATCATGAAACCGTCGCCCTGGCTCTTGACGACGTAGCCGGAGTGGCGCTTGACGTGCCTGCCGACCATCTTGTCGTGGCGGTCGATCAGCCGCACCCAGGCCCGGTCGCCGATGCGTTCGTTGAGCGCGGTCGACTCCTCGATGTCGGAGAACAGGATCGCGACCCGCCCGTTCAACGCCAGCCGCGCCAGGTCGGGGCGTTCGACGGTGGCCCAGTCGGCGAGGTCCTCGATATTGGAGCGGACGGCCGCGCCGAACCCCTCCTTGCGGAGGATGTTCGCCGTCTGCCAGACGGTCTTGACGGCCTCGCGGCCACCGGTGATGAGATTGGTGCGGGTGTCGAGCTTGCGTTGGAGTTCGGCCAGTTCCTCGTCGCGGTGGGTGACCCGCCGCTGCAGGACGACGATCGCGACGGCCTCGAGCACCACCGCCGCGGCCAGGACGTAGACCGCAGCCAGGGCTATCGACACCGGTCGATTATCGCGGGTGCGTTGACCGCCTCGGCGATCGACATCCGCCACGGTTTCACGGACGCGGCCTACGCTGGGGTCTACGAGGAGAACGCCGCCGTCACCGTGCCGAGATCGAAGTAGTCCCGCCACGCCGAGATGTGGCCGTCGCGCACCTCGAAGACGCCCATCACGGGCAGTTCGAGGCGTCCGCCATCGGTCCGGTGCATCACGTCGGTCCGCTCGTTCATCACCACGTCGCCCTGGCTGAACTGCCGGTGGATCCGAAAGTCGATGCCCTCGAACCCGTCGAGCATGACCCCGAGGAAGTCCTTGATTGCGGCCCGGCCCTCGGCGGGCGGCATCGGGATGTTGTGGTACACCGCATCTTCGGTGAAGTAGCCGAGGATCTTCTCGGGATCGGGCTTGGCCCACAGGGCGCAGAATTCGGTCACCAGGTCCCCGGCTGATTGCGTCATGCCTTGATGAAACGGCCCGATGCCAGGTAAAGCAAGCCTGCGATCGCGGCGGATCCGATGGTGCTGAGATCCACACCGCCGGCGATGTCGGCCAGTGGTCCGACGTACAGCGACGTGTTGACGGCCAGCAGCCCGAACGTGCCACCGACGACCCACGCGCCGACCGCGCCGAGGTGCCAGCCACCGGTGAACCAGTACCGGCCGCCGCGGCGGCCCTGGGTGAACGCCTGCAGATCCGACGGGTCGTACGCGCGGGTGCGCAGCGCCCCAATGGCGAGGATCGCGACCCAGGGCGTGATGACGGCGTTGAGCGCGATCGTCATCGCGGTGACGGATTCGACGGCGTCGAACACGAACACCCCGACGTACAGCAGGACGATGGCGACCGCCGCCGTGATGACCGTGGTCTGTGTCCGACGCAGGCGCGGCGTCAGGCCCTCGAGGTCCAGGCCGCTGGCGTAGACGCACAGCACTCCCTGGCTGAGGCCGCCCAGCAGGGAGATGACGACGATCGGCACGACGAACCACGCGGGGGAGTTGGTCACCAGGTCGTCGAGGTAGGAGTCCGTCGGGTTGACGAACGACAGCGCGGTGAACGCGCCGAAGAGGCTGGGCAGCATGACGCCGACGAACATCCCGACGCCGAGTGCGCTGCAGATCTGCTTGTCGCTGAACCGGATCGGCGACACGCGCCGGGTGTAGTCGCCGATCGTCGGCCCGTAGGAGATCGGTGCCGCGGCGAAGAGCACGGCCGACAGCGCCCAGGTCTGCCAGAAGCCGCCGAGGGTGTACTGACCGCCCGGAGTGCCCAGGTCGACGTGGCCGGCGAACGCGAAGAAGCCGACGATCATCAGCAGTCCGACGACCGGCACCACGATCTTCTGCATCGCCACGATGGTCGCGTGGCCGTACAACGCCACCGCCACCATGAGCGCGGCGACGACCGCGTACGCGATGCCATGGGCCACATGGGAATCCGCCGTTCCCAGCAGGCGGTGGCCCGCGGCGACGAGGGCGTCGCCACTCGTCCACACCGTCACCGCGGCGAAGGCCAGCGCGATGACCAGTGCCAGCCCCGATCCGATGAACCGGCCGCGGATGCCGAAGAACGCCCCGCTGGACACCGTCATGTTGGTGCCGGTGCGGGGCCCGATCGTGGCCGTCGGCAGGACGGCGAGGGTGCCGATCGCGGTGCCGACCACCATCGACGTGACGGTCTGCCAGAACGACAGTCCGAACAGGATCGCGAACGCGCCGAAGACCACGTTGGTCCACGTGAGGTTGGCCCCGAGGAAGACGGCGCCGAGGTTGCGGGGACGCGAGTCGCGCGCCTCCTCGGGGAGGTATTCGACGCCTGCGGTTTCGATGCCGCCCGCACGGTCGTCGACGGGTGGGGTCTTCTGGTCCTGAGGTGACGCAATGGCGGTCATGGGCTCTCGATCCGGCTTGTTGATGGGTAGCTCAATAGTGTTGATGTAGTGTTCAATAAGAATTCGGATCCGTCAAGAGGGAAGAGGCACAGTGACCGTCGAGATGCGCGACGCCAAGCGCAAACTGCCCGCAGAACGCCGCGGCGAGCTCTTGGCAAGGGCCGTCGAGATCAGCCAGGCCGAGGGGCTGTCCGCGGTGACGCTGCGCCGCGTCGGAGCCGACCTCGGTGTCACTCCCGGCCTGGTCAGCCACTACTTCTCCTCGGCGGATCAGCTGATCGCGGCCGCCTTCCGCACGGCGGCCGTCGCGGATCTGGAGGCAGCCAGGGCCAGAGTCGATGCGGCACCGACGCCGGGCGAGGGCATCGGCGCACTGATGGACTACGTGCTCGGCGACGTCAGCGAGGATGCCGGCGCCCTGTGGCTCGACGCCTGGAGCCTGGGGCGTCGCAACCCGACGCTGGCGGCCGAGGTGCCCGCGTTGACCGACGAGTGGCTCGCGCTGATCGCCGGTCTGATCGAGGCGGGTCGCCGGGCCGGCGAGTTCGATGTCGACGACGTCGAGGCGGCCGCCCGCCGGGTGCTGATCCTCATCGACGGCCTCGGCGCCCAGAAGGTGATCCGCGACGTCGCCGACGACGAGATCCAGCACATCGCGAGGGCCTACCTCGCGTCGGAGTTGCGGTCAGACGCCCGTTGACGACCGGGTCGCACGACCATCGGAACCGTGTTCCTAGAAGCCCTCGGTGAGCACCCGGTCCAGCGCGGCGACGTAGAAGTCCGCGCCAGCCACGTCCAGGCACAGCGGCGGCTTGGTCTTCAGGATGTTCTGGCGCTCGCCCGTCGGCTGGATGACCACGCCCAGTTCGAGCATGCGATTGCAGATGGCCATCGTCTCCTCGGTGGCCGGCTCGAGGGTGTCGGGGTCGCGAACCATCTCGACGCCCAGGTAGAGGCCCATGCCGTGCACGGTGCCGATGATCGGATGCCGGTCGCGCAGCGCCAACAGCTCGGACTTGAGGTGACCGCCCACCCGCAGCGCGTTGCCCTGCAGATCCTCGTCGCGCAGCACGTCGAGCACCGTCAGCCCGATCGCGCAGGACAGCGGGCTGCCGCCGGTCGACGAGAAGAAGTAACCCTGCGAGCTGAAGGCCTCGGCGATCGCCCGGCTGGTGATCACGGCGCCCAGCGGATACCCGTTGCCCACCGACTTGGCGACCGACACGATGTCGGGCACCACCCCCTGCTGGTCGAATCCCCAGAACCACTCGCCGAGCCTGCCGTAGCCGACCTGCACCTCGTCGGCGACGGCGTACCCGCCCGCTGCGCGCACCGCCGCGTACACCTCGCCCAGGTACCCGTCGGGCAGGGCCATGCCGCCGGCGTTGCCGTAGACCGACTCGCAGATGAAGCCCGCCGGTGGACGGCCGTCCGCCACCAGCGCCTCGACCTTGGCCACCGCGTCCGGGGCGTAGCGTGCGGCATCCGCGCCCCGGTAGGTGCCGCGAAAGCTGTTGGGCGACTCCACGACGTGGATCCAGTCCGGCCGGGTCTCCAACGCGTTGGGATTGTCCGCGGTCGACGTCGACACCGCATCGGTGGCGTAGGTCCATCCGTGATACGCCTCGCCGACCGCGATCACGTCACGGTGGCCGGACACGGCGATCGCCAGCCGGAGCGCGAGATCGCTTGCCTCAGAACCGGAGTTGACCAGGAACACGGTGTCCAGCGGCTCTGGCAGGGTGGCGGCGAGCCGCTCGCTGAACTCGACGACGGACGCGTAGTTGAAGCGCGAGTTGGTGTTCAGCCGGCGCAGCTGTCGGGAGGCCACGTCGGCGACCCGCGGATGCGCATGCCCCAGCACCGTGACGTTGTTGACCATGTCGAGGTACACCCGCCCGGCCGTCGACATCAGGTAGTGGCGCCTGCCCCGCTCGATCTGCGGGGGCTCGGCGTAGTAGTGCTCCTGGACCCTGGCGAAGCTCTCGTCGCGGCGCGCCAACAGGTTTCGCGCCGCGGTGTCCGGCAGGGCGGGCAGCCCGAGGAGCGGTCGCGGGTCACGCGTCAGCGCCAGCCAGCCCGGTGCCAGTTCGGCCGTCGTGAAGGCGGGTGCGATCGGCGCGCCCGTCGGCCGCACGCCAAGAGTGGACCACTGCGCCGCGGGGACGGTGGCCAGTGTCTCCCCGGTCTCGACGTGACCGCCCGCCGACGCTGATCCGTTCACCGTCAACTCGTAACCGGCTCCACGCAGCGTGAATTGGCCACTCGACTGGACGATCTCGCCCGGCCAGGGTGCGGCGAGCGTCGTGGGCTCGGAGGGCCAGAGCGACACTCCGGTGGCGACGACGTCGGGCGAGTCCTGGCTCAGCAACGGGGCCCTGGTCAGGTTCGGCTCCCCGAACCGCGTGACGACGAGCGATGCGCCGTCGTCGACCGCCCTTCGGGCCAGATCGTCTTGAAATGCCGGTGCCGCAACGCCTTCGGTGGCAGTGTCGAAGACCTCGGACACCGCCGAGAGGTCGAGCGTCCGCACCGACGCCGCGTTCAGGCCCGGGATCAGCAGACCGCCGCGCACCTCGTCGGCGGCCGTCGCGACGCCGAGTCCGGCACGGATCACGGCCGTCATCACGTCCATCGGGACCGACGTCGCCTGCGCGAACATCCGCGCTTCGTCGTCGGACTGGTTGCTGAGGTAGTCGTTGTCGGGGTCGAGGACCACCTGCTGCGCCCCGCTGACGATCAGCACCGCCGTGCGCAGCACCAACAGCGGCCAGAGCGCGTCGACCTCGGCGGTGCTCAGCGGACGGATCGCGTGGAATGCCTTGACACCGGGCAGGATCGAGGTTGGCGAGCTCCCGGGATGGCCCAACACGGACGACAGCGTGATCGCCACCTCGGACACGGCCCAGGTGTCGGACAGGTCGCCGAAGTCGATGATGCCGTCGGGGTGCCGGGTGGCGTCCGCGACGACGTTGGCGTCGGTGAGGTCCAGATGCACGGCCTGGCGGGGCAGTGCGTCGGCCACCGCCGAAATCCGTTCCCACGCCTCGGTGGCCGCGGTGACGAGGCGATCCCGCTGTGACGGGTCGGCGACGTGGGAGACGAGCGCCTGGACGACGTCGTGTCCGTACCGGAGGTCCCACTGCAGGGCCCTGTCGAGGCCGGGATGGCGAAAGTCGGCCAGCGCCAGGCTCACTCGCGCCGAGAGCTCGCCCAAGCCCGCCACCACGCCCGGCGCCAAGTAGCCCGCACCGACGAGGGTGCCACCGCCGAGAAAGGGCAGCAGTCGCAGGTGCGCGGTGTCGTCGAGCAGGCCGGAGACCTCCGTCGACACCTCCCCGGCCAGATTCGGCAGCGGGACGGCGACGCGCAAGGCGGGTTCCGCGTCGGCGATCGCCTGGGCCGCCGCGTCCTGCGCCGCCAGTTCGACCGCGGTGAACGCCGGGTTGGCGATCTTCAAGACGCCGGCCGGAGCGCCATCGGACCCGTAGACCAGGAAGTTCTTGTCCTGGTTGCTACCAAGGGATTCCGCTCGCGCGGTGAGGCCGTAGTGCGTCGACAACAGCTGCTCGGCCTGGGCCTCGGTGACCTGGGGCGCGGGGAGCTCGGGTTGCTCGAGGAAGTTGAAGCCCATGATGGCGCTCAACGGTTCACGAATTCGACGACGACCCCGCTGAACGCGTCGTTGTCGTCACCTGCCGCGGTGTGACCCGCCTCGGACAGCTCAGCGAACTCCGCATGCGGCACGGTGGCCAGGAAGTCGCGGACTCCCGCCTCGCTGACCACGTCCGACAGCTTCCCGCGGATCAACAGGAGCGGGATCTGGAGATTGACGGCAGCCTGTTCGAGCATGTCCATCCGCACGAAGGGATCGTCCTCCGGCTTGGTGAGGAACGCCGGATCCCAGTGCCAGTACCACCGGCCGTCACGCAGCCGGAGGTTCTTCTTCAGGCCCTCCGGGCTGCGGGGCTTGGTGCGGTGCGGCAGGTAGGAGGCGACGGCGTCGGCGGCCTGCTCGAGACTGTCGAAGCCGTCGATGCCGCTGAACATGAACTCACGGATGCGGGCGCTGCCGTCCTTCTCGAACCGCGGCACCACGTCGACGAGGACCAGCTTGGAGACGAGCTCCGGTCCCGCCTCGTGCGCGGCCAGGATTCCGGTGAGTCCGCCCATGCTGGCGCCGATCAGGACCGTCGGCCTGCCGATCTGGTACAGCACCTGCAGCGTGTCGGCGCACAGCACCTCGACCGAGTAGCTCGCCGTCGGCGAGCGGTCGCTGTCGCCGTGCCCCCGGCTGTCGAGTGCGACGACGTGGAATCCGTCGTCGGCGAGAATCTGCCCGGTGTTCTTCCACGAGTGCCGGTTCTGGCCGCCGCCGTGCAGCATCAGGATCGCAGGCCGGTCGGCTGCCGTCTCGGCGTCCCGGTTCCATTCGTCGGCGACGAGCGCCAGATCGTCCACGCCGCGGAATTCGACGGTCGTCGGGGTACTGCTCGCCTTGCTCGGTGCCATCCCCGCACGTTACCCAGGCCCTGATCGCGCACTGACGCGGGCCACTCACCGATGATGAGTTCCCGGTCCGGCGGTGGTCTGACATGAAGAGAACACCTGCGAAGAGAGGCCAATGACATGCCAACGATCACCCCGTCACTGTGGTTCGACGGCGACCTCGAAGAGGCTGCGGAGTTCTACGTCTCCGTCTTTCCCAACTCGTCGGTCGAGGGGTTCAACCGCTACACCGACGCGGGCCCAGGCGCACCCGGCCAGGTGGTCTCGGGCACCTTCGTGCTCGACGGCCAGCGGTTCCTCGGCATCAATGGCGGCCCGCAGTTCGCCTTCACCGAGGCCGTCTCCTTCGAGGTGCGCTGCGCCGACCAGGACGAGGTCGACTACTACTGGGACCGGCTCGTCGCAGGCGGCGTCGAGTCGCAGTGCGGGTGGCTCAAGGACCGGTTCGGGCTCAGCTGGCAGATCGTGCCGCAGCGGCTGTTCGAGCTGATCGGCGATGCGGACCCGGTGCGCGCCGCCGCCGCGACCAAGGCGATGTTGGGGATGCGCAAGATCGTCGTCGCCGAACTGGAGACCGCCGTCGACTCGTAGCCGCGGCGGGAGTCGTTGCGGTCAGCGCTTCTTCAGTGCCGGATGGCTGCCGGCCAGGATCGGCAGCAGCAGCCGTCGCGGCAGGATCTTGTAGGCCGCGGCCCCCACTCTGTTGAACGCGCCGGGGATGATGACCGACTTGCCCGATGCCAACCCGTCGACCGCGGCCCGCGCCACGTCGGCGGCACTGACCCACATCGCCTTCGGCAGCGAGGCCTCCGCGTCGGCGTCCGAGATGCCCGCCGCCTCCCCGAAACCCGTCTTCACCGGGCCGGGGCACAGCGTCGCGGCAACCACTCCGGTGCCGCGCAGCTCCTGGCCGAGCGCCTGCGTGTACGACAGCACGAACGCCTTCGCCGCGCCGTACGCGGCCTGGCCGGGCAGTGGGCCGAAGCCGCCGACCGACGCGACGTTGAGCACGGCGCCCGTGCCGCGCGCGACCATGCCGGGCACGAACCGGCTGCACAGATCGGCCACGGCGGCGACGTCGACCTCGACGAGGTTGAGCTCCGCGGCCGGGTCCGACGTGGCGACGGGGCCCGACGTGCTCAGGCCCGCGTTGTTCACCAGCACGTCGACGACGAGTCCGAGTTCGGCGACGCGACCCGGGAGGGCGGCGCGGTCCTGCGCGCTCGACAGGTCGGCGGCCAGTACGTCGGCGGCCGAGCCGAGAGAGGTAGCCAGCGCCTCGAGCTTGTCGGCCCGCCGCGCCACCAGCACCACGCGGCGACCGCGCCTGGCGAACTCCCTTGCGAGCTCTTCGCCGATGCCCGACGATGCGCCGGTGACGAGGACGGACCCGTTGCCACTGGCCGTTGGAAGCATGACCGCAGCCTAGCCTTGGTTGCATGACCACACGGCGGCTGACGCCGAACGATGCGCAGACGTTCTGGTTGGCGGCCAAGATCCCGAACGACACGTTCCTGCTCTTCGGGTTCGCAGGTGTGCCCGCCGATGTGCAAGCGACGCTCGACGGGCTCGAGGCGCGGGCCCGCGGCTGCCCCGACCTGTCGCAGTGCGTGGAGGACCGCGGCGGTCCGGGTTACCCGTCGTGGGTGCGACGCGAGGTCGACCGGTCACAGTTCGTCGTGCGCGACCTCGAGGACCCGTCCTGGGCGGCGTGCCAGACCGAGGTCTGTGCGCTGATCGCCGACCAGCTCGACGCCCGGGTGGCGGCCTGGCGGCTGTACGTCTTCGTCGGCGTCACGGGCATGCCCGGTGTCATTGGCCCGGGAACCGTTGCGGTGCTGCAGATCTCGCATGCGCTCGGCGGTGGCGGTCGCACGTCGGCGCATGCGGCGCTGATGTTCGGCAGGTCCGTCGTCGACATCCCCGCGATCGCGCCGCCGCCGTTCGGGCCGGTGGCCATGCCCCTGGCGGGGCTGCGGGCTGCGCGGACCCACCGCCGATTGCTCGCCGACGAGGCGGCCGGGACCGTGCCCGCGCAGGCGGAGCTCCGGCCGCTGCTGCGCACCAACGCGGTGCCCACCGGGGCGCGGAGTGTGCGCACGATCGTCCGGCCGCGGTCCGCTCTGTCCGGGCGGACGGTGACGGTGGCCGCGCTGTCGGCGGTGTCGGCGGCGCTCGCCGGACACCTGCGCGCGCTCGGTGAGGACCCCGCGGCGCTCGGCGCCGAGGTGCCGATGGCGAAGCCGCCACCGAGGTTGTCGTACAACCACTTCGGCAACGTCGGCGTCGGGCTCTACCCCGACCTTGCGGCGGATGCCCGTGCCGGACGCATCGCCGACGATCTCGCCGCGCGCCGCCTGCGGGCGGGGCACCCCGCGATGCGGGCGGCCGATCTGGCGTTCGCCGCGACGCCCGCACGGCTGTTGCGTTGGGGGATGGCACGTTTCGACCCCGACGTCCGTCCCCCCGCGGTGACCGGCAACACCGTCGTCTCCAGCGTCAACTGCGGCGCCGCCGACTTCGCGTTCGGTGGGGCGCCCGTCGTGCTGGCCGCGGCCTACGCCGGGCTGTCGCCGATGATGGGACTCACCCACGTCGTCGTCGGCGTCGGAGACACCGTCACGATCGGCGCGCACGCCGCCGAGTCGGCGCTCGGTGGGCCCGACGGCATGGACGAGTACGCCGCGCGACTGGAGGCGGCATTGGCCGCGGATTGACGGCGGCGTCTCGCCGTGAGTTAACAGATGTCCTAGATTCTGTTGCGTGACTGCCTACGACTTCGCCCTCCTCGTCCTGCGTGTGGTGCTCGGCTTGACGATGGCCGCGCACGGCTACAACAAGTTCTTCGGCAAGGGCGGCATCGCCGGCACGGCCGGGTGGTTCGACAGCATGGGCATGAAGCCGGGCATCTTCCATGCCCGCGTGGCGGCGTCGACCGAGATGGCTGCGGGCCTCGGGCTCGCGGTCGGTCTGCTCACGCCCGTCCCGGCGGCCGGGTTCGTGGCTCTGATGCTGGTGGCGGCCTGGACGGTGCACCGGCACAACGGCTTCTTCATCGTCAAGGAGGGCTGGGAGTACAACCTGATCCTCGCCGTCGCGGCAGTGGCTATCGCGGGCACCGGCGCCGGTCGGCTGAGCCTGGACTACGCCCTCTTCCACGGCACCCCGCTGTGGTGCTACGTCCAGGGCTGGGGCGGGCTCGCCGTCGCGGTGGTGCTCGGGCTCGCGGGCGGCATCGGGCAGCTGGCGATCTTCTACCGGCCACCAGCCAAGACCAGCTAGTTCCCTCGGCGAGCGCCGCAGACTCGCGCGACACGCCGGTGGGCGGGGCCGTCTGCGTCTGCTCGTGGTGAGAAAGTCGCCCACCGCATCTAGAACACGTTCTAGCCTTGGCCGCATGGGATTTCTCAAGCCCGACCTCCCTGCGGTCGATTTCGCCGAATGGATCAAGGGCAGCCGCTCCGAGAGGATTCGTCCGCTGACCCGCCACTGGGCCGAGGTCGGGTTCGGAACCCCCGTCGTGCTGCACCTGTTCTACGTCGTCAAGATCTTGCTGTACGTCCTCGGCGGTTGGCTGTTCGCGCTGGCCACGACGGGCATCGACGGGTTCACCAACGTCGCCGCCTGGTACGACGAGCCGATCGTGTTCCAGAAGGTCGTGCTGTACACGATGCTGTTCGAGGTGATCGGCCTCGGCTGCGGCTTCGGCCCGCTGAACAACCGGTTCTTCCCGCCGATGGGATCGATCCTGTACTGGCTGCGGCCCGGCACGATCCGGCTACCACCGTGGCCGGGCCGCGTCCCGCTGACCCGCGGCAACACCCGCACGCCGTTCGACGCGCTGCTCTACGGGGCGCTGCTGGTGGTGCTCGTCGTCGCACTGTTCTCCGATGGCACCGGACCCGTCCCCACCCTCGGGACGACGGTCGGCCTGCTGCCGATGTGGCAGATCTGGGCGGTGCTCGGCCTGCTCGCGGTCGCCGGACTGCGCGACAAGGTGATCTTCCTGGCCGCCCGCGGCGAGGTGTACGCGTCGTTCACGGTGGCGTTCCTCTTCGGCGGCGTCGACATGATCATCGCGGCCAAGCTGGTGTGCCTGGTGATCTGGATGGGTGCGGCCACCTCGAAGCTCAACAAGCACTTCCCATTCGTGATCTCGACGATGATGTCGAACAGCCCGATGGTGCGGACCAAGTCGTTCAAGCGCGCGTTCTTCGAGAAGTTCCCCGACGACATGCGGCCCGGCCGGTTGTCGCGGGTCGTCGCCCACTTCTCCACGGCGGTCGAGGGTTTGGTGCCGTTGGTCCTGTTCTTCTCACATGGCGGCTGGCCGACGGCGATCGCCGCGATCGTGATGCTGATCTTCCACTTCGGCATCCTGTCGGCGATTCCGATGGGCGTGCCGCTGGAGTGGAACGTCTTCATGATGTTCAGCGTGGTGGCGTTGTTCGTCGGGCACTCGGGTGTCGGCCTCGGCGAGCTCACCAGTCCGCTGCCGATCGTGCTGTTTGCCGTCCTGGCGGGTACCGTCGCGTTCGGAAACATGTTCCCGCGCAAGGTTTCCTTCCTGCCCGGCATGCGGTACTACGCGGGCAACTGGGACACCACCCAGTGGTGCATGAAGCCCTCGGCCGACGAGAAGATCGCCAAGGGCCTGGTGGCGATCGCCAGCATGCCGCAGTCGCAGGTCGAGAAGATCTACGGCAGCCCGGAGCAGGCACTGGTCATGCTGCACTCGGGCTATGCCTTCCGGGCGATGAACACCCACGGGCGGGCCCTGTTCACGCTGGTGCACCGCGCCATGGCCGACGGCGACGAAGCCGACTACGTCATCACCGAGGGGGAGCGGCTCTGCAGCACCGCGATCGGCTGGAACTTCGGCGACGGCCACATGCACAACGAGCAGTTGATCGCGGCCATGCAGGAGCGCTGCGGATTCGAACCGGGCGAGGTCCGGGTGGTGCTGCTCGATGCGCAGCCGATCCACCGGCAGCGCCAGGAGTACCGGCTGGTCGACGCCGCCACCGGAGAGTTCGAACGCGGCTACGTGGAGGTCGCGGACATGGTGACCCGGCAGCCGTGGGCCGACGACCTGCCCGTGCACGTCACGTGGTCGGCGAACACCACGACTGCGTGACGTCTACTGCATGACGTCTACTGCATGACGTCGCGGACCTTGACCGACTCCATGCCCTGCAGGAGTAGGTCGCGCGCGGTGTCGAGGTGCTTGCGCCAGTGGGCCTCGGCGCCTGCGCCGTCGCCGGCGCGCAGCAGGGTCATCAGCCGCCGGTAGGACCGCATCAGCTTGTCGTAGTCCGCCTTCGTGACCTCGCGGTGCTCCTTGATGGCGAACGCCGTGTGCCGCACCGTGATCTCGTGCAGCATGCCCGCGATGATCGTCAGCGTCGCGTTGCCCGACAGCTCGACCATCCGGCGGTGGAACTCGCCCGTCGTCTCGGCGAGGCGACCGGCTTCCCAGCCGGCCGGGACGGCGCCGGCGAGCATGTCGTCCAGTTCGTCGAACGCGTCCGTCGAGCCCGACTCGGCCAGCACCCGCGCGGCGATGGGCTCGACTCCCGAGCGGGCCACCAGGACGTCGGCGATCGTGGCGCCGGACAGTTCCAGCAGCAGGCCCGCGGGCCGTGCGACGATCTCGGGGCCGGGCACGCGCACCCTGGCGCCGGTGCGGGAACCGCGGCGCACCTCGACGAGGCGCTCCGATTCGAGCACGCGCACCGCTTCGCGCAGCGTCGGTCTGCTGACGCCGAAGTGCGTCATCAGCTCGGCCTCGTTGGGCAGGAAGTCACCTTCCTTCAACTGGCCGTCGACCACCATCCGGCGTAGGGTGCCCGCGACGAGTTCCGCGGTCTTGGGGGAGCGGATCGTTGTGCCGCCGCGCTGCGCGACGGCGTCCGGCCCCATCATGGGCGCCAACGGCGTATTGCGGGCCAACGGGTCTCCCGGACTGTTCTGGCGGATGACCGCCGGTTAGTGCACTCAGTAAACCATGTGGTCTCTGCCGAAGGGGTCGGGAACCCATTGTGATCTACCAACCAGGTGGTTGACCTAGTAAACCTACTGCTCTAGTTTCGGTGCTAACCACCATTCCGGTTGGATGTCCACCACACCCCACTTCAAGAACACCCCACTTCAAGAACACCCCACTTCAAGAACACCCCACTTCAAAGGAGAAGGCACATGGCTGAAGCGGTCATCGTCGAGGCGGTTCGGTCCGCGGTCGGCAAGCGCAACGGCGGACTGTCGGGCGTGCACCCCGGCGAACTGTCGGCACAGGTGCTCAACGGCCTCGTCGAACGGGCCGGCGTCGATCCCGCCCTCGTCGACGACGTCATCTGGGGCTGCGTCATGCAGGCGGGCGAGCAGGCGCTGGACATCGCACGCACCGCGGTGCTGGCGGCGGGTTGGCCCGAGAGCGTGCCCGGCGTGACGGTCGACCGGCAGTGCGGATCGAGCCAGCAGTCGGTGCACTTCGCCGCCGCGGGCGTGGTCGCCGGCCACTACGACGTCGTCGTCGCCGGTGGCGTCGAGTCGATGTCGCGCACCCCGATGGGCTCGTCGCTGGCCAACGGCGGCCACCCGTACCCCGAGGCCTTCCGCTCCCGCTACAGCCAGACCCCGAAC
>JAESGJ010000548.1_pt1 | contig 15777 bp, 14 predicted proteins | sample 9266241 | NCBI WGS metagenome assembly JAESGJ01 (sample SAMN14514841, study PRJNA621669) | algae metagenome | isolation source: Brasilonema octagenarum HA4186-MV1 and co-occurring heterotrophs from wet... | place: USA: Manoa Valley, Hawaii | collected 2009-07-20 | reverse complement strand
GCCGACTCCGACTGACCCCGACCCGACGAAAACAGCCCCCGGCGGTAGCCGGGGGCTGTTCTCGTTGAACTAGGGAGTTAGTTCATGTTCCACGGTTCGCCGTAGGTGGTGACGCTGTCACCGGTGGAGGCGATGAGCCGTGCGAACGGACGCAGGAGCACGCCGCCAGCGGCGCCGGTGACCGTTCCGTGAGCGTTCGAGACCGCGACTCCGCCAGCGGCACCCTTGACGTCGACCGAGAAGGTCGCGACTTCCTGGATGCCCGGGCCGTTGCCGAGGTCAGCCGAGATCGACACACCCGGGAAGAGGTTCGGGGTGATGACCTGCAGCGGGTTCGCGGGCGTCGCGTCGTCGAGCAGGATGTTCGGCGTGGTGTAGCTGAAGTTGATGCCAACACCCAGCGACCACGGGAAGCCGATCTGGTAGCCCAGCTCCAGCGTGCCGTCGAACTCGTCGCAGCCGGCGCCGGCGCAGGTGTACTTGGCACGACCCGAGTGGAACCACTCGCGGGTCAGGCGGTTGCGGTCAAGTGGGAACACACCGTTGAGGAAGGTGTCCCACTGCTGGACCGTCAGGGTCCGGTCCTGGCCATCGACCAGGCTCAGCTCGTTGTCCAAACCTGCGTGAGAGGTGCCCGTGCTCGTGAGAAGCGCCGCGAACGCTGCTACGAGAGCGACCAGCACCCGACTGATTGCCTTCATGTTCTCCCTAGCTTGTCGTGACGGACCGGTGGGTCCGCCGTTCCTGTGAGTGCCCGGCTCTACCGCTAAACCTGACACCCCGCAAGGCCTCGATGTGAGGGGAATTAGAAACCCCACATGTTGTTCTTACGTAATGCTCATCGTTGACGACAGAAACATAACGGTGGGGCATCCGCCGGGCAACGCGTACGGATATCTGCGCCGTCTCGGGTGACGCGTGCGTCGAAGTTTGCCCGTTGACTTGAGTCGCCCTTCGCGACGGCTTGCGGCACTCTTGTCGGCCCGGATCGTCGGGCGGCGCTCCGCACATGAGGGCACCACGGGAGACCTGTTCAGGCGGTGGACATTTCCCGCGTTGAGGGCGAAATGACAGCTCAGCCGTGGTGTGGGGGGATGTTTTCCCGCAACCAGTCGTCGCGATCGGCATCGCCGTCGGAGGGGCGTTCGTCCCACTCGTCCTTGGTGGTTTCGGGAAGGGAATCGCCGAAAATCTTGTTAACTGTGTGGCGTTTGGGCCGTGATTGGTCGCTCACAGTCGCTCTCCAGTGTGACGAAGATCACACTGGCTCCATGGTAGCTGTTCACACTGTATTAACACGCTCTGGCGAACCTCACGCCGATCTGACGACAACGCCAATTGCCACGCTGAGCGTGGTTTGCGATCCCCGCGCAATGCCAAACACGGCAAGGGATTAAATCTCCAAGCTGGATAGCTGGCCGATGATGAGGGCCGCCAGCGGACCCAGTGTGGCCATGCCGTCGCGCACCGCTCCGCGCGAACCAGCGATGTTGACGACGAGGGTGCTGCCCGAGATTCCGGCCAGCCCACGGGACACGCCTGCCTCGACGATGCCCGCCGACAACCCCGACGCACGCAGCGCCTCGGAAATACCGAGTAGCTCGCGATCGAGGATGGTCCTGGTGGCCTCCGGGGTGACGTCACGCGGCGTCACGCCGGTGCCGCCAACCGAGATCACCAGATCCACGCCGCCGATGACGGCGGTATTCAAGGCATTGCGGATCTCGACCTCGTCGGCGGAGACGACCACGACTCCGTCGACGACGAATCCCGCCTCTCCCAACAGCTCGGTGACCAGCGGACCACTGTGGTCCTCTTCATCTCCGTGCGCCGTCCGGTCGTCGACCACGACCACCAGCGCGCGGCCCACCAACTCGCCAGCCTGTTCCATGAGTGCAACCGTATATGCCGCCGCCGACGGCAGCGCAGCCATCCTGAGCTCCGGGCGGCCCGGCGCCAGCGTCACTGCTGAGCCTTGCCGAGAGTCACGTCGACGGTCTGCGGCTTGCCGGCAGAGTCGAGGTAGGTCAGCGTGACCTTGTCGCCGGGCGCCCTGGACCGCACGGCGGCCACCAACGCGTCCGCGCTGTTGATCACCCTGTCGTCGACCTTGGTGACGACGACGCCACTGGGCAGGCCTGCCGCGGCGGCCGCGCCACCCGCAGTGACGTCGACGATCTTGGCGCCGTCCACGCTGGCGTCACTGCCCACCTGCACGCCGAGCGAGGCGTGCGACGCGGTGCCCGTCTGGATCAGCTCGTCGGCGATGCGCTTGGCCTGGTCGACGGGGATGGCGAAGCCGAGACCGATCGAACCGCTCTGCGACTGGCCCGACGAGTCACCGCCGAGGGTGGCGATCGCCGAGTTGACCCCGACCAGCTCGCCGTTCATGTTCACCAGCGCCCCGCCGGAGTTGCCGGGGTTGATCGCCGCGTCCGTCTGGATGGCGTCGAGCACGGTGTTCTGGTTCTGCGCGTCCCCGCCCGCGGCGACCGGGCGGTTCAACGCACTCACGATGCCCGTGGTCACCGTGCCCTCGAGCCCGAGCGGCGAGCCGACTGCGACGACGTCCTGGCCAACCCGGAGATTGCCCGACGACCCGAGCGTGATGGGTGTCAGCCCGGAGGCGCCCGCGGCCTGCACGACCGCGATGTCACTGCTGGGGTCCGTTCCGACGATCTTGAACGTCGTGGTGGCGCCGTTGGCGAAGGTCACCTTGGTCTGCACGCCACCGGCAGGCGGCGCACCCGGCCCACCCGACGCCGCTGCCACGACGTGGTTGTTGGTCAGGATCAGGCCGTCAGTCGACAGGATGATGCCCGAGCCCTCCTCGGACTGCCTGCCCATGTCGGTCTCGAGCTTGACGACGCTGGGCACGACCTTGGCGGCCACCTGCTCCACCGAACCGGCCGGAAGGCTGGCGGCGGGCTCGCCGGGCGTCGCGCCGGAGGAGGTCGAGGTGAGCGAGGGCCTGCCGGGCTGGACCAGCGTCGCCACCCCACCACCGATGCCTGCGGACACGACCGCGATCGCCAGGGCGCCGACCGTCAACCGGCCTGCGCGCGAACGCTTCTGGGGCGCGGCGGGCGGGACGTTCATCATCCGGGTGGGATCGGTGCGATACGGATCCTGAGGGCCGCGGTAGGCCTGCGGCGGCTGCGTCGCGTACCGCCAGTCGTAGGACTGCTGCGGGTAGCCACCGGGGCGCTGCTGGCCGGGGTGCCCCTGATGGTGGCCGGGGTAACCCGGCGCCGCGCCCTCGTGGGCACCTGGCCGCTGGCCGGGCGGCGGTGGCGGCGAGTACCTCGGATGATTCGTCATTGCGACTGTTTGCTCTTCTTTCGACTGGAGTGCAGCGGGTCTACGACGGGGGTCTGTTCATCGTTAACGAAAGGCGTGCCCTCGACAGTGCCCGCCGGGGCTGAGAATCCACTTAGAGATCATTCGGGACTTGCCCAGACTTCTCGCAGAACCACTCCCAGATCACCCATTCTCGGCGTTGCCGGTCACCCCGTCCACCGCAACGCCCGCGCGTGTCGCGGCCGCACCGACGCCGGACTCGAGCAGCAGCCGGCCCGGGAGCACCAGGTGGATCGACGTCCCCGGTGGGTCACCGCCCGGCACCGTATCGTCGATCCGAAGCGTCCCACCATGTTTCACCACGACCTGCTTGACGATCGCCAGCCCGAGGCCCGAGCCGGTCATCGCACGCGCCGAGGTCGACCGGTAGAAGCGCTCGAACACCAGATCCCGCTCACTCGGCGCGATGCCTGGCCCGAAGTCCGACACCACCAGCTCGGCGTGCTGCGGATCGATCTGCGCCAGCCTCAGTCCGACCCGTCCGCCCGGCGGGCTCCACTTGGCGGCGTTGTCGAGCAGGTTGAGCACCGCCCGCGACAGACCCGCCTCGTCCCCATACACCTGCCACCGGATGGTCTGGGCATCGAAGTCGATGTCGTTGCGGCGCCTACGAACTCGTTCCAGGCTGCGATCGACGACGTCGGACATGTCGACGGGCTCGTGAATCGTCACGCCCGCGTCGTCCCTCGTCAGGTCGACCAGATCACCGACAAGGGTGGACATCTCCTCGATCTGCGCGATCACGTCGGTGCGCAGACCCGCCATCTCCTCCTCGGGGATGCTCGGTGCGCCGGGCGCCATCGACGCCATCAACAGCTCCACGTTGGTGCGCAGCGACGTCAGCGGGGTGCGCAACTCGTGACCCGCGTCGGTGACCAGGCGCGCCTGGCGTTCGCGCGACTCGGCCAGCGCCCGCAGCATCATGTTGAAGGCCTCGGTCAGCCGGGCCAGCTCGTCGCTGCCGTGCACCGGGATCGGGCGCAGATCGTCGGTTCTCGCGACGCGCTCGGCGGCGTCGGTCAGCCGGGCGACGGGTCTCAGCCCGGTGCGTGCGACGGTGCCACCGGCGATCGCAGCCACCGCCATGCCCAGCCCGCCGACGATCAGCAGGATGGTGCCGAGCCGTTTGATCACCTTGCCGGTGGGATCAAGGCTCTTGGAGATCAGGAGCGAGTCACCGCTGGGGAGGTGCACCGCGAGCACACGTTGAAAGTTGACCGTGCGCAACGACATTCGCAACGAGCCCTGGATCACGTCCTTCTCGGGATCGCCCAGTGGAAGGGTCTGCCCCTCCTGGTTGGCGGTGTAGATGGACCGGCCGGGCATCACGAACATGGCGTTGACGTCCGAGTAGGCGGTGCCCTCGATGGCCTTGCCGGGATCGACGGCCAACAGCCCGCTCTCGATCAGCAGGCGGGCACGGATCTGCAGCTGGTTGTCGATGTCGTCGTAGAGCGCCCGGGACACCACCGCGTAGACGGCGAGTGCCATGAGCACCACGACCATCGCCACCATCGACATCGCCAGCAGCATCACCCGCCAGCGCAGCGAGACAGAACTGGCGTCGTGCGTGACGGGAGCGTGCACGTCGACCGACCGCCGCTCGCGGGATCGCCACCAGAACGGCGACCGGACCGAACCCATCAGGGCGGGGTCTCTCGCAGCACGTACCCGACACCGCGCACGGTGTGGATGAGGCGCGGCTCCCCCTCCGCCTCGGTCTTTCGGCGGAGGTACCCGACGTAGACCTCCAGGGCGTTGCCGGAGGTCGGGAAGTCGAACCCCCAGACCTCTTCGAGGATGCGGCCGCGGGTGAGCACACGGCGCGGGTTCGCGATCAGCATCTCCAGCAGCGAGAACTCGGTGCGGGTCAGGCTGATCTGGCGTTCGCCCCTGGTCACCTCCCTGGTCACCGGATCCAGGCTCAGATCGGAGAACGTCAGGGCCGCGGAGTCGTGATCGTCGGGAAGGACACGCCGGCGCAGCAACGCCCGCATGCGGGCGAGCAACTCCTCGAGCGCGAACGGCTTGGGGAGGTAGTCGTCGGCGCCGGCGTCGAGACCGGCCACCCGCTCGGACACGGAGTCGCGGGCGGTGAGGACGAGGATCGGCAGGTCGTCGCCCGTGCTGCGCAGCTGACGGCACACCTCGAGGCCGTCCAGACGCGGCATCATCACGTCGAGCACGAGGGCATCGGGCCGATCGCTGGCGATCAGATCGAGGGCTTCGAGGCCGTCCTGGGCCAAAGCGACCGAATAACCGTTGAAGGCGAGGGACCGGCGAAGGGATTCACGCACAGCTCGATCGTCGTCAACGACAAGTATCCGCACAGCCACAGTTTCAACCCTGCGTCTGAGACAGACCTGAGAGACGCGCCGTCGACGGCGCTACGGATTGAGTCAGCGACGGTCGAGGTCGATCAGGCCGAGACGGGCGGCCTTGAGCAGGCGGCGCGGCACCTTGTGCTGCTGACCTGCGACGTTGACGTTGACCAGGCCGGTGGCCTCGGCCTTCCACTGCGACCGCCGGCTACGGGTGTTCGACCGCGACATTCTCCGCTTGGGCACAGCCATGGTGGAGCTTCTCCTCTTGAGATTCTTGCGTGGGGCTGCCGCGCACGCAGGGGCGACGGCAATTGTCCCTCAGGATAGCCGCTAGGCTCCCCAGCTTCCAAAAGGCGGCGGGCCGACGTAGATGGGCGGTGCGACCGCGGGCCGGTCCTGGACGACGCAGAGGACGACCACGTCACGCGTGGTGTATTGCATGTTCGCCGACGGACCGCAGAGGGTCACGTTGGCCACCTGCGCCGTCACCCGGTACTTGCGCTGCGGATCCGTACACGACACCGGGGTCAGCAGGGCCACGTCGTTCGCGTCGAGCGCGAGGTGGTCGGCGCGGTAGGAGATGCACGTGCCGACGGGGAAGTCCCGGGCCAGGCCCGACGAGTCCGCCTGCGCAGGCGAGACACCGCCGAGGGCGAGTCCGGTGACGGCCAGGGCCGAGGCGGCGAGAACGCGGAGCATGCAGGGACTATAGGTCTGTCCCGCCGATGGCCACGGAGGTTTCGACCGCTTGGGTCGTTCGGCTCGGCCCTTGACGTGGGACCGGTGGTAACGGTTAACCTACCGGCCTACCGGTTGGTTGACTCGTCGACGGTGATGGGAGCTTGGGGAATTGGCGCCAGTGCGGATCGGCAACTGTTCGGGCTTCTACGGCGACCGGCACGCCGCGATGCGCGAGATGGTGACCGGCGGCGAGCTCGACTACGTCACCGGCGACTACCTCGCCGAGCTGACCATGCTGATCCTGGCCCGCGACCGCGCCAAGTCACCGGAGCGCGGTTACGCGAAGACGTTCCTGACGCAACTCGAGGAGTCGCTCGGCACGGCGCTCGACAAGGGCGTGAAGATCGTCGCCAACGCGGGCGGCCTCAACCCGGCCGGGCTCGCCAAGGCCGTGCGCGCGCTGGCCGAACGCCTCGGTCTGCACGTCGACGTCGCCCACGTCGAGGGTGACGACCTGGTGGGCCGCGCAGGCGAACTCGGCTTCGGCACACCGCTGGCGGCCAACGCCTACCTCGGCGCCTGGGGCATCGTCGACTGCCTGAACGCGGGTGCGCACGTGGTCGTGACGGGCCGCGTCACCGACGCGTCGGTGATCGTCGGGCCCGCGGCGGCGCACTTCGGTTGGGCCAGAACCGATTACGACCGGCTCGCGGGCGCGGTGGCCGCGGGCCACGTCATCGAGTGCGGCACCCAGGCCACCGGCGGCAACTTCGCGTTCTTCACCGAGGTGCCCGACCTGGCGTATCCGGGCTTCCCCATCGCCGAGATCGACGCCGACGGATCGTCGGTCATCACCAAGCACTCCGGCACCGGCGGGCTCGTCAGCGTCGACACCGTCACCGCGCAACTGCTCTACGAGATCGGCGGAGCGCGCTACGCCAACCCGGACGTCACCCTGCGGGTCGACAGTCTGACGCTGAGCGACGACGGGCCCGACCGGGTGCGGATCAGCGGCGTACGCGGCGAGGCCCCACCACCCACGCTGAAGGTCTCGCTCAACGAGATCGGCGGCTTCCGCAACGCGATGACGTTCGTGCTGACCGGCCTGGACATCGAGGCCAAGGCCGATCTGGTGCGACGCCAGCTCGAGGCCGGACTGACCGTGAAGCCCGCGGAGCTCGAGTGGACGCTGGCCCGCACCGACCATCCGGACGCCGACACCGAGGAGGCCGCGAGCGCCCTGCTGCGCTGCGTGGTCCGCGACACTGACCCAGTCAACGTCGGCCGCCACTTCTCCTCGGCCGCAGTCGAATTGGCACTTGCCAGCTATCCGGGCTTCACCACGACCGCGCCGCCGGGCGACGGCCAGGTGTACGGCGTCTTCACTCCCGGCTACGTCGACGCCACCGAGGTACCCCACGTCGCAGTGCACGAGGACGGCACCCGCACCGCCATTCCCGTCGCAACCGAGACCAGGGTGCTGGAACCGATCGCGGAGCCCGCGCTGCCGGAACCGTTGTCCGCGAGCAAGACCCGACGGGCACCGCTGGGCCGCGTCGCGGGTGCCCGCAGCGGCGACAAGGGCGGCAGCGCCAACGTCGGGCTGTGGGCACGGACCGACGACCAGTGGCGTTGGCTCGCCAACGCACTCACCGTCGACGCGCTCCGCGAGCTGCTGCCCGAGACCGCAGAGCTGCCCGTGACCCGCCATCTGCTGCCCAACCTCCGCGCGGTGAACTTCGTCATCGAGGGCATCCTCGGCAAGGGGGTGGCCCACCAGGCCCGATTCGACCCCCAGGCCAAGGGCCTCGGCGAATGGCTGCGCGCCCGTCACCTCGACATCCCGGAGGCTTTGCTGTGACGAACATCTGGACCACCCCCGAACGCGAAGCGCTGCGAAAGACGGTGCACGACTTCGCCGAACGCGAGATCCTGCCGCACGCCGCAGAGTGGGAGCGCACCGGCGACATCCCGCGCTCGCTGCACCTCGCGGCCGGGGCCGCCGGTCTGCTCGGCGCGAACTTTCCCGAGGCCGTCGGCGGCGGTGGTGGCGACGGCGCCGATGCCGTCGTCATCTGCGAGGAACTGCATCAGGCGGGCGTGCCAGGCGGCGTCTTCGCCTCTCTGTTCACGTGCGGCATCGCGGTGCCTCACATGATCGCGTCCGGGGACCAGCGGCTGATCGACACCTACGTGCGACCGACGTTGCGCGGCGAGAAGATCGGCTCGCTGGCGATCACCGAGCCCGGTGGCGGGTCCGACGTCGGCCACCTGACTACGAGGGCGGTCCGCGACGGCGACGACTACGTCATCAACGGCGCCAAGACCTACATCACCTCCGGTGTGCGGGCCGACTTCGTCGTCACCGCCGCGCGCACGGGAGGGCCCGGCGCAGGAGGCGTTTCGCTCATCGTCGTCGACAAGGGCACTCCGGGGTTCGAGGTCTCCAGGAAGCTGGAGAAAATGGGCTGGCGGTCGAGCGACACCGCCGAACTGTCCTACACCGACGTTCGGGTCCCGTCGGCAAACCTGATCGGGCCGGAGAACTCGGGCTTCCTGCAGATCGCCGCGGCCTTCGTCTCCGAGCGCGTCGGGCTCGCTGCGCAGGCCTACGGCAGTGCCCAGCGATGCCTGGACCTCACGGTCGAGTGGTGCCGAAACCGGGAAACCTTTGGGCGACCGCTGATTTCGCGGCAGTCAGTCCAGAACACGCTGTCGGAGATGGCGCGCAAGGTCGACGTCGCCAGGGTCTACACCCGCGCGCTGGTCGAGCGCCAACTCGCCGGCGATGCGAACCTCATCACCGAGGTCTGCTTCGCCAAGAACACCGCCGTCGAAGCGGGCGAGTGGGTCGCCAACGCAGGCGTGCAACTTTTCGGCGGCATGGGCTACATGGCGGAATCCGAGATCGAGAGGCAGTACCGCGACATGCGCATCATCGGCATCGGCGGCGGCACCACCGAGATCCTGACCAGTCTGGCCGCCAAGACGCTGGGCTTCCAGTCATGAGCGTGCTCACGTCGTCGGTCGACCCCAAGTCCGCCGCCTTCGCCGAAGCAGCCGAGGCGATGACCACCAAGCTCACCGAAATCGACGCCGAGCACGCCAAGGCACTCGCGGGCGGCGGCGCCAAGTACGTCGACCGCCACCACGCCCGAGGCAAGCTGACTCCTCGCGAGCGCATCGAGCTACTCGTGGACCCGGACTCGCCGTTCCTCGAGTTGAGCCCGCTCGCGGCCTGGGGTACGGCCTTCGCGGTGGGCGCCAGCGTGGTGACCGGCATCGGGGTGATCGAGGGTGTCGAGTGCATGTTGGTGGCGAGTGATCCCACGGTGAAGGGCGGCACCACCAACCCGTGGACGTTCAAGAAGATGCAGCGGGCCGACCAGATCGCCGTGGAGAATCGGCTGCCGCTGATCTCGCTGGTCGAGTCGGGCGGAGCGGACCTGCCCACCCAGAAGGACATCTTCATCCCCGGCGGCCGTGGCTTTCGCGACCTGACCCGGATGTCGGCGGCGGGCATCCCCACGATTGCCCTGGTGTTCGGCAACTCGACCGCGGGCGGAGCCTACGTCCCCGGCATGTCCGACCACGTCGTGATGATCAAGGAACGCTCGAAGGTCTTCCTGGCCGGACCGCCGCTGGTGAAGATGGCCACCGGCGAGGAGTCCGACGACGAATCGCTCGGCGGTGCCGAAATGCACGCCCGCATATCGGGCTTGGCCGACTACTTCGCGGTCGACGAGTTGGACGCCATTCGGATCGGCCGCCGCATCGTGGCCCGGCTGAACTGGCACAAGCAGGGTCCGAAGCCACGCCCGGTCACCGAACCGCGGTTCGACGCCGATGACCTCGTGGGCATCGTGCCGTCGGATCTGCGCATCCCGTTCGACCCACGCGACGTGATCGCCCGGATCGTCGACGGGTCGGAGTTCGACGAGTTCAAGGGAATGTATGGCGGTTCGCTGGTGACGGGCTGGGCCACCCTGCACGGCTATCCGATCGGCATCCTCGCCAACCACCGCGGGGTGCTGTTCAGCGAGGAATCGCAGAAGGCCACGCAGTTCATCCAGCTGGCCAATCGTTCGAACACGCCACTGCTGTTCCTGCACAACACGACCGGCTACATGGTCGGCAAGAAGTACGAGGAGGGAGGCATGATCAAACACGGCGCGATGATGATCAACGCCGTCTCGAACTCGACGGTGCCGCACATCTCCCTTCTCGTCGGCGCCTCCTACGGCGCAGGGCATTACGGCATGTGCGGCCGCGCCTACGATCCGCGGTTCCTCTTCGCCTGGCCCAGCGCCAAGTCCGCCGTGATGGGTGGCGCGCAACTCGCCGGGGTGCTGTCCATCGTCAGCCGCGCCGCCACCGAGGCTCGCGGGCAACAGGTCGACGAGGCCGCCGACGCCGCAATGCGGGCGGCCATCGAGGCGCAGATCGAAGCGGAGTCGCTGCCGATGGTGCTGTCGGGGATGCTCTACGACGACGGCGTGATCGACCCGCGGGACACCCGCACGGTCCTGGGAATGTGCTTGTCCGCCATCGCCACCGGCCCGATCGAGGGGACGTCGAACTTCGGCGTCTTCCGGATGTGAGCGCCACCATGCCAGCGATGTCGGCCTGCTCAGCGGCGTTCAGCGCCGCTCCGCACGCCGACATCGCGGAGGGGAAGAAGTGATCACCAAGGTTCTGGTCGCCAACCGCGGGGAGATCGCCCGCCGCGTGTTCGCCACCTGCCGCCGCCTCGGCATCGGCACCGTCGCCGTCTACACCGAACCCGACGCAGGCAGCCCCCACGTGGCGGAGGCCGACGTGCGCGTCCGACTCGACGGTGTCAAGGGCTATCTGGACGCTGCGCAACTGATCGCCGCCGCGCGTGCCTCCGGCGCGGACGCCATCCATCCGGGCTACGGATTCCTCTCGGAGAACGCCGAATTCGCCGCCGCGGTGCAGGACGCCGGCCTGACGTGGATCGGCCCGCCGGTCGCCGCGGTGCAGGCGATGGGCAGCAAGATCGAGGCCAAGAAGATGATGGCCGCGGCGGGCGTGCCGGTGCTCGACGAGCTCGATCCGGAGACCGTCACCGCCGACCAGTTGCCGGTGCTCATCAAGGCGTCCGCCGGTGGCGGTGGCCGCGGCATGCGCGTCGTGCAGGAGCTCACCGAACTGCCCAAGCAGGCCGAGGCCGCGCGGCGGGAGGCCCAGTCGGCCTTCGGCGATCCGACGGTGTTCTGCGAGCGCTACCTGGCCACCGGTCACCACGTCGAGGTGCAGGTGATGGCCGACGCGCACGGGACGGTGTGGGCGGTCGGCGAGCGCGAGTGCTCGATCCAGCGTCGCCACCAGAAGATCATCGAGGAGGCCCCGTCGCCGCTCGTCGAGCGGACGCCCGGCATGCGCGCCAAGCTGTTCGAGGCCGCCCGGTTGGCCGCCGAGGCGATCGGCTACACCGGCGCGGGCACCGTCGAGTTCATGGCCGACGACGCTGGCGCGTTCTTCTTCCTCGAGATGAACACCCGGCTTCAGGTCGAGCATCCCGTCACCGAGGAGACGACCGGCCTCGACCTCGTCGAGCTGCAGCTCTCGGTCGCCGACGGCGAGCCTCTCGCTGCCGAACCGCCCGTCGCCCATGGGCATTCGATCGAGGCCCGGCTCTACGCCGAGGACCCGGCCAAGGGTTGGCAGCCACAGGCCGGGCCGGTCCACCGGTTCGAGGTGCCTGCGACGGTGACCGAGTTCGGGTTGCTCGGCCGCGCGGGCACACGCGTCGACTCCGGCGTCGTCGACGGTTCGGCGGTGTCGGTGTTCTACGACCCCATGCTCGCCAAGGTGATCTCGTATGCCCCGACGCGCCGACGGGCTGCCGCGATCCTGGCTGCCGCGTTGGCGGGAACCCGGCTGCACGGCATCACGACCAACCGGGACCTGCTGGTGAACGTGCTGCGGCATCCGGCCTTCCTCGACGGCGCCACCGACACCGCGTTCTTCGACACCCACGGCCTTGGCGAACTGGCCGCCCCACTGGCCGAGCGCTCCGCCGCCAGACTGTCCGCGGCGGCGGCCGCACTCGCCGAGGCTGCCGAGAATCGCGGTACGGCAAGGGTTCTCGGTGGATTACCCAGCGGCTGGCGCAACCTCGCGTCCGGGTTCCAGACCAAGCGGTACCTCGACGCGGCGGGTGACGAGCACGAGATTCGGTACCGGTTCGGTCGCGGCACCCTGGAACTCGCCGGCCACGAGAACACCGGCCTGGTGAGCTCGACGCCGGATCGGGTGGTGCTCACGGTCGACGGCGTCGAGCGCGCGTTCGACGTCGCCCGCTACGGAGACGACGTCTTCGTCGACTCACCGCTCGGCCCGGTGCGGCTGACCGCGCTGCCCCGCTTCCCTGATCCCGATTCGGCCGTCGCGCAGGGCTCACTGCTCGCGCCCATGCCCGGCGCGGTGACCAGGGTCGCCGCCGTCGTCGGCGACAGCGTCAAGCCGGGCCAGGCGCTGATCTGGCTGGAGGCCATGAAGATGGAGCACACCATCGTCGCACCCACCGGCGGGGTGCTCGCAGAACTCAACGTGACGGCAGGCCAGCAGGTCGACGTCGGCGCCGTACTCGCCCGCATCGAGTGATGTCGGCGTGCTGAGCGCACGCCGACATCGCACCACACGAAGGAGATAGCAGCATGAGCTTCATCGAGACCGACGAACAGCGGGAGCTGCGCAAGGCCGTCGCGCAGTTCGCGGCCAGCTATGGCGAGAAGTACTACCTGGAGAAGGCTCGCGCCGGGGAGCACACCACCGAATTATGGAGCGAGGCAGGCAAACTCGGCTTCATCGGGGTCAACCTGCCCGAAGAGTACGGCGGCGGCGGAGCCGGCATGTACGAGCTGTCACTGGTGATGGAGGAGATGGCTGCCCACGGGTGCGCCCTGCTGCTGATGGTGGTCTCCCCCGCCATCAACGGCACCATCATCAGCAAGTTCGGCACCGACGAGCAGAAGAAGCGCTGGATCCCCGGCATCGCCGACGGCTCCATCACCATGGCGTTCGCCATCACCGAACCCGACGCGGGCTCCAACTCGCACCGGATCACGACGACCGCACGTCGCGACGGAAGCGACTGGATCCTTTCGGGTGCGAAGGTGTACATCTCCGGCGTCGACCAGGCCCAGGCGGTGCTCGTCGTCGGCCGCACCGAGGACCACAAGACCGGCAATCTCAAGCCGGCGCTGTTCGTCGTCCCCACCGACACCCCCGGCATGTCGTGGACCAAGATCGACATGGAGATCGTCAGCCCGGAGAACCAGTTCCAGCTCTTCCTCGACGAGGTCCGGCTGCCGAGTGACGCGCTCGTCGGGTCCGAGGACGCCGCCATCGCCCAACTCTTCGCAGGTCTGAACCCCGAGCGCATCATGGGCGCCGCGAGCGCGGTCGGCATGGGCCGCTTCGCGATCAACAAGGCCACCGAGTACGTCAAGACCCGCCAGGTGTGGAAGACGCCGATCGGGGCGCACCAGGGAATCTCACATCCGTTGGCGCAGAACCACATCGAGATCGAGCTCGCGAGACTGATGATGCAGAAGGCGGCGACGCTGTACGACCTCGGCGACGACGGTGGCGCCGCCGAGGCCGCCAACATGGCGAAGTACGCGGCGGGCGAGGCGTCGGTGCGGGCCGTCGACCAGGCCGTGCAGTCGTTGGGCGGCAACGGGTTGACCAAGGAGTACGGCATCGCCTCGGTGCTCACGGCGTCGCGACTGGCCCGCATCGCACCCGTCAGCAGGGAGATGATCCTCAACTTCGTGGCGCAGACGTCGCTGGGCCTCCCCCGGTCGTACTGATGGGCTCCCACTGATGGGCGACGTGCTGGTCCGGTACGACGTCGACGGCGCGGTCGCCCGGCTGACCCTCGACTCGCCGCACAACCGCAACGCGTTGTCGACGGCGCTGGTGCAGCAGCTGCACGCGGGCTTCGCCGCCGCGGCGGCCGACTCCGACGTCAGATGCGTCGTCCTCGGCCACGAGGGCGGCACGTTCTGTGCGGGCGCGGATCTCGGCGAGGCGGCAGGCCGTGACCCCGGCGAACGCGCACTCGACGGTGCCCGTGAGATGACCCGGTTGCTCAGGGCGATCATCGACCTGCCGATGCCGGTGCTCGGCGCGATCGACGGGCACGTCAGGGCGGGCGGCCTCGGACTGGTCGGCGCGTGCGACATCGTCGTCGCCGGGCCCGCGAGCACCTTCGCGCTGACGGAGGCGCGGATCGGCGTGGCTCCGTCGATCATCTCGCTCACGCTGCTGCCGAAGATGTCGGCGCGGGCGGCCGGTCGCTACTTCGTGACCGGTGAGAAGTTCTTGGCCGCGGAGGCGGAGCGCATCGGGCTGGTCACCATCGCCGCGGACGACGTGCCCGCCACCGTGGCGGCGCTGACGGCGGACGTCGTGAAGGCCTCGCCCCAGGGCCTGGCCGCCAGCAAGGCGCTGACGACGGCGGCGATCCGATCCTCTTTCGACGCTCACGCCGATTCGCTGGCAGAGCAGTCGGCAAACCTGTTCGCCTCCGAGGAAGCACGCGAGGGGATGCTGGCCTTCCTCCAGAAACGGCCCCCGCGGTGGGTCACGGGCGGCGAAGACGGCACGGTTTAGCAGTCATCTGGGCAAGGCACCTTGCATGTCTGGGCGTTCGTCGTAGGCTCGTCCCCAATGAGCAATGGAGCGTCGCGATACGGGTCGATGAGAGCTGCCGACACCGACCGCATTCAGGTGGCACAGTTGCTCACCGACGCCGCCGCCCAGGGCCGCCTCGAGATGAGCGAATACGAGGATCGACTCAAGAAGGCATACGCCGCCCAGACCTTCGACGAGCTCGACCGGCTCAGCTCCGACCTGCCGGGAATCGCCACTACAGCGCCCGCGATCGCCCCTGGCAGACCCGCCCCGTCCACGCTGCTGCTGGCGATCATGAGCGGCTTCGAGAGGCGCGGCCGCTGGAACGTGCCGAAGCGCCTGACGTCCGTCGCGCTGTTCGGCGGCGGGGTCATCGACCTCCGCTACGCCGACTTCACCGCCGCCGACGTGGAGATCCACTCGTACTCGATCTTCGGCGGGCAGACGATCCTGCTGCCGCCGGAACTCAACGTCGCCGTCCACGGCGTCGGTGTGATGGGCGCGTTCGATCACATCGGCGAGCAAGGCTCACCGGGTGCACCGCACGTCACGATCCGCGGCTTCTCGCTGTGGGGAAGCGTCGGGATCAAGCGAAAGAAGCGCAAGGCCCAGAAGTAGCCCTAGGAGAGCGCTGAAGAAAGCGGGGTTTTGGGGCGGGGTGCCTCAAGCGCTCGGTGGCGCGTGGTTGAAGTCAGACCCTGAGGTCGACACGAGGGTCACCCGCCGTGATCGAGCGTGGCACTTC
>JAESGJ010000544.1_pt1 | contig 15897 bp, 14 predicted proteins | sample 9266241 | NCBI WGS metagenome assembly JAESGJ01 (sample SAMN14514841, study PRJNA621669) | algae metagenome | isolation source: Brasilonema octagenarum HA4186-MV1 and co-occurring heterotrophs from wet... | place: USA: Manoa Valley, Hawaii | collected 2009-07-20 | reverse complement strand
AGCCTACTTCTGTCATGCTCGCGACGAGCGGTTTCGGTCCAGCCCATGTGCTCTCCAAGGTCTTCGCAAAACCCGGTGAATCACAACTGACTGAAATCGCTCAACCTAATTTTCGGTCGGGTTCTTACGAAATAATCTGCACGACATGGCAGAAAGAGCCCGGTCGCTTCACGTCAGACCCGCACCAGTTATCCCCGGGACCAAACAGCTAATGCAGCCGCTCCCTCGGCCCAGCAAAGTCAGGCTGCCGCCAAAGTGCATACCTACGTCGAGATTGGCGATCGGGCCGGGGTCGTGTCTTTCGCCGAACCATACGAAAACCTGGCGGGCGAAGGCGGCGGTGCCCCGCTGGGGATCGACCGTTCGCCGGACGACCTGTTGTTCATCTACACGGGTGGCACCACCGGCATGCCAAAGGGCGTGATGTGGCGCCAGGACGATCTGCGCAAGGCGCAGCTCGATGCCGCGGCCGTGCTTGGCCCGGCGCCGCGACCATGGAAGAAGCCGTTGCCATGATCCGGAGCGACGGACCCGGCAGGGTGACGCTGCCAGCCTGTCCGTTGATGCATGGGACCGGCCTGCTAACCGCCTTGGGCGCGATGGCGGTTGGAGGCTGTCTGGTGACGCTCGAAAGTCCCACGTTCGACGCTGACGAGCTCTGGCACGCGGTCGATGCGCACCGGGTGGAGTCGATTGCGATCGTCGGCGACGCGTTCGCTAAGCCGATGCTCCGCGCCCTACGGACAACGCGTTTGTGGCGTCGTTCAACGGCCGCCTGCGAGATGAATGCGTGAACATCCACTGATTCCTGTCGCTGGAGGATGCCAGGGTCAAGATCGAGGCTTGGCGACGGGACGACAACGAGAGCCGTCCTCACACATCGCTTGGCGGAGCCGCCCAAGGTTCCGGCGATGCGCAGCATCGATGGAAAGGCGGTGGAGGTTGGCTGACGCCGATCGAATATGCTGCTGCCGCAGCCATCAAAGCGGCCGAATGAACGCCTGATGCTCACCTTCAACTTGGATGAGAAACCGGGGGACCCTCACCGGTGACGTGCTCCCCTCAAACACCGCCAGCCTGAGCTAGAGTCCGCCTTCGTGAGGAGACGGACGTGAAGAAGACCGCCGACGTGAGCCGCAAGCACGGTATCAGCAGCGCGACGCTGTACGCGTGGAAGGCGGGTACGGCGGCATGGACGTGTCGCAGGCGCGCAAGCTGAAGGTGTTGGAGGAAGAGAACGTCCGCCTAAAGCGACTGGTGGCCAGCTGCGCAACAAGACACCCAAGCGCAAGGTGAAGGCAAAGCTGCGCGACGATCGGACGACGGCAACGGCACTTAATGAGTGCTAGTCGATGGATTTCCTGTTGGAGCAGCTGTTCGACGGGCGCAAGATCCGCGTGTTGTCGATCGTGGACAACTTCACGCGAGTGTCGCCGGCACTCGACGTACGGACGAGCTACCGCGGCGCTGGCATGGTTTGCCCGCTACTCGGCCGGCCAGCGGCGTCGAAACCGGCCTTGACTGCTCCTGAGAACGAAGATCCGGTCAGTGCTGTGAATCCGCAATATGCACGACCAGACCGTCAAGCGCATCGGACATTTCAATCTGGCAGCAGAGCCGGCTATCCGCGCGTACGCCTTCGGCAAATTCGAGCATGTCATGCTCCATTTCGCTTTGCGTACCGGTCCGCTCGCGCCATTCGGCCGCGACATAGACATGGCAGGTGCCGCAGGCGCAATTGCCACCACAATCGCCATCAATCCCGCGAATGCTGTTATTGAGAGCGCCCTCCATGACCGAATAGCCGTTCGCAATTTCTACCTGATGTTCGGTACCAGTGGGTTCGACGAAAGTGACGCGCGGCATGAAGTCCCCCGAATATTCAGTGATATGGCAGATCAGCAATCAAAGTGGGGATCAGCCCGGAATACGCACCATCATGCGCTCATAGCCTTTGACAAAGGCCGATTGCACTCGAACCGGCGTCTCAATCACCTCGATCATAGGCCAGCGCTTTAGGATTTCTTCCCAGACGATCTTCAGCTGCATTTCAGCCAGACGATTGCCGACGCAGCGATGGATTCCGAACCCGAACGAAAGATGTTGACGCGGGCGAGCGCGATCGATGATGAATGCATCCGCATTTTCAATCTCGGTTTCGTCGCGATTGCCCGAGACATACCACATCACGACGCGGTCGCCTTTCTTGATGTGCTGACCGCCCAAGATGGTATCCTGAAGCGCAGTACGGCGCATATGCGCGAGCGGGGTCTGATAGCGGATGATCTCAGGGACCATCGATCCGATCAGCGCATGGTTATCGCGGAGCTTTTGATATTCGCCCGGATTCTCGTTAAGGAACAGCAGGCCGCCAGTGATCGAGTTTCGCGTGGTATCATTGCCGCCAACGATCAACAGCACCAAGTTGCCGAGATATTCCATCGGCTGCATGTCGCGCATCGACGGATTGTGCACCATCATCGAGATCAGATCACCCGCCGGAGGTGCGTTTACACGCTGGTTCCACAGGCCCGTGAAATAGGTGAGGCATTCGATCAAGATCGCGCGCTGTTCGTCGCGGGTCATTTTGGCATCAGGCGCGCTGACATCGATGGTCGTCACGTCGGACCAATATGTAAGCTTGCGCCGATCCTCCCAGGGGAAATCGAACAGCGTAGCGAGCATTTGCGTCGTCAGTTCGATCGAGACGCGGTCGACCCAGTCGAACGGCTCATTGATCGGCAGATTATCGAAAATCTTTTGGGCGCGCTCGCGGATCAGCACTTCGAGTACGGCCAGATTGGCCGGGGCGACGATCGGCGACACCGCCTTGCGCTGCATATCATGCTTGGGTTGATCCATCGCGATGAACATCGGCAGGATGAAATCATCATCTTGATCCTTCGCCGTGATCCCACCAAGATGCGCTTCCGAGGAGAAAACGGCGTGGTTGGTATCAACCGCCATGATGTCCTTGTAGCGCGTCACCGACCAGAACGGGCCAAACCGGCCATTGGCGCAATAATGCACCGGGGCTTCCTTCCGCAGCCGCTCAAAAAACGACCAATGGGTATTATCGACGAAGCGCGCTGAGTCGGTCATGTCGATGTCTTCGATCGGCATCGAATACGCGATCGAGCGGGCTGCTTCGATTGCTTCATCCTCGATCTGCTTGAAGACGGTCGCCATGATCAGTCTCTCCCGTGGTCGATCCAGGTCTAGGCTGGATGATACTACGCATCCGCACATTGCGCCGTTTCCTGCTCAGTCGCAATGTGTAAACGGGTATCCGCCGGATTGGAAAAGGTGCCGATCGGCTGTCATAAACGCCTTGTCTTATGACTTTGCGGTCCGTTCGGGTCATGATGCGATGCCCGGACCTAGGTGGCCACCCAGGTCCGGGCGGAAGGGGATGGATCACAAAACCGCTGGTCGTGAAGGGACCGGGTTAGAGTAGGATCACCCCTTTCTTTTCCATCAGGCCCGAACGGATACCGGGGCCACAAGGCCCGGATGACAAGAATGGGACAGCGGAAAAGATAAGCAATGACCTACCACAAACCATCGGCATCGACATCGCCAAAGCGGCACTGGGCTGCCATGCCCATCCTGCCGGGATCGATCGCCAGTTCCCCAACACCGCCAAGGGGCACAAGGCGTTGATCGTATGGGCCGGGCAATGGCAGACCGAACGGATCGCCTATGAGGCGACCGGCACGCTTGCCAAGACCGATCGTATCGACGTCAGGTTGCTCGCCCGCATGGCGATCGCGCTGCAACCTCCGGTCAGGCCTGCTCGCAGCCCGCAGCAGAACCAGCTGGCCGAACTCGTCAACGCCCGCGACGGACTGGTCCGCGATCGCACCGCACTCAAGAACCTCACCGTCACGCTGCTCAAGCGGCAGTGCAGCCAACGCCTCGAACAGATCGCCGCGCTGGACGCCGAGATCGCGGCCGTCATCGCCGCCGACGAAAAGCTCGCCCGGCGCCACGACATCCTCACCAGCATCGCCGGGCTCGGCACGCTCACCGCCGATCATTGCCACCATGACCTCGCCGACCGGCCTTGCCCCTGTCGCCCGCCAGTCCGGCCAGTGGAAAGGCAAGAGTTTCATTCGCGGTGGCAGGGCCAACGTCCGCCAAGCCCTCTACATGCCTGCTCTGGTCGCCGCCCGCTTCAATCCAGACCTCAAGGCCAAATACCAGCAGCTCATCGCCGCCGGCAAACCCGCCAAAATCGCCATCACCACCGTTATGCGTAAGCTCGTCGTCACCGCCAATGCCCTGCTCAAAGCAGACCACCTCTGTACGCCAGCACGCGCTTGACCATCACGGATACTCTAATAGCTCTTTGGTAGACCAAGCACGCGTTCCGCAACAAAACTCATAATAAGTTGCTCGGTAATCGGTGCAAGGCGCGTGATCGCGACCTCGCGATATAACCGTTCGACGTGGTATTCTTTAGCGTAGCCGAAACCGCCATGAGTTGCTATCGCCTGCCAGCAAGCATCATGACCAGCCCGCGCTCCGAGAAATTTAGCGCTGTTCGCCTCTGCTCCGCACGGGAGGTCGGCATCGTAAAGCTCAGCCGCCTTCATTGTCATAAGCCATGCCGATTCCAAATACATCCAACGCTCCGCTAACGGATGTTGAACGCCTTGGTTGAGCCCGATCTGACGATCGAACACGATGCGATCCTTTGCGTATTGAGTAGCGCGGCGCAGCGCGTCCTGGCCGATCCCAATCGCCTCCGCAGCGATCAACACGCGCTCAGGGTTCAGGCTGTGCAGAAGATAAGCAAAGCCCCTTCCCTCTTCCCCGATCCGATCTTCATCGGGAACGAACAGGCCGTCAATGAACAAAGCGTTCGAGTCAACTGCACTGCGCCCCATCTTCGCTATTCGGTGAACGTCGATCTTGCTTCGATCAAGGTCGGTGTAGAAGATGGTAATGCCATCGGTAGAGCGCTGGGAGTCCTCGATCTTTCTGGTTCTGGTAAGGAGCAGGATCTTGTTCGCAACCTGAGCAGTAGATGTCCATACCTTTTGCCCGGTGACCAGATAGCCGCCGTCAACCTTGTCAGCAAACGTCTTTATTTGGGTCGTGTTTAGCCCCGTATTCGGCTCGGTCACACCAAAACACACTTGATCTTCGCCTGCAATCAAGCGCGGCACCCAGCGCGCTTTTTGTTCAGATGTGCCTTGCACGACGATCGGGTGCGGGCCGAACAGGTTGATATGAACCGTCGATGCTGCCGTCATCCCACCTCCATGGCTCGCCACCTCGTGCATCACTACCGCGGCTTCTGTGACGCCCAGCCCGGCTCCGCCGAAGGCTTTGGGCATCGTTATGCCAAGCCAGCCCGCCTCCGCCATTGCGCGATGGAAGGCGTGCGGGAACACGCCATCGTTGTCACGCGCGAGCCAGTAATCATCACCAAATCGGGTAACGACCAATCGCACGCCTTCGCGGATTGCTTTCAGGTGATCGCTCTCGACACGCTCTTTCATCGTTTCTCTCCCGTCCCCGCATCTGCGTGCACCACCGCGCTAACTCGCCGCCACTCAAGCCATCATACGCTCGATCGCCGCGCCGATCTGCTGGGCCGCGTCAAGCACATGCTCATCGTCCAGGTGGTCGTAGCGCGCCGTGGATTGCGGATTGCGATGCCCGAGTATACGTCTTGTGATCGAGCAGCTTTTGCGGCTTCGAATAATCGCATTCCGAAAATATGCTGTTGGGCGTCGGACAGGTCGCGGATGAGCGGCCAAACCTTGCGATCTTCTACCGCGATCCCAGCCAAAACCTCATAGGGGGAATGACGCTGATCCTGGCCGGACTCGTCGATGAACAGGGTCCAGATCATGATAGGTGTGTTGCTGCCTTCGTGTTTTGCCCCGACCTTCTTTCATTCTCGGCTATGTTGCAAACGACGCCAGTCTGTATCGCTAGAGAAAGAGGTCGGGCGCGGCCCTGCCGGGCACGGCTCTCTCTCCCGCCCATCGGGCGTCCGACCGAGCCACCTGCCGTGTCTCGTCCAATGTGTGTGTCGATCCTCGCGTGGTAGGGTCGACGACGGCGACGATCGGCATCCACTCGATCGCCGCCAGAAAATCACCCAGCGAGCGCCGACGATAGGCATTGAGCCATCGCCGACGCCGGTGTTCCGCCGCGTCGTGGATCATGCGGCACCGCTGGCAGAGCGCCGCGAGGTTGCGCGGCGAGTTGTCAGCCGGATCATGGTTGAGATGCGCGCACGCAATATACACGCGCACGATCGCTGCGACGCCTGTGCCGGGCGAGCGCGCTCGCCGCCCCCGCCCGTCGCGCCAATGCCGGAGCTTCCGCGGCCCGCCCCCGCAGAATTTGTCCGGCTCGGGCGTGTCGCTACAGGTGATCGGCACGGGTTTCCATGCGGTGGAAGTGTTCGGCAATCCTAACCTGGAGCCGGAAAGCGCCACGACCTACAATGCCGGCGTGCTCGTCGACCAAGGCCTCTTCAACGCCAGTCTCGATTATTGGCGTATGATTTCTCAGGCCCGATCGAGTCGGAGCCGGTTTCCGGCTGTTCGCGGACGCCAAGGCCAGGCGCGGCATGGCCCGACTTCGCCTTCGCGGACTCAAGGGTGCCGAGGAGGAGTTCCTGATCGGGGCAGCCGTGCTCAATCTGCTGCTGCTCGTGCGACCGGTCGACCAGCGGCCCCGTAGGGATCGTACCGACTTCGTTCCGCTGCCGCCCAGCATCAAAGGCCGCGTCAGCCGGAATGTGCTCGCGCCCGTGCGCTATGTTCCTGTGTCGCTGAACTCCTAAGTTGCGCGACAGCGAGGCCGACCACGGATTTCCGAGCGCGGCAGTGTCGCAAATGTCGGTTGCGGAAGTAAGTTGTTTCGATGCACATTCGCAACATGCTGATCGGCTATGCCCGCGTCTCGACCGATGACCAGGACCTCACCCTTCAACGCGCTGCATTGAAGGAAGCCGGCTGTCGCCGCACCTTCTATGAAAAGGTGTCAGGCACGAAGCGCGACCGGCCCGAGCTGGCGCGAATGCTCGACCATATCCGCGACGACGACGTGGTGGTGGTGACGCGGTTGGATCGGCTCGCGCGATCGACCAGGGACCTGCTCGATATAGCCGAACAGCTGAACGACGCGGGCGCTGGCCTGCGCTCCCTGGCCGAACCGTGGGCAGATACGACCTCGCCTGCCGGGCGCATGGTGCTGACGGTGTTTGCCGGCATCGCCGAGTTCGAGCGCGAGCTGATCCACCAGCGCACCAGCAGCGGGCGGGTCGCCGCCAAGGCGCGCGGCGTGCGGTTCGGCCGACCGTCCAAGCTCACGGCCGATCAGATCGCGCTGGGCGAGCGACTGATCGGCGAAGGCACGTCCGTCCGTGAGGCGGCCAAGCTCCTCAAGTGCCATCACGCCACCCTCTATCGGGCGCTATCGGCTCCCGCAGCGTAGGGCTTTTTCAACAGCCTCGAACGGTTTTGACACCAGCGCCGTTCTCAATCGGGAGAGCAAAACTGGCGGGCAGCCACTTACGATGCACGCTAGACCACCGGGTGAGGGGTCCTTTTTCCACGCCGATCCGCAGATCGGCGGCGAGCGCTTCGCGGTCGATGCTAGTCTGATCGGGCCGACGTCCATCGCCAGCGATCGGTGCCGGGCGAGGAAGGCAGACAACATTCGGTTGGGCTGGAAAGTGTCTCCGCCGCTATTTACGATAGGCATCGTCAAGATTGGCAACCCAGCCTGCTGTCGCCCCCGGTTGCATTTCTCGGCGAGGCAGGATGCTGGCTTTGGGGCGCACGACCGCTTTTCCCCGTGCCAGGTACGGATCGACAGTTTCCGCGAACCTCAAACCCGCAGAGTCTTCTTTTACCCACACGACCATCGCGCCAACGGCCTCGAGGCGGCCGATTGCTACGAGGACGGTTGCCCCAACCTGTAAGCCGGCTACCTGATCGATGCGCATGCCCTTAGGAGACAAATCACGGACGCGATGTTGCGTCGTCTCAGCGCTTCCAAAGCGTTCAAGCGATGTGCTCAGGAAAACGCTTTGGCGAGGCTCCCGCTGCGCGGTCACGCGATCGCCTGCTTCCGTTGGGTCGACGCCATCGGTCATGCAGGACAAATGCGGAAAGACGTTGAAGCGCGCAACGCTATTCGACGCAACGAAGCATAAGGCGGTCAGCGCTGACAATTAACCGTTCGCAAAGGGATCGAGAAATGCGCTTCAGATCGCCGGCAACGAATGGCAGGATTTGATAAATTGCAGCTCGGCAACTTTTAGGCATGAGTGCCCGCAGCGGGCAATCATGCCGGAAGCGGACCAGAACGGCGCATTTGAGCGAGCGCTGAGCATTTTGCCGACCGATCAACGACGTTGCGGTCAGAACCAAGCACGCCATAAGAAGGAAAAAGAAAGCAGCTGGAGAGAGTGATGCCAACCGAGCTCGACCTCAAGATGAACGCGATGATAGCGTTGCTGACGAACGAAGGCGGTCCGCTGGCGCTGGGCAGCGTCGAACGCTTCGGTCGCCGGCTGCCGATCGTCGCCGGAGCGCCCCCCACGCTTTCCGACTATTTTGCATATTTCTGTGACCAGCATGGCGGCTCGACATTCCTCGTCGCCGGCGATGAACGGCTCACTTTTAACGAGACGCATGCCGCCGCCAAGAGTGTGGCGCGTGCGCTTGTGGCTGAGGGGGTCATCAAGGGTGACCGCGTCGGCATCGCCATGCGCAACTCGCCCGCATGGATCATCCTGTACATGGGTATCGTGATGGCAGGCGGCGTTGCGACGCTGCTCAACGGCTGGTGGCAATCCGAGGAGTTGGCGTCGGCAATAGACGAGGTTGGATGCACCCTCGTCTTCGCCGATGCACCCCGGGTGGCCCGGCTGCGCGCTGTGCCCCGTCTTGTCGCCCGCATCGTCAGCGTGGACGACACCCGCCCGATCGGCGAGGCGCTGCTCGGGGTAACAGCGAACAGTCGGCCCGACACGCCATTGCCGACGATCGTCGCCGACGACCACGCCACCATTCTGTTTACCTCCGGGTCAACCGGGCAGTCGAAGGGCGCGCTTAGCGATCATCGCGCTGTGGTGCAGGGAACGTTCGGTTTTCTGTCGCAGGCATTGATGATGCTCGGCATTGCCACGGCTGAGGGCAACCCGCCCGAGGGTCAGCCCGCAACGCTGCTCAACCTGCCGCTGTTTCACGTCACCGCCGAGGTGGCGGTGCTTCTGCAAAGCTTCGCGCTGGGGCGCAAGCTGGTCTTGATGTCAAAATGGAATGCCGAGGAGGCGATGCGGCTGATAGCGCAGGAGCGCGTGACCTACTTCGTGGGCGTGCCGCTGATGAGCTTCGAGATACTCACCCATCCTGATCGCGCCAATTACGATTTGTCGAGCGTCAGTGACTTTGCAGCCGGTGGCGCGCCTCGCCCGGTGGAACATGTTCGCCGTATCGATGCCGAAATGGAGGGAGCACCGTTGATCGGCTACGGCCTGACCGAAACCAATGCCGTGGGAACTGGCAATTGGCGAACGAACTACACAGCCAAACCGAACTCCGCCGGCCGGCCTTCCGAGCCGTTGGTCGAGATCGCTATCCTGGATGAGGCTGGCGCCTCGCTGCCGCAGGGCAGCAGGGGAGAGATCGGCATCCGCTCCGCAGCGAACTTTCTTGGCTATTGGAACAACCCGGCCGCTACGGAAGCAGCGTTCACCGCCGACGGGTTCTTCCGAACCGGGGACATCGGCTTTCTCGACGAGGACGGATATCTCTTCATCGTCGACCGCAAGAAGGACATCATAATCCGCGGCGGTGAGAACATCGCCTGCCAAGAGGTCGAGGCTGCGCTGTACAACGATCCTCGCGTCGCCGAAGCGGCGGTATTCGGCCTGCCTGACGAGCGCTTCGGCGAGGTGCCCGGCGCCGTGGTCCACGCCGCCGAGGGCAAGAGCCTGGATCCAGAGGAACTACGATCTTTTCTTGGCCAGCACCTCGCCGCATTCAAGGTACCGGTAAAAATCTGGTTGTCGGCCGCGCCACTGCCCCGGTTGGGCACGGAGAAGATCGACAAGGTCAGCTTGCGCCAGCAATATCGCGCGAGTGTGGCGAGCGAGATAGATCGCTAGCGGAGAGAACGAACGCTGCGGGGTCTGCTCATCATCGGTAGCAGCGCGGTTGTGCTTCAGGCGAGCAAGCGCGGAGCACCGGCAGGCTCATGGCTCGAAAGCATGCTCGCGCGAAAACCGCGCATGCTGGTTACGGTCGCGCTCGCCAACAAGATGGCGCGCACCGTTTGGGCATTGCTGATCAAGCAAGATGATTACAGAGCTCCGGTCGCGGCCGCGGCGTAAGCCAAGGCGGGCTAGAGGCGTCGGAGGGCGCAGTCGGACGAAGGAAGGTTGGCACAACAGTCGGCGAGACGGGGCCGGAAGAACCAGACTGAATCAGTGTGCTTCGAGCACGTTAATCTGATGTGGTTCCGGTCCGCGAACTCCCATACGGGCCAGCAGCTTACAGATCCCATGATTTGCAGCGCAGGCTAGATAAGCTGCGCCACCTTGAGAAGTGGGAGATCTTATTGTGTCGCAATCACTCGATATCACGAACGCGGTGGATTACGATCGTACGCTCGTCCTGGCGATTGAGCTGAGCAACAAAAGCTGGGTTCTGGCGGCGCAGGTTCCTGGCCTGCCGCAGACGAAGGCGAAGCGGACCATTGAGCCTGACAAGCTGGCGCTGCAATCCGCGATCGATGGGTATAGGGCTCGGGCGGTTGCCGCCGGCCACCCAGTGGACCGGGTAGTTGCAACCTATGAAGCTGGCTGGTCGGGGTTCTGGCTCGCCCGATGGCTAATCGCGAACGGCGTCGAGGTTCATGTTGTACAACCTTCTAGCGTGCCGGTGGATCGGCGCATGCGTCGGGCGAAATCGGACGGCATTGATGCGGAGTTGCTTCTGCGCACGTTGCTTGCGTGGCTGCGTGGAGAACCGCGTGTCTGCTCGATGGTGCCAATTCCGAAGGAAGACGATGAGGATGCGCGACGATCCATCCGGGAACGTACCGAATTGGTCTCGGAGCGCGTTGGTCTGGCAAACCGTATCGGGGCTGTGCTGGCGACGCTTGGAACCGACACCTACAATCCCCTCCTCAAAAGTAGGCGGCGGCGGCTGGCTGACCTTCGCACCGGCCTTGGCGAGCCGATCCCGCCGAATGCATTGGCCAAGATCGAACGGCTGCTCAGCAGGCTGGAACTTGTTCTCGACCAGATCGCCGAGCTGGAGGACGACCGCGATGCCGTAGCCGAGACTTCCACGCCGGACGAAGCTGGTCGGATGATCCAGCAACTCTGCGGTCTCCGCGGTATTGGCGTGCAAAGCGCTACCGTGCTGGTGCGAGAGGCATTCGTACGCCACTTCGCCAACGGCAAGGCGCTTGGCTCGTATGCCGGTCTCACGGCAACGCCTTACAACAGCGGCGGCATCGAGCGCGAACAAGGGATCGGGAAAGCTGGTAATCGGCGGTTGCGAACGGTGATGGTCGAACTGGCGTGGCTATGGCAGCGCTATCAACCTGGTGCTGCGCAGGTATTGTGGTTCCGTGAGCGCGCGGGCTCAACCGGGCGCCGGGTCCGCAAGGTGATGGTTGTAGCGCTAGCTCGAAAACTGCTGATCGCGCTATGGCGGTTCGTGGTCGACGGTGTTGTTCCCCAAGGTGCGATCATGAAGCCCGCCGCATAGAAATTATCGAGATCGGGCGGGGTTGCGACGGCTCCCCGTCCGGTGACCGAGGGAATGTCACCGTTGTTCGGCGTGGCGCTTGCCGCCGTCTTCACAGAGTGGTGCCGTTCCTTTGGAGCTCTCCCGTCCCGAATGTCGGACAGTGGTCGGGATCTACCCTCCCGCCGGATGTGAGGTTCGCAGGCAGGCCCTGCAGGAAAGAGAGCTCACCTCGGATCACAAAGAATCGAAACGTTGACTGGAGAATCATCATGTGAGGCCGGACAGATGGCAGCATCCGACTACGTGTCAGCACTTCCAATTCCGCTTGCAACCGAATGGGCGTCCATAGATGATTCAACGTGCCGGCTGGATGGAGGCCGGCATCGTGCTGTCATCTGGGCACCCCCATCAACCCTGGCGTGATGCGGCAGAAAATGATTCACTGCGCCTGACCAGGAGGGCAGCAGATGCTGAGCCGGGATTGTTCGGGCTATCGGATCGTCACTGTCCGAAAGGGCGACATTCCAAGTCCGGCGGCACTGTGTCCTCCGTGTGACACCGCGGTCTAAAAACCACGCCGCAACCAAAAAAGCTCGACGTTTTCGCCTGACTCTCTAGGGGCGCTCTAAATACCTAATGTTCAAAAAATGCCTGGGAGAGCTGGAAGCGATGCGTCTGACCAAAATTCTGCTGTCGAGTGTTGCGATCGTCGCCGCCGTCCCAGCCGTGGCCCAGGTCGCGGCGGACGAGCCCGCCGCCGCCCCGGCTCCCGCGACGCCCGCCGACGCGGCACAGGCCGACGCCGCCGCCAGCAACGACACACAGGACATCGTCGTCACCGCGCAGGGTCGCGCGCAGGCATTGGCCGACGTACCGGTCGCCATCTCCGCGGTCACATCCGAATCGTTGCAGAATTCGGGTGCGAACGACATCCGTCAGTTGAACCAGTTAGCACCGTCGCTGCTCGTCTCCTCGACGGGTTCGGAAGCGAACGGCAGCCCCCGCATCCGCGGCATCGGGACGGTCGGCGACAACCCCGGCCTCGAAAGCTCGGTCGTCGTGTTCATCGACGGCGTGTACCGCTCGCGCTCCGGCATCGGCCTAAACGAACTGGGCGAGATCGACCGGATCGAAGTCCTGCGCGGGCCGCAGGGCACGCTCGGCGGTCGTAACTCGTCGGCGGGCCTTATCAGCATCGTCAGCAAGAAGCCGTCGTTCGAATTCGGCGCGACCGGTGAAGCCACCTACGGCAACTATGATTTCATCCGCCTGGCCGGTGGCGTGACCGGCCCGATCACCGAAAAGCTCGCGGCACGGATCGACGGCGTGTACGTCAAGCGCGACGGTTTCTATCGCGACGAGACCAACGACACTGACGTCAACAATCGCGATCGTTACTTCGTGCGCGGCCAGTTGATGTTCAAGCCGACGTCGGACGTCAGTTTCCGCCTGATCGGCGACTACAGCCGCCGCACCGAAGCGTGCTGCGCCGCGACCTATGTCGACAGCAGCGTCAACCCGGCGATCGGCAATCTGAACAATCCGGCTACGCCGCTGACCACGGGGCTGGCCAATGGTAACAACATCATCAACGTGCTGCGCGACCTCGGCCAAAATATCGGCTCGTTCAATCAGGGCTATTCGCGCAACATTTCGGTTTCCGAGGGTCGCAGCTTTGAGGGCACGACGCAGGATTGGGGCGTGTCGGGTCAGCTCGACTGGAATCTCGGCGGGGTGAACCTGACCTCGATCACCGCTTATCGTGACTATTTCAACGAACAGGGTTCGGACACTGATTACGGCTCGGTCGACATCCTCTACAACGCCGCCGACGGCAACAACCGCCGCCAGTTCCGCACCTTCACACAGGAACTGCGCCTCCAGGGCAGCCTGTTCGACGACAAGCTCGACTGGCTGGTCGGCGGCTTCTATTCGAACGAAAAATTCCGCGGCAAGAGCAACCTGCGCTTCGGCAACGATTACGGCCGCTTCGCCACGTGCCGCATCATCTCGGGCGGTGGTCTAGCCGGACTTTATTCGCCCGGCAGCCCCGGTTGCGTCAATCCAGGTGTTGTCAATCCGGTTACCGGCGCGACCGGACTCCAGACGCTGGCTGGCGCGGGTGGTGGCGCTGACATCGTCAATGGCTTCCTTACGCTGGACGGGATCAACGATCGCGGGTCGACGGTCGATCGCTACAACCAGAACAGCCGCAGCTTCGCAGCATTCACGCACAACATCATCCATCTGACCGACCGCGTCGACCTGACGCTGGGCCTGCGTTACACCGACGAACGCAAGCGCTTCTCGGCCACGTTCGGCAACGACAACACCGGATGTACGACGCTGCAATCGTCGCTGACTAGCGCGCTGACCAGCACGAACGCGACGCGCAGTGCCCTCGCCGCGGCGCTCATCGGCCTCGGCTGCCAGGGTAACTCCACCGCCGAACTGAACGGCGTGAGCATCCGCGATCAGCGTAGCGAGGACGAATTCACCGGCACCGCGATCCTGTCATGGAAGCCGATCGACGACCTGCTGGTCTACGGCAGCTTCTCGCGCGGCTATAAGGCGGGGGGATTCAACTTTGATCGCTCGGCGCTGAAGATGCCGATCGCAGTTAACTCGGCGGGTGTGCCCACCACTACCTTCGCTGCCCTGGGCGGCGCGCAGGCGCTGGTGCAAGACCTGCAGTTCGAGCCGGAAAAGGTGAACGCGTTCGAAATCGGGGCGAAATATTCGACCGGTCCGTTCAGCCTGTCGATCGCGGGCTTCCGTCAAGAGTTCAAGAGCTTCCAGCTGAACACCTTCGACGGCGCGGTGTACATCGTGCAGAACGTCAACGGCTGTACCGAGAGCCTGAACGGCGGCGATCGCGACCAGAGCAAGTTCCCTGGGGCGCCGAACTACAATGCTGGTGCTGCGGGAACTGGCGCATGCGCGGCGGACAACATCGGTTACGGCGTCGTGTCGCAGGGCGTCGAATTGGAGGCCACACTCGTGCCGGCGCGTGATTTTCGCGTGTCGGCGGGCATGACCTATGCCTCGACCAAGTATCGCGACAACCTGGTCGGCAATAATGCTGGTGCGCCGCTGAACCAGGCTCTGCGCAAGCTGCCCGGCGACAATCTGTCGAACGCGCCCGAACTGGTCGTGACGGGATCGGCCGCGTGGACCCCCGACATCGGCAGCACGGGCCTGTCCGGCCTGTTCTATGTCGATACGCGGATGTCGAGCGACTATAACACCGGCTCCGACCTGTTTCCTCAAAAGGCGCAGGACGGCTTTGCTCTGGTCAACGCCCGCGTCGGCATCCGCGGTCCGAACGAGGCATGGGCGGTTGAGTTCTGGGGCCAGAACATCTTCGACAAGGATTACGCGCAGGTGGCGTTCAACTCGCCATTTCAGGAAGGTGCGGCAACCGCAGCGTTCCAGGATCCGCAGTATCCGGGCGGTCGCCAGATCTTCTCGCAGTTCCTCGCCGAACCGCGCACCTATGGCGTGACGCTGCGCGGCAAGTTCTGATCCTCTGATCCGCCCGTTCTTGTGCGTCGATCGGCATCCTCAAACGCAGCAGCAACCCTCTGCTCCTGTTAGTGCGCATGTCGGTTGTCAGCCCGCCGCGGGCGGTTTCACAATTCGATCGCGTTGCCCTCGGGATCGTGGATATGCCCGAAACCGGCCGGTTTCGGGCATAGCCGTACCGCCTGTCCCCTCGCTGCTGCCTTCGGAATTGTTGCGACGGCGCCCCGATATCTCAGCGGCCGAAGCGCGGTTGGCTGCCGCCGACCGCATCATCGCTTCGCGAAGGGCAGAGTTCCTGCCTGACGTCACTTTGTCCGCATCGGGCGGCGCACTGATCGTCGATCAGCTCGATTATGACCCGGTGTCGATCTGGGGCCTGGGGGCGAGCATCCTGGCACCGCTTTTCCAGGGGGGGCGCCTGACCGCGCAATTGGACCAGGCCAGTGCGCGACGTGATCAGGCCGCCTTTGCCTACCCTACGCGCAGGAATACAGTCAGTTCATGGGTAAGCGTCCGGTCTGACGCGTGTTGCTGGCGCGGCGCAGCTGCGCGAGGCGGTCGGCTCTCGGAGTGTCCTTTCGCACTCCGTAAGGAGAGTGCGGATGGGGCGCATGGAGGTCATCACGCGGGT
>JAESGJ010000541.1_pt1 | contig 15968 bp, 14 predicted proteins | sample 9266241 | NCBI WGS metagenome assembly JAESGJ01 (sample SAMN14514841, study PRJNA621669) | algae metagenome | isolation source: Brasilonema octagenarum HA4186-MV1 and co-occurring heterotrophs from wet... | place: USA: Manoa Valley, Hawaii | collected 2009-07-20 | reverse complement strand
GCTGCCTTTGACCTCGGTCATCCTGGCTCCTTGCTCCGAGATGCCACGTCAACCGTGACCTTTGTATTCGGAGCCGCTTGGTCCCCGGACGGATATTCCGACGACCGGTTGGGCGGCGGTCAGGCGAACCGACCTGCGGCGGCGGGTCGATCACCAACGGGACCGTTGCAAAGTGGTTGTCGCTCAACGAGTGCGAGTAACGCGATCGAGGGGGTCCGATAGCCCACCTCCGACACCATGGGACCGCGAAGACCCGTCGGCAGTCGAGGATTACCAAGGTCAGTAGTGAATTATTACGTAGACAGCTCGGCACTCCGCGCTCTTGGGCGGCGACCATGCCGCCATCATCGAACCGGTCCTGCCGCGTGTGAACCCTCGGCGTCGCCCAACGTTTCCCAACTGACCCCGCCGGCCGCGCGATCGACTCACTAGCCCGGTTGCCGCGGAAGCCGACGGTCGTCGAGCACCGCCGAGCACAGTGCTCGGGCAAGGCTGTGTTGAGTGGGTAGCCCGGTTGACGACGGATAGAGACGGCAGGCCAGGGCGGGGGCGCCATCGGGCTGTGCCCAAGGATCGATGCCGTTGATCTCTATGCTGGGCGATCCCATGAACCCCCGACGAATCGCTTCGGCACTGGTGGCGATGACGGTGGTGCGCACCGGCACCCCGGACAGACCTAACTCGTTGAGCGTCGAACGGAGCAGCGTCTCCGCGAGCGTGGCGTACGGGCAGTCGGGAATGACGAACAACTCCACCCGCGGGCCGCGATAGGCCGACGGTTCTTCATCGTTCAACGAGGTCGCCGTTGCGACCGGCGGGCTACACCCGTCGGGCGGTAGGTCGGTGGCGGTCGTTCCGCAACGCGTACAAGATTCTCGATCCACCAGATGCAACCCTTCTCATCGGCCCACCGGGGGCCGCGGACGACCGGATCCGAAACATCAACTACTATCTCGGTACAGACATAGTAGATCGATACCGTGAATGTCTGATTGCTCCGCAGTCAAGCGGTCGCTACGGCAAGGTGGAAGGAACAGCGAGTGCGTAAGTTCGGTTCAACAATGGTGCTGGCGACGGTAATGGTCATGGTGGGCCTGGGCTTTCCGGGAGTCGCGGCGGCGGCGGACGCCTGCATGCACCGCTTCGGGTCTCACCAGCAGGTGGGAGACGGCGGCGGTGTGCAGGACTGGTCGGTAACGGGCCTCAGGAAGAGCGGTGACGTGGCACCTGGTTATCCGTTGGCCGGACAACTCTGGGAGGCGACCGCCACGGTGACGGCGACCGCTGGGGACTCGACACCCCTGATCCCCAACTTCAACGCAACCTCTGACGGCGGCGGCTACCCGGTGCTCTGGCAATTGGCAACTCCCCAAGGCATTTCGGGTGCCACGTTGGCGCAGGGTCAGACGTCGACAGGCAAGATCTACTTCGACGTGACGGGCGGGAACCCCATGGCGGTCACCTACACGGCGGGCGGTGCGAAGCCGCTGATGTGGTGCTGCAGCGAGGCCATGATGGCGATGCCGATGGACGAGTGCGCGTGCTGCGCCGACATGAAGGAGCCGTGCACGTGCTGTGGCGGAATGACGTGACGCATATCTAGTGGTAAGCCTCCGAGCGGTGGCGTCGAAAGTGTCCCGCCACCGTTTCGGGGGCGCTGCTCGCATCACGAAAGCTGTTTCATCGCAGTCTAATCAAGCACAAGTACGCCGTACCCAAAGAAGCCCGTTGATCGCCGAAACCTCACTGCACTATCCGCGGTACGTGGCCAGCGACCCCACTCGGATGTTCGGAACGTTCGCCTGTCGTCGCCTGCAGCGGGTGGCGCAACCGTGCAATCGCACAGTGCCGAGGTGATCCATCGCATTCTATGGCAACATGCCGCGCCCTCATCTACTATCTCGGTACCGAAATAGTAGGTTAGTCGCGCAAGCCCGCCTCCCTTGATTGGGCGACAGTGGCGCTGTGCACGAAACCGCCTTGAGTGAAAGGGAATCGACCAGGGTGGCCAAACGGATGACGAGGAGGGCTGCGCTCACGCTGATCGGCGCCGGGGGCGGACTCCTCGGCCTGGGGTACGCCCTGACCGCAATCCTCGGTGACCCAGTGGACGAACCCAGAGCCGGGCTCGCCGACGTCGGTGATTCGGGGATGATGGGCGGCACGCCGAGCACGGACATGAGCGCTTACATGGACATGTTCAACCGGCACAACGAACTGCGCCGCAGCGTTGAAGACATTCCCGGCTGCGTGCGCACCACCACCGAATCGGACTCCCCGGATCTGACTGCCCAGCTGCAGGGTCACGTCGCCGCGATGTACACCCATCTCGACCGCGGCAACGAGGTGACCTGCATGAGCGCGAGCCTGCCCACGCTGTTCCGTCGCGCCCGCGACTACCAACGCCTCATCACGTTCACCGCCAAGGGCGTCGTCACAGTGGAAACCTCGGGCGACCCAACCTCGCGCGAGCCATCCGCGCACATGCACGCGAAGTCACCGGCTTCGTCGACGACGGAATGCCGGCGATGATGCACCAAATGTAGACAGGGCCCGCGCGATGAAGGTCGACGGCAGCCGGTAGTCGGCGCCGTTGCCGTGGACCGGATCGCGAATCGCCCACAGGCTGGACATCGGCAGTCGAGAATTCAACTGCACGTTGATGATTCGCCAATCCTTGAGCTCCTGCCCACCATCTCGGTACCGAGGCCGTATTCTGAACACCAACAACGAACGCATCGACAACTGCGATCAAGCGGATGCGTCGCAGTGGGACGGATAGGGCGGGTGAATCGTGCGAGTGTTCGGTGAACTCGAAACCGTGGTGATGGCGCGTCTGTGGTCGGCGGGCGGGCACGGCACGGTCCGGGAGGTCGTCGAGTTGCTGCGCGCCGACCGCGAGATCGCGTACACCACGGTGCTGTCGACGATGGAGAATCTCCATCGAAAAGGACATCTGCATCGGGAGCGTGAGGGCAAGGCGTTTCGTTACCGCACCGCGTTGACCCACGCCGAACACATCGCCGGTCTGATGCGCGAAGCCTTGAGTGACGGTGAGCACGACACCACAGCTGTCCTGACGCACTTCGTGGGGGAGATGAGCCCCGAAGAACTTGCGGGCCTCAAAGACGTCATTCGTCGTCGCGGCAGGGGTGCGACGACCAGATGAACACGGCCGTGTGTCTACTCGCCTTCGCCATGTCCCTGACGGTGCTGGGGCCGGAACTACTTGCGCGTGCCACCCGCGACGTCGCCGCACCCCGCCTCGGCGTGGGCGCTTGGCTCGCGACGATGTGTGCCGTCGTGGCGGCCTGGATGGGGGCTTTGGTGCTGTTCGTCTACCAGACCGTCGTCTCCTGGGGTCGGATCGGCTCCGTGCTGACCGGCTGCGTAGCCGGTCTTGGATCGATCGTGCGAGGCGGGTACGGCCATCTGCTGCAGGTCGGCTTCGTGGCTCTCGCGGCCACAGGCACCATCGCGGTATTGGTTCTCACCGCCCGCGCAGCGAATGCCGTACGCCGCGCGCGCCGAGGCGGTGAAGACCACGTCCTCGCCGCCAGAATCGCCGCCGGCAACACCCCGCTCGGACCCGGTGGCGCGCTCGTCATCGACAGCGAACGGCGCGGGGTGTACTGCCTGGCCGGTCGCCCCCACACCATCGTCATGACCCGAGCAGCCCTCGACGTGCTCGACGCCGCGCAACTCGCCGCCGTCATCTCCCACGAACGCGCCCACGTGGTCGGACGTCACCACCAGACCCTGGCCCTCATCGGTGCGCTGAGCAAGGTAATGCCCCGCGTGCGACTGTTCGCCGCCGGAGCCGGCGAGGTCGCCCGTCTCCTGGAAATGTGCGCCGACGACCACGCCGCACGTCGCCACAGTGCCGACACCGTCGTCGACGCGCTGCTCGCGCTGATCCTGCCATCCCCGACCGCACCGGACGCGAGATCGGCGCTAGTCACTCCCGTCGGAGCGCTCAGCGCCACCGGCCTGGCCGTGACGCAGCGAATCGAGCGACTCCTGTTCCCACCGAACCGTATTCGCGCCCACATCGGTCTCACCCTGGCGTCAGGCGCGGTCCTCCTGGGGCCGGCTCTGACAGCCGGGCTGATGATCGCACCGGCCACACCGTGCCTGTGAAATCCGGTCTCGCGGCCCGATCCGCCCCGCGTTGTGCGGTGCGCGTTGGGGATCGACGATCGACCGGGACAGGCTGGACCGAGGCCCATCGAACGATCGAACCGAACGTTGGCACGCCGAGTGTGCTCATCGTGGCGACGTCGTGGTCGATGGCGCCGACCTGGGCCAGCTTGTCCTGAATGCCGCCGCAGCCAATCTGCACTCCCAAAGCCCCACCGGGCCGGCCTCCAGGTACGCCTCGATGATTCGATCGCCCAAGATCGTGTTCGGATCGAGAACACGCCCAGCGGAGGACTCGTCGAAAGTTTCGCCGACGGCGTCGTGGACACCTCCACCTACGGCGTCCCGATCGACTCTCCCGAGGGTTACACGCTCAAGGTCCAAGACGCCGTCCGCATCGACAACAGCGGCGTCTTCATCCAGGGCTTCCTCTGGCCGTTAGCCGACCAGTGCAAGCGCAACGTCAGCTCTTAGCTCGCCACTCGTACTGAGACGCTGCACTTCCACGCGCCGTAGGAGGTCGCCAACCTACCGTTCGTTCGGAGAGATTCGCGCCGCCACACGACGGCGACGGCGACGGCGCAACTACAACGTATCAACATACATTAGTATGTCCGGATGGCTGATGCGTCAACCGATCACTGTGAGTTGCTGTGCCTGGACCTGCCCCACGCGGAGCGAATTCGCACCCTGCTCCCGCCACTGATCGACGCCGAGCGGTCAGCCGCCGCTGCGCGGGCCTTGAGTGACCCGACCCGGCTGACCATCGCCTCAGCGCTTCTCGAGGGTGACGAACTGTGCGTGTGCGACATGGCCTGGGTGGTCGGCCAATCGCAGAACCTCGTGTCGCATCATCTGCGACAACTCAAGACCGCCGGTCTGGTGACGTCGCGCCGCCAGGCACGCATGGTGATGTACCAGCTCACCGAGCGAGGACGGTCCTTGACCGAGGCCGTCTTCGGACACGCGGGTCGCCGACAGGACGCCGAGGCGCACCGTGTCTGACGCGTGCTGCGGACCCCAGGGGGCGAGCGCCGAACCCGAATCGGGGCCGAACAGGTTGTGGCACGTTCGCGAGCTGCAACTGGGCGCTCTGGCCGCGGCATTGTTACTCGCCGGCTGGGCGCTGCGCCGGGGTGGGCTGGATACCGTCGGCCTGGGCGTGGAACTGGCGGCGGTGGCCGCTGGGGCCGCGACATTCGCACCCGGCGCGGTCCGCAACCTTCGGCACGGCCGTCTCGGCGTGGGCGCGCTGATGACGATCGCCGCAATCGGCGCGGTGGCACTGGGACAGGTCGCCGAAGCGGCGCTACTGGCCATGCTGTTCTCCATCGCGGAGGGACTCGAGCACTACGCGGTGACGCGCACACGCCGAAGTCTGCGCGCCCTACTGTCGCTGGTGCCACCCACCGTCACGGTGATCCGCCACGGACGTGAAACCCCTGTGGCACCAGGTGAATTGATCGTCGACGACCTGATGGTTCTGCGTCCAGGCGACCGCGCGGCCACCGACGGGGTCATCACGTCCGGCCGTACCAGCCTCGATCTCTCGGCGATCACCGGGGAATCGGTCCCCGTCGAAGCCGAACCCGGCGCTGTCGTACACGCCGGAGCGATCAACGGCGGCGGAGCCATCGAGGTCACCGTCACCGCAGCCGCCGCCGACAGCTCCCTGGCCCGCATCGTCCACATCGTGGAACAGGCCCAAGAACGCAAGGGCGCGGGCCAGCGCCTCGCCGACCGAATCGCCCGCCCCCTCGTCCCTGCCATCCTCATCCTCGCCGCAGCCGTCGCCGCCATCGGCGCAGTGCTGGGCGACCCGGTGTTGTGGCTCGAACGCGCTTTGGTCGTACTCGTCGCGGCCTCACCGTGCGCGCTGGCGATCGCGGTGCCCCTGACCGTCGTGGCGGCCATCGGCGCCGCGAGCCGACAGGGCGCCCTGGTCAAGGGTGGCGCGGCGATCGAGGAACTCGGGCGCATCGCCGTCATCGCCCTCGACAAGACCGGCACACTCACCCGCAACAGGCCACAGGTCGTCGAGACGCGGACCGCTGGCGGCGTCACCGAAACCGAAGCCCTGCAGATCGCCTCCGCGGTCGAGGTTCGCAGCGAACACCCCCTGGCCCAAGCCATCGTCGACGCCGCCGGGCCCGCCGTCGCGGCGGCTGACGCCGTGACCGCCGTTGCCGGCCACGGCGTCAGCGGCCACATCGGTGAATCCGTGATCCGGTTGGGCAAGCCGGGCTGGATCCCGGTCGACGGGTTCGCCGACGACGTCACCCGCCTGCAATCCGCAGGGGCGACGGTGGTCCTGCTCGAACGCGACGCCGTCGTCATCGCCGCGATCGCCGTCCGCGACGAGATGCGCACCGAAGCCCCCGCCGTGATCCGGCAACTGCGCCAGCTGGGCATCGCCACCGTCATGCTGACCGGCGACAACGTCCGCACGGCTCGGGCGGTAGCCGAAGCCGCCGGCGTCACCGCCGTGCACGCCGACCTATTGCCGGAAGACAAAGCGCGCCTGCTGGGCGAACTGTCCGGCGGCAGGCCCATCGCGATGGTCGGCGACGGGGTCAACGACGCACCCGCATTGGCGACTGCCGACATCGGCATCGCGATGGGCGCGATGGGCACCGACGTCGCCATCGAAACCGCCGACGTCGCGCTGATGGGCGAAGACCTGCGCCACCTCCCCCAGGTGATCGCGCACGCCCGCCGCGCACGCCGAATCATGTTGCAGAACATCGGACTGTCGCTGGCGATCATCACGATTCTGATTCCACTCGCCGCGTTCGGGGTTCTCGGATTGGCCACCGTGGTGCTCGTCCACGAGGTCGCCGAAGTGTTCGTCATCCTCAACGCCATCCGCGCCGCACGCACCCGGCCACTGCCCAACGTCGAACCGAAGCGGGTCTCCCGAGCGGCGGTTCATCACGTCACCCTCCCTATGTCCTCTCCGCCCATCGACGCCTGCTGCGCTCCGCCGGCGGCCCCCGCCTCCGACATCTCAGACCATCGGGACGCCTGCACCTGCTGCCGCCCCGTCGAATCCGAGCAGTCGACACATGACTCGACAGAACTCAAGAAGTGAGCGGGACGTGAGGACACAGCCGATTGTTTCAGCTAGAGCAGCGACATCATCTGCTGCCCAACGCCTTCGGTGGGTGAACTCATGACCCGTCTCACACCCGCAGCCCGCGTCGCCTGCCGGCGGAAAATGGCCGCCGCGAAGAGCGCTCCGCACGCCGAGCAACGGTGGTGGCATCTGGAACGGGCGCACATCGTGTCTCAACCCGACCCCTGGCTGCACAGCTGCAACCACGCGGCGATGCTGACACTCGCGCTACGGCAACGAGATCGCCGTGAGGCCCTCGGCCAACTCGTCCGCCTCCACGTCGCCGCCCCTGGATCGTTGAGCGGACGGTGTCCGACGGGTAACACCGGCAGGATCGATGCGGGCCTGAGGACTCCGATGTCGATACCGGCGGACCTCGCCCCGCTCGTGAACGGGTGATCGGCACGATCACGGTGCCGATCGTGATGTCGCCCCGCTGCGTCCGGCCCGCGCCGTCCACCCTAGCCGCCGTTGTGAGCGGCGCGGCGCCAGCACAGCGCTCCAACACCGCACTCAGAGTAACGGTAGCGACGGATATCTACGGTCTTTCTACGTATATAGTCGGACGCGAGATGCACATCCTCACGTCTGCTCCGGCGCTCCTCCGCGGTGCGCCGCCGCCCCCGCGCTGAGCCGACGTTCGCCGATTCACGAAGGACTTTTCAGATGGCACCTGTGACACGCATCCTGTTGACCGTCTTCGCCGTGATCACCATGGTCATTGGAGTCGGCGTGTACCTCTCGGTGCAGAACGAGGACGACACCGCCGTCGCGCAAGCCGAGGGCGGCGAGGTGGGCCAGCTAGTCAGGGAAAACAGCCGCCGGCTCAACACCGCGCCGAACAGCGACGTCACCCTCGTCGAGTTCCTCGACTTCGAATGCGAGGCGTGCCGCGCGGCGTTCCCGATGGTCGAGCAACTGCGCACCGAGTACGGCGACCGTATCAACATCGTCATCCGCTACTTCCCCATACAGTCCCACTTCAACGCCGAGAGGGCGGCGCGCGCCGTCGAATCGGCCGCTGCGCAGGGCGAGTTGGAGCCGATGTACAAGAAGATGTACGAAAGCCAGAGTCAGTGGGGCGAACAGCGGACTCCGGCCGACGCCACCTTCCGCGGATTCGCATCCGAACTCGGCCTTGACATGACCGCATTCGACACCGCCTACAACGACCCCGCCACCCTCGACCGGGTCAACATCGACGTCGCCGATGGCAAGGCCCTCGGCGTTCAGGGCACACCGACCTTCTTCCTCGACGGAAACGAAGTGGAATTCCGGAGCTACCAGGACCTCACGGCGGCCGTGGAGCAGGCGTTGAAGGAATAGCCGCGGCCCGTGCCGCTAACACGATGCGACGCCGCCGACGGGGATGTCGGGGCTCGACATTGAGCGCATCACGCCGATCTCGCGCTGCTGAAGGAACGCCACATCGGCGTCGTTGTGGACGGGGGCGCTGCTCGTCGACGGCCCAGGACGATCCTGCGCCACTCGATACGTGTCGCTCACACGACCAACGCCACGCAGGCCGGGATGCCGACTGTCGCCCATCTCATGATGGCTCGATGCTAGGCGCCGTGGTCGTCGGTCGACCGCGAGGCGAACGGTAGCGCTGCACGACCGGGACCGCGATGACCGTCAGCATCGCCACAGCGCCACCGACTGCACCGATGACACCTCCCAATCTCTGGTCACCGAGCAGATCGCCATGCCAGGTCAATTTCAGGGAGCGGTAGAAGACGTCACCGAGAACGCTCTGCATGTTCATCACCACGATCCCGGCCACACATATCTGCGACAACGCGACCAGCGACACGGCGAGCCGACGCGGGCCGGGCATCGGCTCGACGGCTATCGCCGCGAACAACACCGTGCCACTGAACAGGAAGTAGCCGATCGTCACCACGTGCGCGGTGTGCTCACCGACCGCGAGGGTGAAGACACCAGGAAGGACGAGCCCATAGACGCCGACCGCGAGCACGACGAGGGCCGCGACGGGTTGGGTGATGACGCGCGTCGCCGCGCAATCCCGTACGCTCTGCAACCATTCGCGCGGGCCCGGCGCAGCATCGGGTTCGGCGGCTCGCAACGCCCGCATCGCGAGCGTCGCGGGGGCACCCACCACGAGCAACGCCGGCACCACGACGGTGAGTAGCAGTTGAACGACGACGTGCATGCTGTACATCGCCGTCATGTAGGTGCCGAGTCCCGACGAGGTCGCGACGAGCATGATCAGGCACCCGCTCATCCAGCACGCGGTGCGGCCGATCGACCACGGCTCGCCGCGCCGCACCAGTCGACGGACCGCTGCGAGGTAGGCCACCGCCAGGACGACCGCTGCCGTGCCGAAGAGCAGGTCGAACCGCCACTGGGTGAACACCGCGGCGATCGTCGGCGCTTCGGGCAGGTCGAACCCCAGGGCGACCTCGGCCGGGGAGGGTTCACCGGCCGTCGACGGCGGAGGCGGTGTGCGACCGAGTCCGACCGCGACGCCGACGGCGACCGCGAAAAGAGCGGCCTCGGTGAGTGCGAGCCGTACGAGTGGCCGACGCGATGTCGGATCGCGTTGCAGTGCAACGACCGACGTCCGCCGTTGCCGCCAGCCGATGACACCGAGCCCGGCCAGAGCCATCACCTTGACCGCGATCAGAACCCCGTAGGGGGTGTCCCGGATGTCGGACGGTGCGATTCGGACCGCGGCGTTGACGATTCCACTGACCGCCATCGCGGCGAAACACCACAACGCCACAGACGAGAACCGTCGGGCGGCGGTGTCGGTGTGGCCGCCGCCGCGCAGTGCGTGCCCCAGCAGTGCGAGGAGTCCACCCGCCCACAGCGCCCCGGCGACCAGATGGATGAGCAGACTGTTGGTGGCGATGTCGTGCGACCCACCCGATGAGGAGTGGCCGGTCACGGCGAGCGGCACCAACGTGGTGAGCCCACCCAGGCACAGGACGGGCGTCCACGACCACCGCAGCACCGCCAGAGCCGTCACGGCGACGACCGCGGCCAGGATCGATGTGGTGCGCCACGCCGAGGTCGTCTCGACGAGGCCGGCCGCCGACCACACGTCCGCGGGTGTCAGCTCGGTCACCGGCACCCCGGACACGTCGGAGACCGTCAGCGCCACCAGCAGCGCCGCACACACCGCCCAGACCGCGCAGGAGACGGCGCCGATCCGGAGAGCGCGGTACCCGTCAACGTCCAGCACCCCGCTGGGCTGCGGGGGGACGAGGGAGGCCGCGAACAGAAAGTGACCGACCGCTACCACCGCCGCGATCTCACCGGCCGCGCGGACGAACGACAATCCGTATGTGGTCACTGGCCCCGGATCGGCGAGCCCCGTCACCGCCAGCACGTCGGCCAGCCCCAGCGCGCCGATGAACGCTGCGGTCAGGCCGGCGACCAGTGAGACACCGAAGAAAACAACCCACGCTGCCCGTCGACGACGGTTGTCGGTGGACTGAATCGCTTTCGCGCGCACGACCCCGTTCCCCGACTCCGTGTCCGTCATATCGGAAGGGTGACGTTGCTGACGAACACATCGCGCACCCACGACACCATCTCGCTCCACAGTCCGGTCAGCAGGGCGACACCGACCGCGACGAGCAGCACGCCGCCGCCGACCTGGATGCGCCGGGTGTTGCGGCGCAGCCATCCCAGGGTTCCCACGGCACGCCCGGATGCCAACGCCAACACCACGAACGGAACACCCAGTCCCAGGCAGTAGGCCACGACGAGCAGGACGCCGCGCGCGACGTTCGGCCCCTCGGTGGCCGACGCCACGGCGATGACACCGGTCAAGGTCGGACCCAGGCACGGTGTCCACCCCAGGCCGAAGACCGCCCCCAACAGCGGTGCGCCTCCCAGCGTGGACACCGACGTGGGCGTGAATCGCGTATCGCGTTGCAGGGCGGGGATGAGTCCCATGAACGCCAGGCCCATCACGATCGTGACGACACCGCCGATGCGTTGCAGCAGAAGCTCGTTGGTGATGACGGTGGTGGTCAGACCCAGGATCGCGACTATGCCCATCAGGAACACCGCCGTGAAGCCGGCGACGAACAACCCCGCGGCTCCCGCGACCCGCAGCCGCGCACCACCGAGCAGCTGAGCGCGCGCCTCGCCGTCGACGCCGACAAGCGCCGCTAGATAAGACAGATATCCGGGAACGAGCGGGACCACACACGGCGAGGCGAAGGACACCAGCCCCGCCAACGCCGACATGAGGACCGCCAGCAACATGGGTCCCGACGTGGCGATCACCGTGAAACCCTTCACGATGGTTCCATACTGTTCACACTCACCTGTCCTCGGACGTCCTCCGCACCACGTGGGTCAGCGGTCGTGCTGCGGCGCCAACCCGCACATTTTCTACTATGTAACTACGTACAGATTCGGTGTCCTCGGCCACCCCCGGTGCGTCGCAGTACCACGATGAAGGGAGAGACGGGTATGCGGTGCGCCCCGCTCGGGTCGATGGTCGCGGTGCTCACGTCCGTGGCCGCGGCGATGACGCTGGTTCTGAGTGCTTCGGTCTCCGCCGAGCCGCCGGTACCCGCGCCCACCCCCGGCGACCCCCTGGCCATCCCCGCGCCGGCGCCGTCGACCCCGTTCGCGCCGTTTCCCGGTCCGGCGCCGGCGTCGGCAGGGGATCCACCCGCCGGCCAGAATCCGTTGCCCTACACCGGCCCTCCGGTGTTCGCGCCCCCCACGTTCAACCCGGTGAACGGTTCGATGGTCGGTGTCGCGAAGCCGATCATCATCAACTTCCAGCGGCCGATCGCCGACCGGCCCCTGGCCGAACAGGCCGTACACATCTCGTCGAATCCTCCGGTTCCCGGAAAGTTCTACTGGATGAGCGCAACCCAACTCAGATGGCGTCCGATCGACTTCTGGCCCGCCAACACCACGATCAGCATCGACGCGGGCCGGACGAAGTCTGGTTTCCGCACCGGGGACGCGTTGGTGGCGACCATCGACAACGCGACGCTGCAGATGGAGGTGATGCGCAACGGCACGCTGGAGAAGACGATTCCCGTGTCGTTGGGGAAGCCGGGCTACGAGACGCCCAACGGCACCTACTACGTGCTCGAGAAGTTCGCCGACATGGTGATGGACTCCTCCACCTACGGTGTGCCCATCGACTCCGCGGAGGGCTACAAGGTCAAGGTGCAGGACGCGGTGCGGATCAACAACGCGGGCATCTTCGTGCACGGCGCGCCCTGGTCGGTGGCCGATCAGGGCAAGCGCAACGTCAGCCACGGCTGCCCCAACCTGAGTCCGGCGAACGCGCAGTGGTTCTACGACACGTTCGGCAGCGGCGACCCGGTCGTGGTCAAGAACTCCGTCGGCGTCTACACCGAGAACGACGGTGCGCAGGACTGGCAGATCTGACCCGCGTACGACGGTTTCATCTGCCGTCGACGCCGACCTAAGCACCGCCCCGCGGCTAGGACGGGCTGGCGCCAACCGCGAGGCGCTGAGTGAACTGCTGCAGGCAGCGCGTCGAACAGAACCGGTAGGGCACGTCCGAATACGTGACCGACAGTTCGGGGCTGGCGGTGGCGACCAGCATCCGACACACCGGGTCCACGTGCTGTTGGTGATGGGTGCCGATGTCAAGGCCGAACGCCTCGACGGGTGCGCCGACGTTGCGCAGTGTCAGTGGTCCCAGCGCGGTCATCGCCGTGCGGTCGGCTGCCGACAGGGCGGACGCGGCAACGTCGTTGACGACGACCTGTCCGGCCTGCGCGACGGTGGCGAGCCGCGCCGCGGTGTTGACCGTCGACCCGAAGACGTCGCCGTTGCGTTTCACCAGGGGGCCGGCGGCGATCCCGGCGCGCAGCATCGGGAAGCCGGGGCGGCGACCGGTCTCGGCGGTGAGCCGCCGGAGGAAACCCACTGCCGCGGTCGTCTGGTCGGATGTCACGAGTACCGCATCGCCGAGGGTCTTGACGAGTTCGTCGGCGGGGCCGAGAACGGCTGCGGCTGTGGCGGCGAAGGTTTCGGCCAACCGAGCGGCGGTGTGGTCGCCGTGGGTTTCGGTGAACGCGGTGAATCCGGACATGTCGACGAACACGACCGCGGCATCGACGTCGGCGTGTTCGAACGCGGCGCCGTCCGGTGTGATCATGACGCTGACAGCGTGCGAGCGTCCGGCGTGGGAAGCGGCTTGTCGGGCACCGGTTTCATCGGCATCCCGAGGAGTCGCAGCGCATTGGCGACCACGATGAGGGTGGAGCCCTCGTGGATGAGCACGGCGGGGCCGATACCCAAGCCGAGGATCGTCGCGGGGATCAGGAGCGCGACGATCCCGAGACTGGCCCACAGATTCTGTTTGATGACGCGGGAGGAGCGTCGGCTCAGGCTCATCGCGAACGGCAGCGCCCGCAGGTCGTCGGCCATCAGCGCGACGTCGGCGGTTTCCAGGGCAACGTCCGAGCCGGCCGCACCCATCGCGATGCCCACGCTGGCGCCCGCCATGGCCGGCGCGTCGTTGACGCCGTCACCCACCATGCCCACCCGGCCGTACCGCAGTCGCAGGGCGGCGATCTCGGCGACCTTGTCCTCGGGCATCAGGTCACCGCGTGCGTAGGCGACGCCGACCTCGGCGGCGACGGCGTCGGCCACCCGCTGATTGTCCCCGGACAACATCACGGTGTTCGCGACCCCGATCTCGGCGAGCCGTGCGAGGACCGCCGACGCCTCGGGTCGGGGAACGTCCATCAGTCCGATGGCACCCAGCCAGCGGTCGCCGGCGTGGACGATCATGGTGGTGCGGCCGGCCTGTTCGAGGCAATCCACCTCGGCCGCCAGATCGGCCGGAGGGGGCTGGGCGGCGTCGGTGAACAGGTCGGCTTTGCCGATGCGGACCTCGACCCCGTCGACGGTGGCGACGATGCCGCGGCCGATGACGGCCTGCACCGAGGTTGCGCGGGGTACCCACGCCCCGGCGAGCCGCTCGCGTCCGTCGCGGACGATGGCGCGGGCCAGGGGGTGATCGCTCTGCTCCTCGACCGCGACGGCGATCGCGAGCAGCTCAACGTCGTCGCTGTCGGCGGTCGCCACGACGTCGGCGATCCTGGGCCGGCCCTCGGTGAGGGTGCCGGTCTTGTCGAAGGCGAGCACCTCCGCTCGGCCCAGTTCCTCCAGCGCGGCGCCGCCCTTAACGAGGATTCCGGCCCTGGCCGCGCGCGCCACCGCGGACAGCACCGCACTCGGCGTCGCGATCGCCAGCGCGCACGGGCTGGCCGCGACCAGGACGGCGAGCGCGCGGTAGACGGTGTCGGTGAACGGTTCGTCGACGACGAACCCGGCGAACAGCAGCAGGCCCACACCGATGAGGACGGCGGGCACGAAGATGCGCTGGAAGCGATCGGTGAAGCGCTGCGTGGACGTGGTCTTGGTCTGCGCCTCGGCGACCAAGCGAACCACTCGAGCGAGGGTCGAGTCACCGGCGAGCCGAGTCACCTGGATCTCGATGGCTCCGGCGCCGTTGATCGTGCCGGCGAACACCCGTGACGCCGCGTCGATGAGGTCGGGTGACGCGGCGGCTGCCGCCACGTCGGGGACGGGGTTCTTGTCAACGGGGACGCTCTCCCCGGTGACGGGTGCCTGATCGATGCTGCTCCTACCCGCCACGACGAAGCCGTCGGCGGCCAGCCGCATGTTGGGTCGCACGACGACAATGTCCCCCACGCGCAGGTCGGCTACCGGCACCTCGACGGTGTCTCCGGTGCCGCCACGCCGGACCAGCGCCGTCTTCGGCGCGAGTTCGGCCAGCGCCTCGATCGCGCGACGCGCACGACCCATCGCATAACCCTCCAGCGCGTGGCCGACGCTGAACAGGAAAAGCAGCAGCGCACCCTCGGCGACTTCCCCGAGCGCCGCCGCACCCGCCGCTGACACCAGCATCAGGAAGTCGATCTCGAAGCGGCCCTGCCGCACGCTGGCGACGGCTTCCTGCACGGTGAAGAACGCACCGAAGAAGAACGCCAGGGGGTAGACCACCAGCTCGGCCGGACGGGGGGTGTCGGCGAAGGCCGCCAGCAGCCAGCCCGCCAGCAGCAGCGCCCCCGACAGGCCCGCGAAGACCAGTTCGGTCCGCTCGCCGAAGACCCCGCCGTGACCGTGTTCATGCTCGCCGTCGGCGTGGTGCGCGACGGCGGTTTCGCCGTTGACGGCGCTCGCCGCCGGCGCCACCCGCGCGGCGATGACGTCCACGAGTTCCTGGGCTGTCACCGTTGCCCGCTCGAACTCCAGCTCGATCGCATCCGGTATCGCTACTGCCGCGACGACGCCCGGCATCGTCGCCAGTTCGTCGACGAGCGCTGTTCGTGTCGTCTCGTCGTCACCGGTGTCCGTGGTGGACCACCGCAGGTGCCCGTACGTCGAGGTGATGGTGTCGGCCGCCGCTAGAGCCCGCCGCTGCACGTCCGTCGCGGTCGCGGCCTCGGCGTCGTAGTGGACACACAGACGGGGTTTCATCGTGTCGCCGTCGATGACGTGGGCCTCGCGGATGACGCCGTCATCCCCCAGGCCGCTCAGTAAGCGGTCAGCGCAGCGCTCGTCGCTACCGGGAAGCAGATCCGTCAGGTCCAGTGCCAGGGTCCTGCTGGTGGGCGATCCGTCGCCGCGGCGACCCACTCTCTCGTCGTCCTCGCGTGCCATGCATGCAATAATACGCATGCGTGCATATGTCTGGTCAACACCG
>JAESGJ010000540.1_pt1 | contig 15994 bp, 16 predicted proteins | sample 9266241 | NCBI WGS metagenome assembly JAESGJ01 (sample SAMN14514841, study PRJNA621669) | algae metagenome | isolation source: Brasilonema octagenarum HA4186-MV1 and co-occurring heterotrophs from wet... | place: USA: Manoa Valley, Hawaii | collected 2009-07-20 | reverse complement strand
ATCGTTCCAGTCGGGCGCGCTCGTAAATACAGCGGCCTTCGGCAGGTCGTAGGCCAGCAGCGTCATGGCGACGCCAAAGATGGTGTTGCTGAGCGACTCCAGCCGCCGCATCTCGAACTGCTCGGGCTTGAGCTCAGGCTCGAACTTGGGGTCGGTCATGCCGGCTGCACGCTTTTCGGGCTGGAACCTTGGGCCGACTTTTCCCTAGGTGCTAAATCGAGTTTCGTCCAGCTGCATTGCGATTCGCGCGGCAATAGCCGACTCTGGTCTTTCACCGGGGCGATTCGTGGCGACCTATCTGGACACGCTCAATGCGGAGCAGCGCCGCGCCGTCGAGCATGGCGTGGCCGATGGCGCGACCGTGGGCGCCCCCCTGCTGGTCATTGCCGGCGCCGGCTCCGGCAAGACCAACACGCTGGCGCACCGCGTCGCGCATCTGATCGTCGCCGGCGCCGATCCGCGCCGCATCCTGCTGATGACGTTCTCACGCCGCGCGGCGGCCGAGATGGCCGGCCGGGTCGAGCGCATCGCCCGCAAGGTGTTGGGGGAGAACAATGCCTCGATCATGCGCGATGCGCTGACCTGGGCCGGCACCTTCCACGGCATCGGCGCGCGCCTGTTGCGCGAATATGCCGAGCGGATCGGCGTCGATCCCGCCTTCACCATCCACGACCGCGAGGATTCCGCGGACCTGATGAACCTGGTCCGGCACGAGCGCGGCCTGTCGAAGACCGAGAGCCGCTTTCCCGCCAAGGGCACCTGCCTGTCGATCTACTCGCGCTGCGTCAATGCCGAGATGGAGATCGAGAAGGTCTTGGGCCAGCACTATCCCTGGTGCGCGGGGTGGGCAGCCGAGCTGAAGGGACTGTTCGCGGCTTACGTCGAGGCCAAGCAGGCCCAGCACGTGCTCGATTACGACGATCTGCTGCTCTACTGGTCGCAGATGATGAGTGATGCGCTGATCGCCGAGGAGATCGGCGGCCGCTTCGATCACGTCTTGGTCGACGAGTACCAGGACACCAACCGCCTGCAATCCTCGATCCTGCTGGCGCTCAAGCCGGACGGACGCGGGCTCACCGTGGTCGGCGACGATGCGCAGTCGATCTATTCGTTCCGCGCCGCCACCGTGCGCAATATCCTGGACTTTCCGCAGAGCTTCTCGCCGCGCGCGGAGATGATCACGCTCGACCGCAACTACCGCTCGACGCAGACCGTGCTGGCGGCGGCCAACGGTGTCATCGGGCTCGCGCGCGAACGCTTCACCAAGAACCTCTGGACCGACCGCGCCGCCTCGCACAAGCCGCAGCTCGTCACCGTGCATAACGAGGCCGACCAGGCGCGCTACATCGTCGAGGAGGTGCTGGCGAACCGCGAGCAAGGCGCGCTGCTCAAGCACCAGGCGGTGCTGTTCCGGACATCCTCGCATTCCGGCCCGCTCGAGATCGAGCTGACCCGGCGCAACATTCCGTTCGTGAAGTTCGGCGGGCTGAAATTCCTCGATGCCGCGCACGTCAAGGACGTGCTGGCGCTGCTGCGCTTTGCCGAGAACCCGCGCGACCGCGTCGCCGGTTTCCGCATCCTGCATCTGTTGCCGGGCATTGGCCCTGCGACCGCGCAGCGCGTGCTCGACCAGATGGCGGAGAGCAGCGACCCGCTTGCCGCGCTCGGCCAGCTGCCCATGCCGCCACGCACCGGCGCCGACTGGACCGACTTCGTCCGCACCGTCGAGAATTTGCGCTACTCGGAATGGCCGGTCGATCTCGAACGCGTGCGGCTGTGGTACGAGCCGCATCTCGATCGCCTGCATGAGGACTCCGAGACGCGCCGCGCCGACCTGATGCAGCTCGAGCAGATCGCGAGCGGCTATGCCAGCCGCGAGAAGTTCTTGACCGAACTCACGCTCGACCCGCCGGATGCGACCAGCGACAAATCCGGGCCGCCGCTGCGCGACGAGGACTATCTGATCCTCTCCACCATCCACTCCGCCAAGGGCCAGGAGTGGAAATCGGTGTTCGTGCTCAACGTCGTCGACGGCTGCATGCCGTCCGATCTCGGCGCCGGCACCTCCGCCGAGCTCGAAGAGGAGCGCCGCCTGCTCTATGTCGCGATGACGCGCGCCAAGGACGATCTGCACCTCGTCGTGCCCCAGCGCTTTTTCGTCCACGGCCAGGCCGCCAAGGGCGACCGCCACGTCTACGCCTCGCGCACCCGGTTTATCCCGGAGCAGCTGGTCTATCTGTTCGAGCGCACCGCCTGGCCCAAAGCCGCCGCCGGCGCTGCCCGCACCGCGGCGCAGGGCCCGAAGGTCGACATCGGGGCGCGGATGCGCGGAATGTGGCGGTAGACGCAAGAGGCTCGTCGCAGGACCTGTCAGGATAACGTGAACAACAGAGGTCCGGAATGAAAGCCGTCGTCGTCGAGCAATACGCCCCCATCGATCAGATCGAACTAAAGGACGTTCCGTCGCCGCCCATGGAGCCGGGACAGGTGCGCGTTCGCGTGGAGGCTGCCGGAATCGGCTTCGTCGACGGCTTGAAGATCCAGGGCCTTTACCAGACCAAGGATCCCCTACCGTTCATTCCCGGAACGGAGTTCGCGGGTGTCGTGACGGACGCGCCAGGCGCGCCCGGCGGCTATCAAGCCGGCATGCGCGTGATGGGGATGACGCGGTCGGGCGCGCTGGCCGAGGAGATCATCGTCAGGCCCGAAGCGCTCCTTAGTCTCCCAGACGGCGTCGCGGCCGGCGTCGCCGCCTCGTTTCGTGCCAATTATCTCACCGCCCTCTATGCGCTGAGCGCGCGCGCCGCGCTGGTCGCCGGCGAACAACTGCTGGTGCTGGGCGCGGCCGGCGGCACCGGCACCGCAGCCGTGCAGATCGGCAAACTGCTCGGCGCCCGCGTGATCGCGGCGGCATCGACGCCGGAGAAACGCGACTTCGCGCAGGCGCACGGCGCCGACGCGGTAATCGACTACACCCAGGCGAACTGGCGCGACACGCTCAAGGATTTCACCAATGGACGCGGCGCGGACGTGATCTTCGATCCCGTCGGCGGCGAGATTTCGGTGCAGGCGTTTCGCTCCATCGCCTGGCGCGGACGCCATCTCGTGGTCGGCTTTGCCGCCGGCGCCATTCCCGCATTGCCGTTCAATCTGCCGCTCCTGAAAGGCGGCGCGCTGCTCGGCGTCGACCTCGCGCAAATTGCAACCCGCGAGCCCGACGTTCAGAAGCGTCTGATGTCGGAGCTGATCGGCTGGCTCGCCGACGGCAAGCTGAAGCCCACGGTCGGCCGCGTCTTCGCACTGGAAGACTTTCGCGAGGCATTCAAGACGATGCAAACGCGCTCCGCGCTCGGCAAGATGGTCGTGCGGATTTCGTCCTAGCGCTTCAGGTGATGGGCTCTGCGCTGCTCAGAAATTGTAGTTCAGCCCGGCCCGGACGAGATCGATGGTGGTGGTGGAACGAGCATTGAGAAAGCTCGGTGCGAACGGCGCGCCGGCAGGGAGGCTGCCGACGACCGGGTAGTTGCTGCTGCCGAGATCGACGTGAAGATACTCGACCTTCAAACTGAGGTTCTGCGTGAAGCGCTTTTCGCCGCCGATGCCGGCCGTCCAGCCGGTCGCGATGCGGGACGAGCTGCCGGAGAAGCACGACCCTAATCCGTAGAACGGACCACAGGCGAAAGCGTAGCCGAAATTGCCGATCGAGTTCGACGCACCCGGCGGCAACGACACGCCGGCTGATTCACTGACGCGCCCGTAAGCGAAGCCGCCGGTGGCGAAGATCAGGAGATCCGGCGTCGCCAGGAATCCAACGCGGCCGCGGACGGTGCCGAACCAGTCGATGTTGCGGCTGACGTCGAACGTCGCCGGCTGCAGGCCGAAAAGCGTCACCGGCGTCGACGCGCTTGCCTTCAGGCTGGCCGCGGCGATGTCGGCCTCGACGCCAACCACGCCACGGCCGGCAAACTGCCAGTCATAGCCGACCTGCCCGCCGCCGAGCCCACCATCGGCATTGGGAGACGCCGAGACCGCCGGAACGACAGGCTGGCCGAACGACAGGCTCTGCGTCAGCGCGTCTCCCGGAAGCGCCGTGACACCACCCCTTGCCCAGCCATAGCCTCCGTTGATTCCGACATGAAATCCCGTCCAGTTGGTCTCGCCGGCTTGTGCAGACACGCATCCACCGAGAACCAATAGCGCCGCGGCAAGGGCCTTCTTCATACCGTATCCTGTCATTGTCGCATCACGCCGGCAGCTGGCGCGCGCGGCCGCTCCCGAGACTCGCTGTCATCCTAGAAGGCGCCGCGCCAAAATCTCGGCGCTCCGTGCAACCGACCCTGCAAATTGCGCAACGGCGCGGAAATGTTTCCCGTGTTGCGAGCGCATCACACGGACTACCGCGCCGTGCCTGGACGGCGCCACGCCAGTTCGAACCGGGTTCGTCAGGCGCGCGACAAAGGCGTCGGACTTCGACGGGGGCTCGATCAGTTTGACGACCAAGCGCGCGACGCGTTTCCTGTTCAACACCGACGTTCTACCGCCGGAGGACAGGCTCGCCGCCTGGGTGGAGGATCTCGGAGCGCACGACATGCGGCTCGAGATCGAGCCTTCCGAGGCCGGCGCGGATCAGCCCGGCAATGGCGGCTTCGCATTCAGCTGGATCGGGCCATCCTTCTATCGCACCGTCGGCGAGGATGCGGCAACGCCACCTGTTGCCGGCGACGGAATTCTGCTGTGCTACGGCCCCATTGGCTCATCCGTGAGCGCAGGGCCTGCCCGGCTCAACAATGTCCGGCTGGACGGCGCGCTGATCCGCGGCCGGATGCCCGACATCGACGCGCGGCTGCTGCGCCAATTGCCCTCGGACAACATCGCCCTTCGCCTGCTCCAGGCCTATGTCGAGGCGCTGGCTGCGAGCGGCATTCCCGCCGATCGCGGGCTCGCCCATGGCATCCAAGAACACATCATCGACCTGGTGGCGGCCTCGCTGCGGCTGGGCGACGACGATGTCGAGCGTGCGGCAGGCGACGTGATTGCGGTGACGCGCCTTGCTACGGCGAAGACGGATATCCGCACCCATCTCGCCGATCCAACTTTATCGGCCAAACAGGTCGCGCAGCGCCTCGGCCTGTCCGAACGATCGATCTATCTGCTGTTCGAACGCGCCGGCTTGAGCTTTGCGTCCTTCGTCATGGAGGAACGGCTCAAGCTTGCCTTCGCCATGCTGCTGGATCCCGCACGACGGCGCGACCGGATCGGCGACATTGCGCTCGCCGCAGGCTTCGGCGATCTCTCGACCTTCAACCGGAGCTTCCGCCGCCGCTATGGGCGAACCCCGTCCAGCCTGCGCCGCCCTGGGGCTGACCATCCGGCACCAGACAAAACGGATTGAAAAATCGGAAACCGAGCATTTCCGTGCGCGCCCTTGTGGCCCGGCTGCGGTTCATTAGATCTGGCCGATCATCCCACAGAGACCTGATCGATGACCGCACCGCTCGAATTCGGACTGGACACCTTTGGCGACGTCACCAGGGATGCCGCCGGCGCCATGCTTCCGCACGCGCAGGTGATCCGCAACGTCGTCGACGAAGCCGTGCTGGCCGACGAGCTCGGCCTCGATTTCATCGGCCTCGGCGAGCATCACCGCGCCGATTTCGCAATCTCCTCGCCGGAGACCGTGCTCGCGGCGATCGCCGCGCGAACCAAGCGCATCCATCTCGGCTCGGCCGTGACGGTGCTGTCTTCGGACGACCCCATCCGCGTGTTCCAGCGCTTTGCCACGCTGGATGCATTGTCGAACGGACGCGCGGAGGTGATCCTCGGCCGCGGCTCGTTCACGGAATCCTTTCCGCTGTTCGGCTTCGACCTGCGCAAATACGAAGAGCTGTTCGAGGAGAAGCTCGACCTGTTCGCCGCGCTCTTGTCGCAGAAGCCGGTGAGCTGGGAGGGCAAGCTGCGTCCGCCGCTGCGGGATCAGCTGGTCTATCCGCCGGTCGAGCACGGCACGCTCAAGACCTGGATCGGCGTCGGCGGCAGCCCGCAATCGGTGGTGCGCGCCGCGCATTACGATTTGCCTTTGATGCTCGCCATCATCGGCGGCGATCCCGCGCGCTTTGCGCCCTTCGTCGATCTCCATCACCGCGCCGCCAAGGAATTCGGCCGCGCCGCGCAGCCGATCGGCGTACACTCGCCCGGCTATGTCGCCGAGACGGACAACGAAGCGCGCGAACAGCTGTGGCCCGACTACAAGGCGATGCGCGACCGCATCGGCAAGGAGCGCGGCTGGCCGCCGATGGGCCGCGACGAGTTCGTCAACGAGGTCGAGCATGGCTCGCTTTATGCGGGCTCGCCGGAGACGGTGGCACGCAAGATCGCCCGAACGGCGAAGACGCTCGGCATTGCACGGTTTCAGCTGAAGTATTCGGCGGGGCCCCTGCCGCACGAGAAGCTGATGAAGAGCATCGAGCTCTACGGGCGCAAGGTGGTGCCGATGGTGAAGGAGATGCTTGCCGCTTGATCCACGTCAAGTCGCACGATCGGGTTTCCGCACTAGAAGAGGATTCCCCCGTGCATCAGGACAAGCAAGGCGAATGGCACCTCTTTCCCGGAAGTCCCCGCAGGCGCGCCGCCGGAAGGCCCCCGGCAAACCGGCAGCGCAGGTCAAATCGGCCAGCGCGCGGACGCGCGCGATCGAGCTGACGGCAGTCGAGCGGTCTTTCGCCGAGCAGTCGTCCTCGGCTGCGCTGCAGACCGAGATGGCGGCGCTCGACAGCGTGCTGAAGGGGCCGCCGGCCCTTTCGCCGGACAGCGAGCCGGTGCAGGCCATTCTGACCGGCGCGGCGCCTGATGATGCCGAGCGTCTCCAGGCGCTGCTGACCGGCAGGGAAGCCAAGCGCGCGAGGCGGACCACCAGCGACGAATTGGCCGACGATTGGCGGCTGGGCGGTTACCCCTACAAGTCGCGGATGTACCGCCGCGACTACGAGGAGCAGAAGTTCGTCCTGCAGACCGAGCTGCTGAAATTGCAGAACTGGATGAAGGAAAGCCGGCAGCGCCTCGTCCTGTTGTTCGAGGGCCGCGACGCGGCAGGCAAGGGCGGCGCGATCAAGCGATTCATGGAACACCTCAATCCGCGCGGCGCGCGGGTCGTGGCGCTGGAAAAGCCGAGCGAGGTCGAGCGCGGCCAATGGTACTTCCAGCGCTACGTGCAGCATCTGCCGACCGCCGGCGAGATCGTGCTGTTCGACCGCAGCTGGTACAACCGGGCCGGCGTCGAGCGCGTGATGAGCTTCTGCTCGCCCGGAGAGTACGACGAATTCCTGCGTCAGGTCCCCGAGTTCGAACGCAATCTCGTACGCAGCGGGCTGCACCTCATTAAGTTCTGGTTCTCGGTCAGCCGCGAGGAGCAGCGCCGACGCTTCAAGGAGCGCGAAGGCCACCCGCTGAAGCAATGGAAGCTGTCACCGATCGATCTCGCCTCGCTCGACAAATGGGACGACTACACCCGCGCCAAGGAATCCATGTTCTTCCACACCGACACGGCGGACTGCCCGTGGATCGTCATCAAGTCCGACGACAAGAAGCGCGCCCGCCTCAACGCCATGCGCTACGTGCTCCATGCGATGCCCTATGCCGGCAAGGACAGCAAACGCATCGGCATGATCGACGATCTCCTGGTCGGGCGCGCGAACGTGATCCACGAGCGGGAGGAGCATGGGAAGTAGGGGGAGCAAAGCAACGGTCCGGCCGGCCGCCATCGCCTACCAAAGTCGCTTCTTCGCAAAAGCGTGACCTCGATGTCCGAAGAGGCCACGTACGTGACGAGCCGCCACGGTCAGACGAACGCTTCGCTTTCCAGAAGATAGACATAATGCATTGAGGCCGCCCTCCTTCGCCAAGGCTTCGGAGGGCATCCTGCGTCGCGCAGCTGGAGGCTGCAAAATCCTGCGAAGCGCTTCAGCGCGAAGCAGGATGGTGGGGGAGGCAGGACTCGAACCTGCGAAGCCATGAGGCGGCTGATTTACAGTCAGCTCCCTTTGCCACTCGGGACACTCCCCCGCTCGACGGCAGCACAATCGGGCCGGACCTTGCCGGCGACCGAAGACGGCCATGGAACGTGAAGGCCGCGACAGCCCGGATGGGGGCGCGACCGGGCGCGGTTATGGGCGATCCAGTGGGGCAAAGTCAACCGAGGCGACCAGCTAAAATCGCCCCCGAAGCCACCCAAATTGCCATATTCCGGGACCCGTGACACAAGCGAGCCCATGAAGGACAAAAAATTCACCCCCAGGGGCCCCCGCGGCGGGGCTAAGCCCTTCAACAAAACAGGGAAATCGGGCGGCCGACCGGCCTGGCGCGACCGCGATTCGCAGCCCGACGGGCCGGTCATCCTCTATGGCTGGCACACCGTCACCATGGCGCTGGCCAATCCGGCGCGGCAGATCCGCAAGCTGACGCTGACCGAGAACGCAGCCAAGCGGCTCGCCGACGAGAACATCGCAACCCGCGTCGCCCCCGAGATCGTCCGTCCCCAGGAGATCGACCGCCTGCTCTCGCCGGACGCCGTGCACCAGGGCCTGCTCGCCGAGGCTGACCCCCTGCCCTCGCCCGACATCGAGGACCTGGCGCAGGAAGGCATGGTGCTGGTGCTCGACCAGATCACCGATCCCCACAATGTCGGCGCCATCCTGCGCTCGGCCGCAGCCTTCGCGGTGAAGGCGATCGTCACCACCGCGCGCCACAGTCCGGAAGCGACCGGCGTGCTCGCCAAGGCCGCCTCGGGCGCGCTGGAGCTGGTGCCAATGGTGTCCGTGCAGAACCTCGCTCGCGCCCTGACCACATTGAACGAAACCGGCTTCCAGACCGTCGGCCTTGATAGCGAAGGCAGCGAGGATCTCTCGGACGTCGCGCTGCGCGAGCCGCTGGCACTGGTGCTGGGCGCCGAAGGCAAAGGCCTCAGGCAATTGACCCGCGAGACCTGCAGCGTCGTGGCGCGGCTCGACATGCCCGGCGAGATCAAGAGCCTCAACGTGTCGAACGCCGCCGTGCTCTCGCTCTATGTCGGCGCGAGCCGGCTGGGCCTGATGAAGCCGTGATTCAAAAAAGCAAAACGCCCGTCCGCATCGCGCGAACGGGCGTCTCGTCAGATCAACCGATCAGAGATCAGTAGTAGCGACGCAGCACGCGGTGGCCGCCATAATACGGCGCAGGCGCGTGGCGGTGGGCGTAGCCATAGCGCGGGCCATAGCCGTAATGCGTGCGCGGCAGATAGCCGACACGCGGGCCGTAGCCGTAGCGGTACGGACGGTAGTACGGGCGATGATACGGCGCGACGGCAGCACGATAACCATAGCCGTAGCCGTAGTTGGCGGGCGCGACGACCGCGTCTTCACGGTAGGTCGGATACGGCGCGAAAGCGCCCGGGCCGGTGTAGGTGGGACCCTGGTTGACGTAGTAATATTGCGTGGTCGGCTCGGCGAGACGCTCATAGGCGGCGCCATAGCCGTAGCCGGCACCATAGCCGTAGCCGCCGCAACCGGTGTTGCAGCCGGAATAGACCGGCGCAACCGGCTGGCAGGGGTTGAAGCCGCACGCCGCGGCGGGTGCCGTGGCGACGAACATCGCGGCAGCTGCCGCGACCAGTCCCGAAATCATCTGACGCATTACTCTCTCCTGTTGATTTCCGTTTGTTGGATTTGACGTTTCTTAACCCGGCGGCCGGCCGGGGGCTTGGACACGCGGTCGCGGTGGCCGCGGACGATCGTTGATCTCGGGCGCGAGGATCACCGGCGGAGCATCGACCGGCGCATTCATCTGCGCCGGTAGCGGTGCCGATTGCGCGCCCCAGCTCTGGTAATAGCTCTCGGCGGGCTTCGGCAGTTTGCGATTCGCGGGCGGCTCGACCTCGAGCCGGCCATAGCCGGGGCGCAGGCCCATCGTCGGATAATAATGCCCGACGTCGGTCGGCTGCCGCTCGGCGACGTAGCGTCCGCCATAGATCGTGGGCTGCACCTGCTGGTTCTTGCCCAGGCCCCAGACACCCTCGACCACGGCGTAGGACGCATCGATATTGTTGATGATGATCGGCACGCCGGGCCGGCCGGGGACGACGATATCGAAGCCGCTATCGGCAAACGCCGTCGCGGGCAGTCCGATCAGAAAGGCAGCAAGCGCTACGACACGCATCAAGGGATCCCGGTTATGCGGCGGCAACCTACCCGATCGGGGCGACAAGAGGGTTAAGGCGCGCTCACCAAATGCCGGTAAGCCTAATGTGTAAGGAATGCGCGGCGTTCAATTGCCGCCAAGCCCATCAGTGAAGCGTTAACGGCGCGCATCCGGCCAGAATGGAACTGTGCCGTGCTCACATCGGTTTGACCAACCAACTCGCGAAAATCGACAGTGTTTGCGGAACGTCCGGCGCCGCCAGCGTTTAGCCATCGTCAAGAATTTGGGAGACAAACAATCATGAACATCAAACTTCTCGGAGCGACGGCGATTGCAGTGACGATGCTGGCAGGCGCGGCCAACGCGCAGGCCGTCGTGAACGAACCGGGCCGCTGCGCAGCGCAATTCCCCAACGCGAACTGCAAGAATCTTGGTCCCGGCAATCCCTACACCGATCGTGGATACCGCAATCAGCGCGTGTCTTACCGTCAGACCAACTCCTACCGCCAGACCAATGGCGACTGGAATAACGACTGGAACAGGAGCCGCACCGGCTTCTGGCCGACCGACGTCGCAGCCGGTGTAGCCGGCGCCGCGATCGGCACCGCCGGCGCGATCGCCAGCGCGCCGTTCCGCGCCTGGGACGACTCCTACGCGTCCGACAATGGCTGGAACACCTCGTGGGATAACCGCGGCTGGGACAATCGTGGCTGGGACACCCGCAGCTACGCCCAGCGTAACGGCTTCGTCTGCACGCCCGGCACATGGTTCAAGGGCGAAGACGGCCGCCGGCACATCTGCCAGTAAGCCGATCCATAACTGATGCGAGCGATCAGGCGGCCCCCGGGCCGCCTGATTCATGTCGGCTGCGACGGCTTTCCCGGTTCTGGCACTTTCCGATCAAGTCTGGTATTGCGGCGGCGCGACGGGTGGACAACCCCGGCCCATGCCGGCCCCTGCCCGGATCGTCAGGCGTCGCCGGCTTAGCTCAGCGGTAGAGCAGCGGTTTTGTAAACCGAAGGTCGGGGGTTCAATCCCCTCAGCCGGCACCATTCGTCCCCTACGGATGTCAGCGGGAACGCTTCGACACGCTGCCTTGCTGGAAGTGCTCGGCACCTTCGATCTCCACCCAGCCATGTTTCGACTGCTCGAACACCGATCTCATCGGCGGCGGAAACTCGGGATGTGCGATCGCACCGGCGGCAACGCCGATCATCGCGGGCAGATTGTCGGCGAGCCAATAGACCGTCCAGCCGCAGTCGGGACAGAAATAGTTGCGAACCTTGCCGCCACTCGCGGCCGTCCGGACGTATGGCTTTGACGCCCCCGAGATCATTACTGCCTCCGCGGCATAGAACGCACCTACGCCGAACGGCGCGCCGGTTCGTCGCTGGCAGTCGAGGCAATGGCAGGCGACGACGAGCCGCGAAGGCCCCGGAAGCGACAGCGCGAGTGCGCCGCAACTGCATCTGGCATCGATCTTGATGCATCCCTTATTTCAAATTCATCGAGGTTCAGGCGTTTCGTTCCGTCCCATTTCAGCATGGCCTCATGCACAACGTTAATTGCGCCGCTCCGTATCTCGTGCGGGAGACGGAGGACGCATGATTGTTTTGACCGCCGACGAGGATTTTGCCGTCCAAGCCAAGCTCAACTTCAGCCTGGGTGCAAAGGCATACGACACCTACCTTCAGGGGTTTCGTTGCGCACAGCTGACGGGCGGCGTCGTGATTGCCTATGCGCGCAGCGAGTATATGGCGGGAGTCATCAGCGCCGAATACAGCACGCAGATCGCGGACGCGGTGGAGAGCGTCGTCGGACAACCCGCTACGATGGTGCTGATCCTGCCCCGCCCCCGGCAATGACCTTCAGTCTGTTCCGACCTCGAACGCCAGCAGCACGTTGCCGGCGACGCCGCTCCATTGGCCGTAACCGGAATTGGTGTAGAGCATGCCGCCGGCGATGACGGGCCCGGGACCGTCGATCGCGCCGCCATGGGCAGGGACGCCGTTCACGGCCTTGAAATCCTGCGCGGTGTCGAATTCCCAGAGCAATTTGCCGTCGGTGGCATAGGCGCGCAGGAAACCGCTGACGCCGCCGGAGAACACGACGCCCGGGATCAGGCTCACCGCCGCCGAGAGCGCGGGGCTGCATTGGCGGCGGTCGCCGCACGCGACCGGCGGCACTTCCATGGCGATCTTGCCGCTCGCGAGGTCGAGGCCGAACAGGCCGCCACCTTGCGTGGAATCCAGTTGCCGCGTGCCGTCGCGCATGAATCGCACGTCGGAGTTGGCGACATAGATGCGCTCGCCGTCCGCGGCCGAGCCCCATTCGCTGCCGCCGAGCGAACCGCCCTTCCCGATCCGGGTCTGCCACAGGATCTTGCCACCGTCGTCGGGATCGAGCGCGTGCACGACGCCGGATTTTTGAGCGATGGCCAGAATGCGCTTGCCATCGCGCAAGGTGACGAGGATCGGCGACTGGCCGAAATCGTGGTCGGGCCCGTGCTCGTCGGGACAATTGGTCTTGTCCGCCATGAAGCACGCCACCACGAAGGCGTCCTTCGGCGTCGCCTGCTGCTTCCACAGCAGCTTCCCGGTTGTCAGCTCGAACGCGAGGATCGAATCGGCGGTCGCAGCCGGCGGGTTCGAATAGGAATTGCTGGTCGCCACATAGACCGCGCCCCGCTTCGCATCGATCGTCGGCGCCGACCAGATCGCAGCGCCCGACGGGCCGAAGAGCTGCGTGCCCCTGGCATTCCTGGTCGTGGGATGCGGGATCTCGGGAATCGTGTAGGCCTGCCAGATCGTCTTGCCGGTCGCGGCCTCGAGCGCCACCACGCTGCCGCGGAAGGTGCAGCATTCGTAGGAGGCCTGCGAGCCGGCGGCCTCCTCGAGTGACGACACCGGCACGTAGAGCACACCATCATGCAGCGTCGGCGCACCGGTAATCCGCGCGGCCGCATGCTCCTCCACCTTCGTCTTCCAGATCAGCGCACCGGTCAGCGCGTTCACCGCATACGCGTTGGCGCGCAGATCGCCGAAGAAGATCGCGTCCTGATCGGACCCCGGAAGCTTTGAAACGCTGATCGCGGCGCGCACCGCCGCATCGATCGCCACCGTCCACAGCGTGCAGCCGCTTCGCGCATTGAGCGCATGGACTTTGCGATCGGTGCCGCCGATGAACAGCATTCCGCCAACGATCGTCGGCGGCGCAAACGACACCGAGGCCCCGGGAAAGGCATAAGCCCATTTCAGCCGCAGGCGCGGCACCTGCTCCGCCGTCAACCCGGCCATGTCGGTCGGCTGGAACCGGCTGTTAGCAGCGTCGACGCCCCATCCGTTCCAGTGCGGACCATCGAGTGCTTGCGGGAAGCCGCTTGTCTGCTGCACGCAGCGACCGTCCGCCTCGGCGGCGGCGCCCCCAGTCGACACCTTGCCGGTGACGAAGGAAGCTATCGCGCGGCGTTCGGCTTCGCTGCGGTCCTTCGTCATCGCCGCCATGCTGCCGCTGGACAAGGTCGCCAGCACATGATCGAACGACATCGCCTGCATGGCGCCGCGGCCGGGCACGCGGGCCTGCGCATCGCCATCGTGGCATCGCGCACAATGCGCGGCATAGAGCGCGCCCCCGTCCTGCTGCGCCAGCGCCGGCGCGCTGCACCAGATCAACACCGCGGCCAGGACGGCACGTAGACCCATGGAGGGGCTCCGGCATGCGACGGGAGATCGCCTACACAACCCGAAGTCTATCGCAGGCGCGATTGAATCCGCAATGGAGGTTGTGCCGCAGCCGTCACACATCCGCGGCCACGTGGACGGGATTCGGCAGGTCGTCCAGCCGCCAGAGCCCGAGGCTCTTGTCGCGCCAGCCGCCATCGCCCTCCTCGCAGCGCTCGTCGATCAACGCGCGCGGCACCGGCCAGTCGAACGGCGGCTTCGTCATGTTGAGCGCGCGCCAGTCGCCGTCCTCGCAATCACGATTGGCCTCAAATTCCTGAAACGTCGTGACGAGCAGGAATTGCGCGCCGCTCTCGCGAAAGCGAGCAATCGCGCGGGCGATGTTCTGAAAACTCAGATGCACCAGGCAGTCCCGGCACAGGATCAGGTCGGCACGCGGCAGTGCATCGCGCGTGATATCGGCCACCAGAAATCGGCCGGCCAGTTCGCCGCGCGCCACACGCTCATTGTTGGCGGCGATCAGAGACGGCACGATGTCGATCCCGATATAATCGAGGTCGAGCTTCACGCGGCCGATCCAGCCCGCATCGCCGCAGGGCGCATCGAGCAGCGAGCGCGTGCCGAGCCGCTGCAGCAGCGGCGGCAACGCGTCCCGGATCGCCGCAGTGGCCGGGTCCTCCGAGCCGAGGCCGGACACCGAGCTGGCAGCGCCCCAGAGGTTGGTCCGCTCGATCCGCTCGAACCGCGCGGCGAGATCGAGCCCGGAGAAATTATCGCGGTCTGCGACGAAGCGTTCGTGGGCGAGCACGGGGGGACGGTTTGAGATCATCGGCAAGCCTCACCTCAAGTCGCACGATCACACTACAGCAAGCCGGGGGGCCCGCGCCGCTCAATCCGGCTTCTGCCACTCCATGATGTGGAAGTAGGGCACGCGGCGATGCCGGGCGATCTGCTCGGGGGTGCCGCCCGTCGGTTGAGGCTCACTGAACAGGCGCAGCTGGAGACCGTGGTCGAGCAGCAGCGTCATGTAGGTGCTGAGCGGACGGTGCCAGTTCAGGATCCGCATGTCGCGCCAGCTCACCCAGGTCGCGCGTTCGTCCATGTAGTGATCGATGGTGAAGCGCAAGGTGCCGTCGCGGTCGCGCGTCCAGCCGTCCGGTGGGCCGGCGGTGTTGAAGCTGGTCATGTTGGCGATCAGCAGCGTGCCGCCGGGCCGCAGTGCCGCCACCATCCCGGCGATCGCCGCGGCGAGATCGGGTTTGTCGATCAGGCTGAGATAGCTGACGACGAGATCGTAGCACGCCTCGGCATCCATCGTCTCGGCGCGGCCGAGCCGGTAGTCGCCCTCGGGATCGAGCTGCCTGGCGCGCGCCAGCAGCGCCTCGGTCGGATCGATGCCGGTGTTGCGGATGCCGGCGCGCTGCATGATGCGGCAGAAGCGCCCCTCCCCGCAGCCGACGTCGAGCGCGTCGCGGAATCCGCGACCTTCGATCCGCGCCCGCATCGGTGCATCCAGCACGAAACGACGGCCATAGTCGCCATCCTCGCCTTGCTCGGCGATCCATGCGGCCGCCGAGGTGGCCCAGCCGTCGCCGACGTCCTCGTTCATGTCCCGGACCCGTGGTGTCTTGTCCGCGCACCCGCGCGGGGACGGTCAACAACCACAGATTGGATCCGATTTCAATAAGAGGTAACGTGCGCATGCCATGCACGCCACCACGCCCCGAGACAAGGCCAGGATCGCCGCCGGCGCGGTGACGGCCGTCGTCATGACGGCCGTGCTGTTCGTGTTCGTGCTCGGTTTCCTGATGGCCTGAGCGCGGGCGCGGCGGCCGAAGCTGCCTGCACGGCCTCAGGCGGTGCGCACGGTGCGCAGGAATTTCCCGACCTCGTCCTTCAGCCTTGTGCTGTCGCTTGCCAGCATCTTGGCGGTCGAGAGCACCTGCGAGGACGCCGAGCCGGTCTCGGCGGCGCCGCGCTGCACGTCGGTGATGTTCGACGAGACCTTCTGGGTGCCATGCGCGGCCTGCTGGACGTTGCGCGAGATTTCCTGGGTCGCTGCGCCCTGCTCCTCGACGGCCGCGGCGATGGTCGACGACACTTCCGACAGCCGCTCGATGGTCACGGAGATGTCGCGGATCGCATTG
>JAESGJ010000538.1_pt1 | contig 16004 bp, 17 predicted proteins | sample 9266241 | NCBI WGS metagenome assembly JAESGJ01 (sample SAMN14514841, study PRJNA621669) | algae metagenome | isolation source: Brasilonema octagenarum HA4186-MV1 and co-occurring heterotrophs from wet... | place: USA: Manoa Valley, Hawaii | collected 2009-07-20 | reverse complement strand
GTCACCGCCGATCAGTAGCGTCTCGCCGACCGCGTCGACGGTGGTGGCGGCGGCGAACGCCCGCGCGACGTCGCGCACGTCGACGGTCTGCAGCCGTCCGTCGGTGGGGAGCAGCCCCTCGAAGTACAGGTTGTCCAGCTTCATGTAGGCCGCGGGATCCACGGTCAGCACGCCGCCGAGTCGCAGGATCACCCAGTCCAGCGACGATTCGCGGACCAGCTTTTCGGCCGCCGCCTTGTGCGCGCCGTAGACGTCGGCGGGGTTGAGTGGGGTCTCCGCGGTCAACACGTCCGGGTGGGTGTGCGGGTTGCGCGCACCGTAGACGGCGATGCTGGAGGCCTGCACGAACCGCGGCGGGCTGGGCTGTTTCTCCGCGGCCGCCACCAGCGAGCCGGTGGCCCCGACGTTGACCTTCTCGGCGAGTCCCCGCCTGGTGTAGATGAACGGCGGGATGATCGCCGCCAGGTGGATGATGGCGGCCGGTGCGACGGCGCTGACCAGGGCGTCGACCGACGCTGGATCGGTGAGGTCGGCGTAGGTGACCTCGACGCCGGGTGGCAGCTTCTCGGCCGCCTTCCGGTTCGCCGGGATGTCGAGGTCGGTGGCCACCACGCGGCGGCCGTCGGCGGCCAGTCGCTTCACGGTGGACGACCCCACCAGCCCGAAGGCTCCCGTCACGAGTACGGCGTCGGTCATGAAACTCCTCTTCGGAACTGGAACCTGTTGCAGGCATCATTGCCTAGACGCATGGTCTGCACCAGAGTTGCCCGTGGTCGGGCGGTTTACTCCGCGCGGACGCAGCGGAAACCGATGTGACTCATCCCCGTGTCGACGGCCTGGGGACGCCGGGCGGCTGGCCGATAGCGCAGGCAGTAGCTGTCGGCGCACAGGAAGGATCCGCCCTTGAGCACCTTGCGACCGATCGCAAACTGGGCCTGGTTGGGATCGTAACTGTCTGCCGCGCAGCATGATTCGGTGGCTCTGTCGTCGGCCCACCAGTCGGTGGTCCACTCCCACGCATTGCCGGCCATGTCGAAGAGCCCGTACCCGTTGGCGGGGAAGCTGCCCACCGGCGCGGTGCTGCCGTAGCCGGTGTCCGGCAGGTACGGGAACTCACCGTGCCAGTAGTTGGCCAGCTTCTGGTCTCGGGCTTCCGGCTGGTCGCCCCAGGTGTACGCCATGCCGACCAGTCCGCCGCGGGCCGCCACCTCCCACTGCGCCTCGGTCGGCAGGGCCAGCCCCGCCCAGTCGGCGTAGGCCTCGGCGTCCTCGAACGCGACGTGGACGACGGGGTGGCGGTCCCGGTTCGCCAGCCCCGACTTCGGCCCACGCGGATGGTTCCAGCACGCCCCCGGCGTCCACGCCCACCACTGGCTGAGGTGCCGCAGGTCGACCGGACCCGCCGTGCGGCGGAACACCATCGAGCCCGGCTGCAGGTTCTCCGGCGGCGCGTCCGGGTAGTCCTCGGGATTCGGCGGCCGTTCGGCGACCGTCACGTAACCGGTCGCATCGACGAACGCGGCGAAGTCGGCGTTGGTGACCTGATGGGCCTGCATGCGGAAGCCGTCGACGGTGACCTCGCGGACGGGCCCCTCCTCGGCGTAGTGCGTCGCGGAGCCGAGCAGGGCGGTCTGTGGGGGAATACACACGAGGTCAGGCAAAGACGGTCGTCCAGTCGTTCTTCATGCTGGCGACGGTCCAGCCGCCACTCGTCGCGAGGTCGAGCACCCGCTCTGCCCCTGTGGCGTAATCGAATTCGCGGTCGGCGTCGTCGTGCCGCACCAACAGCCGAAGGCCGTCGACGTACTGGAGCATCTCGATGTCGCCGTTGGAGTTGCCCGCCGCGAGGATCGGCCGACGCCCCGTCCTGCCCCAGATGCGGACCGGCTTGACCGGACCGTCGTTCAGGAATTCGGGCACCTTGGTGGTCACCAACCGGCCGTCCTCGAACTGCAGACCCACCGAGCTGCCGATCACGCGTTCCGGTGGGACGCCGTACAACTGCGCGGTCACCGGACGCATGAAGTCCCGCCCGCCGCCGGACACGATGTAGTTGGTGAAGCCGTTGTCCTCGAGATACCGCAGCAGCTCCACCATGGGCGCGTAGCCGCACGCGGTGTAGGGCCGATCCAGTGTCGGGTGCCTGGCGTCGGCGAAGAATGCGCGCACGCGTTCGGCGTGGTCCTCGACCGTCAGGCCCGCGTACGCCGAGAGGATGCCGCCGGCAAGGACTTTCAGCTGCGAGTCGTCGCCGTCGTAGTGCTTGGTGACGGCGTCGCCGAACCACTGCAGGTCACCCGCGGCTGCGGCCTGGTACGGCTGAGTGGCGGCGAGCGAAGGATCGGCGGCCGCCTGCTCGGCCAGCCGTCGCACCAGGAAGTCCAGTTGGACGTAGGCCGGCTTCTCACACCACAGCGTGCCGTCGTTGTCGAACACCGCGACCCGCTCCTCGGGCGGTACGTCCACCGCTGCGCGGCTGACGAATTCGACGATCGTCGACTTCGTCGGACCGTCGTGCCACGACTCGAGCATCTAGTCAGCCGCCAGAAACTCGTCGAGCTTCTTCACGATCTGGTCGATGCTGAAGCTGGCCGGTGGGTGCCGCGGCGGGAACTCCTTGAACGTGTCGAGGAAGGCCGAGGCCATCGCGGTGGCGTACATGACGAAGAAGTCGCGCCGCAGGAACCACTCGTAGTACGTGTTCGACGTGATGTCGGCGTACTCGAAGGGGTCGGTCCGCAGGTTGAACAGCTTGGGCACCCGTAGCTCGGTGAAGGGCTCGGCCCAGGTCCGCAGCGTGCCCTGGGCCCGCTGTTCGGCGAACACGATCTTCCAGTTCTCGAAGCGCATGCCGACCATCTGGGCGTCGTCGTTGAAGTAGAAGAACCCACGGCGCGGACTGTGCTCGACCTCGCCCGTCAGATAGGGGATCAGGTTGAAGCCGTCGATGTGCACCTTGTACTCGACGTCCCCGACCCGATATCCCTTCTTCAGCTCGTCGCTGACGTCGGGATTGCCCGCCGCGGCCACCAGCGTCGGCAGCCAGTCGTGATGCTGGATGATCTCGTTGGAGATGCTGCCCGCCTTGATCCTTCCCGGCCAGCGGATCAACTCCGGGACCCGGTAGGCGCCCTCCCAGTTGGTGTTCTTCTCGCTGCGGAACGGCGTGGTACCCGCGTCGGGCCAGCTGTTGCGGTGCGGGCCGTTGTCCGTGGAGTAGATGACGATGGTGTCGTCGGCGATGCCGAGTTCGTCGAGCGCGTCAAGCACGGTGCCGACGTTGCGGTCGTGGTCGATCATCGCGTCGTGGTACTCGGACTGCCACAGCCCGGCCTGCCCCTTGCTGCCCGGCTTCAGGTGCGTGTACATGTGCATGTGGGTGAAGTTGCACCACACGAAGAACGGCGTGTCCGCGGCGTGCTGGCGCTCGATGTACTCGACGGTGCGATCGGCGATGTCGTCGTCGATGGTCTCCATCCGCTTGGCCGTCAGCGGGCCGGTGTCGGTGATGGTCTGCTTCCCGACGGGCCCGAACTTGTCGTCGTCGGGCTCCGTGGATACCTCGGCGGTGGCCTTGCAGTCGAGCACGCCACGGGGCAGTGCCACTTCGTAGAGCCGTGGGAACTGGTCCTTGTGCGGGTAGTCGAAGTTCTCCGGCTCCTCCTCGGCGTTGAGGTGGTAGAGGTTGCCGTAGAACTCGTCGAAGCCGTGCACGGTCGGTAGGTACTTGTTGAGGTCGCCGAAGTGGTTCTTGCCGAACTGGCCGCATCCGTAGCCGAGCGGTTTGAGCAACTCCGCGATCGTGGGATCCTCGGCGGCCCAGCCGATGTCGACGCCGGGCACGCCGACCTTGCTCATGCCGGTGCGGTACACGCTTTGACCACTGATGAACGCTGCGCGCCCCGCGGTGCAGCTTTGCTCGCCGTAGGAGTCGGTGAAGCGCATGCCTTCGTTCGCGATGCGATCGATGTTGGGTGTGCGGTAGCCCATCATGCCGTCGCTGTAGCAGCTCAGGTTCGAGATTCCGATGTCGTCACCCCAGATGACCAGGATGTTGGGCTTTCCGTTGGGCACGGCGACTCCTCGCACTCGGCTTGACCGTCGAATCCTGCTGACGGGACAACGTTATTCGGGTGCGAGGCGATTTGTCAGAGCTTGGCCGAGATGTGCGGCACGGGATCAGGCCATGACGGGCGTGCCCGCCGCGGCCTTCATCGACGCGTAGAGATCGACGTAGTACGGCAGGCAGTCGGCCATCGCCTGCTCGGTGGTGTACAGCGGCTGATAGCCGAGGTCGCGGCGCGCCTTGTCGATCGAGAAGTAGTTGTCGATGGAGATCCGCTCGACGGCCAGCGGCTCGATGAGGGGCTTGGGCAGCCCGAATCGGAAGTGCAGCCACTGCCACACCGTCATCGCGAACCACGCGAGCTTTCCGGGGATGCGTATCGAGGGGTAGGGCTCACCGCAGGCCTCGACGACCGGACGGGAGAACTCGAACATGTTGACGGGCTCGCCGTCGTTGACGAAGTACGCCTGCCCCGGGGCGGTGCCGCCGGGCACCAGGTGCTCGCCGGCAAGGATGAAACCGTGAATCAGGTTGTGCACGTAGGAGTTGTCGAGCCTGACGTCCTTGCTGCCGACGAGCACCTTGACGTGCCCGGCGAGCACGCTCTCGAACACCTTGCGGAACATGGTCTGATCGCCGCGACCCCAGATGCCACTGGGCCGGATGGAGCACGTCAGCATGCCACCCTCGCCGTTGGCGGCGAGCACGAACTTCTCGGCGATCACCTTGGTCTCGGTGTAGAGATCGTTGAATCGCGTGGTGTACGGCAGGGATTCGTCGCCGTCGGCGATCACCTGACCGCCCATGACCACGCTGTTTGACGCGGTGTAGACGAACCGCTGGACGCCCGCCGTCCGCGCCGCGGTGACCAGACTCTTCGTGCCGTCGACGTTGACGGCGAAGCTGCGGTCGCGTGCTGCCGCCGAGCCGGCGCCCATCAGGTCGATGACCGCCGCGGTGTGGATCACCGTGTCGATTCCCTCGACGGCGCGCGCCACGTCGGCGGCGTCGGTGATGTCTCCGACGACGGCGTCCAGGCGATCCCGCGGTGCCAGAGGAGACGGTGCCCGGTCGAACGAGCGGACCTCGAGGCCGCGGTCGAGCAGTTCCCGCACCAGGTTGGTGCCGACGAAACCGGAGCCCCCGGTCACGAGGACGCGGCCGAGATCGGTCCGCAGCGTTGAGTCACCCATGCCGAGAGGGTAACTGAAACGTGTTCCAGTTTCGAGCGCCTAGGCAGGAATGAGTACCGCCGTCACGCTTCTTCGTCGTCCCTGGAGGCCAACGCCTTCTCGACCTTCTCGCGTGCGCCAGCCAGGTGCTCTTCGCACCGTTTGGCCAGCTCTTCGCCCCTTTCCCACAGCTTGAGTGAGGCGTCCAGATCCAGTCCGCCCTGCTCCAGCCGGCTCACCACCTCGATGAGCTCGTCCCGGGATTCTTCGTATCCCATCTGACTAATGGGCTTCATCTGACCCCTCGCTGACTGTCGTGACGGCGCCGTCTGCGACGCGGATGCGTAGCCGGGTGCCCGCGGGTGCGTCGGCCGTCGACCGCAGGACGGCCCTCGATCCCGACGCGATCTGCACCACCGCGTAACCCCTGGCGAGAGTGGCGGCCGGTCCCAGTGTGGCGAGCCGGGCCGACAGGTGCCCGACGCTGCGGCCCTCCGCTTCGATCAGCCTGACCACGTCGCGGCGGGCCGTGGCGCGGACGCGGTGGATCTCCTCGGCGCGCGCGGTGATCGCCGCCAGCGGCTGCGCCAGTACCGGCCGGCTGCGCAGCTGGTTCACGTGCTGCTGCTCGCGGTGCACCCAGCCGCGCAGGGCCCGCGCGCTGCGCCTGCGCAGTTCGATGATCCGGGCCTGCTCCTCGGCGGCGTCGGGCACCACCTTCTTGGCCGCGTCGGTCGGGGTGGCCGCGCGCACGTCGGCGACCAGGTCGCACAGCGGGTTGTCGGGTTCGTGGCCGATGGCGCTGATCACCGGGGTCGTGCACGTGGCGATCTCACGGCACAGCGTCTCGTCGGAGAAGGGCAGTAGATCCTCGACGCTGCCGCCGCCACGCGCGAGCACGATCACGTCGACGTCGGGGTCGTGGTCCAGATCCCGCAGGGCGTCCACGATCTGGGCGACAGCGGTGGGTCCCTGCACCGTCGTGTTGCGCACGGCGAAACGCACTGCGGGCCAACGTGATTCGGCCACCGACATGACGTCGCGCTCGGCTGCCGACGCGCGACCGGTGATCAGGCCGACGGTGGTGGGCAGGAAGGGGATCGGGCGCTTCAGGCGGGGATCGAACAGGCCCTCGGCGGCGAGCAACTTGCGCAGGCGGTCGATGCGGGCCAGCAGCTCGCCGATGCCGACCGCGCGAATCTGGTTGACGCGCAACGAGAACGAACCGCGACCGACGAAGAACGTCGGCCTTCCGTGCATGATCACCTGGGTGCCCTCGGCGAGCTTGACCGGCGCGTTGTGCACCAGCTCGCGCGGGCAGGTGATCTGCAGTGACATGTCGGCAGCCGGATCGCGCAGCGTGATGTAGGCGGTGCTGGAGTTCGGGCGCACGTTCAGCTGGGCGATCTGGCCCTCGACCCACACCGTGCCGAGCTTGTCGATCCAGTCCTTGATCATCATCGCGACCGTACGTACCGGCCACGGATTGTCGGGTGACTTGCCCTGGGCGGGATCGGTCACGGGCGGAGCGAGCTGATCACTTGGCGGACGCGCGGGTGATCCTGTTGGCCAGCAGCGTCTGGTACGGCGCCCGCGCCTTGGACGCCTCCTCGAAGGCGAGCAGCGCCTCGAGGTCACCGATCTTCAGCGAGGGCAGCCGGGCGCGCAGCTGGGCGAGCGTCAGCGACGGGTAGTCCAGCTCGGCGACGATGGCCGGGGCCGACGCCGTGGGCTTGGCGGCGGGTGCCGTGTCGCGCGCCTCGGGCTCGCCGGTGCTGTACAACGCGAACCGGCCCTCGGTGAGACGTTCGCCGTTCTGCGGGAGGTCGGTGGGCTCATCGCCGGGATCCGCGGTGGGATCCGCGTCGTCGGCATCCTCGTCGAACGTCGCCCACTCGGGTTGTTCGTCCTTCGGCGGGAACAGCTGGTCCAACGTCTCGTCACCCTTGATCACCAGGTCGGCGACGTCCTGCTGCATCTTCATGACCAGGTGCGCGACCTGGCTGGCAACGGTCATCGGGTACATGACGATGGTCTGCGGGAGCCTGCGGGTCTCCTCCAGCGCGGTCACCGCGGCGCCGACCAGCAGACGGACTCCGTACGGGGCAGTAGCCATGCGTGCCAGAGTACGGCGGCCCGGCTCGGCTGGTCCGCAAGTGGTGCTGTCAGGCCGTGGGTCAGTACCCTTGGACCCATGCCACCGACGATCAACATGGGGATGCCAGGGGCCACCCGGTCGGTCGTCGCGCCGGTCGAGGGCAAACGGGTGTTGCTGGCCGAGCCGCGCGGGTACTGCGCGGGCGTCGACCGCGCCGTCGAAACCGTCGAGCGCGCCCTCGAGAAGCACGGCGCCCCGGTCTACGTGCGGCACGAGATCGTGCACAACCGCCACGTCGTGGAGACGCTTGCCAAGGCCGGCGCGGTGTTCGTCGAGGACACCAGCGAGGTGCCCGAGGGCGCCATCGTGGTGTTCTCCGCGCACGGCGTGGCCCCGACCGTGCACGTCGAGGCTGCCGAACGCAACCTGCACACCATCGACGCCACCTGCCCGCTGGTGACCAAGGTCCACAACGAGGCCAAGCGGTTCGCGCGCGACGACTACGACATCCTGCTCGTCGGGCACGAGGGCCACGAAGAGGTCGTCGGCACCGCGGGTGAGGCTCCCGACCACGTGCAGGTCGTCGACAGCCCCGACTCCGTCGACAACGTCGTCGTTCGCGACGAGAACAAGGTGATCTGGCTCTCGCAGACCACGTTGTCGGTCGACGAGACCATGGAGACGGTCAAGCGGCTGCGCGAGCGCTTCCCGAAGCTGCAGGATCCGCCCAGCGACGACATCTGCTACGCCACGCAGAACCGGCAGGTCGCGGTCAAGGCGATGGCGCCGGAGTGCGAGCTGGTGATCGTGGTGGGTTCACGCAATTCGTCGAACTCGGTGCGACTGGTCGAGGTCGCGCTCAACGCCGGTTCGCAGGCGGCCAAGCTCGTCGATTACGCCGAGGACATCGATCCCGCCTGGCTCGACGGCGTGACGACCGTCGGCGTCACCTCCGGCGCCTCGGTGCCCGAGGTGCTGGTGCGCGGCGTGCTGGAGCGGCTCGCCGAGCACGGCTACGGCACGGTACAGACGGTCACCACCGCCAACGAGACACTGGTCTTCACGCTGCCCCGCGGTATCCGGCCCGCCAAGCACTCCTAGACGTCGTACTCCCAGGAGTCGGGTGCCGAGTGCCTGGGCCGACGCGGCCTGGTGCGGTGCTCGGTCCGCGACTCGCCCTCGTCCGCTCCGCGGTACCGCACCCGGGAGACCGGGTGGTGGGTGCCGCTGTTTGCGTTGTTTGCACCGGGTCGGCTCAGCGGCGGTTCGTACGGTTCGTAGTCCGCCGCGCGGGGACGCCGTGGACGGTCGGGACGCTCGCGCCGCTCGGGGCGTTCCGGACGCTCGTAGGCGTCGGAGGGCCGTTCGCGACGCTGTGGCCTGTCCGGGTCGCGTTCCGGCCGTTCGTATGGGCTGCGACGGTCCGTCGGCGGCAGTGGCCGCCGCTCGCGGGGTTCGCGTGACTGCCGCGGCTGGCGCGCCTCGCGGTCGCGGGGGTCGCGTTCCCGCGGCTCTGCGGGCCGGGGACGTCGCCTGGGCTCGCCAGGTTGGTCGACCGGGGGGACGTTGCGCTTGCGCGGCCGGTCCGGCACGGCGCCGATGATCTCCGTCTCCGGGGCCCTGGAGTGGCGTGACGAACGTCGGGAGCCGGTCCCCGCGGCCGCGCCGGACGACCGTGACGCGCCGGACCCGGCCGTCCTCGGGGTGCGGCGCTGGGTACGGGGGGCGTCCTCCATCGCGTCGGCCGCCGCCGCGGCAGACGCGGCCGTCGTTGCGCGGGCCGCGGTGCTGCGCGGGCTGCGACGCGTCTTGGTGGCCGCAGGCTTCGGGGTCTCCGCGACCTCGTCGGTGGCCTCGGCCGTCGTCTCGCCGTCCTTCGGGGTGGCGCGTGTCGCCGCGACGCCGAGGTACCAGCGGACCAAGCCGATCACCAGCACGACCGCCGAGGTGAAGAACATCAGCGGGAACCGCTCGATCAGCGGGTAGCCGTAGTTGATCAGCGTGTCCTTGATGCCGGTGAACGTGCTGCCGTGGAAGACGAAGTAGGCGAACGGTACGGCGACGAAGAGGATGAGCGGGGGCTGGATCACCGCGGTGAAGACGCCCGACTGCCGCACGGCCACGATGGCGGCCAGACAGCCCAGCACGTAGCACGTCGCGAAGACTCCGCCGAGCGCGTTATTGCCGCTGCCCGCGTCGAAGGCGACCCCGATGGCGGTGAGGGTGACGGCCACGATCGCGGCCCCCCACCAGGGGATTCCCGGGACGCGAGGCAGCGCAGATCGGTGGTCGGCGGCCACCGCCGACCGTCCTCGCAGTCCTGACACACGTCGACCGTACCGGCAATGGCGCAAAGAGCGCTGCCAGCGCGCGCTGGCGTGCCGGTGGGCCCGGTTCGGTCGCGGCCTAGACTGTCCAATCCGTGGGCCTCAACCTCGGAATCGTCGGACTACCCAACGTCGGCAAGTCAACGCTGTTCAACGCGTTGACGCGCAATGACGTGCTCGCCGCGAACTACCCGTTCGCCACCATCGAGCCGAACGAGGGCGTGGTCGCGCTGCCCGACCCGCGACTGGACAAGCTGGCCGAGATCTTCTCGTCGGAGAAGATCGTGCCCGCGCCGGTGACGTTCGTAGACATCGCGGGCATCGTGAAGGGCGCCTCGGAGGGGGCCGGGCTCGGCAACAAGTTCCTGGCCAACATCCGGGAGTGCGACGCCATCTGTCAGGTGGTGCGGGTGTTCGCCGACGACGACGTCGTGCACGTCGACGGCAAGGTCGATCCGGCGTCGGACATCGAGGTGATCGAGACCGAGCTGATCCTCGCCGACATGCAGACACTGGAGAAGGCGGTGCCGCGTCTAGAGAAGGAGGCGCGGAACAACAAGGAGCGCAAGCCCGTCCACGAGGCCGCGGTGGCAGCGCAGGCCACGCTTGACGGGGGGACCACGCTGTTCGCCGCGGGCGCGGACGTCTCGCTGCTGCGCGAGCTGAACCTGATGACCACCAAGCCCTTCCTCTACGTGTTCAACGCCGACGAGTCGGTGCTGACCGACGACGCCCGCAAGGCCGAACTGCGCGAGATGGTGGCGCCCGCCGACGCGGTGTTCCTCGACGCCAAGATCGAGGCGGAATTGCAGGAGCTGGACGACGAGTCCGCCGCCGAGCTGCTCGAGTCGATCGGCCAGACCGAGAAGGGCCTGGATGCGTTGGCGCGGGCGGGCTTTCACACGCTGCGGCTGCAGACCTACCTGACCGCGGGCCCCAAGGAGTCGCGGGCGTGGACGATCCACCGCGGCGACACCGCGCCCAAGGCGGCAGGCGTCATCCACACCGACTTCGAGAAGGGTTTCATCAAGGCCGAGATCGTGTCCTTCGACGACCTGGTCGTCGCGGGCTCGATGGCGGCGGCGAAGTCGGCGGGCAAGGTGCGCATCGAGGGCAAGGACTACGTGATGGCCGACGGTGACGTGGTGGAGTTCCGCTTCAACGTGTGAACGACAGAGCCAGTCGTCAAGATTGCGCTAAGGGCTGCGAATCTCCGGAAGTTGCGGCCCTAGTTGCAATCTCGACGGATCCTGGGGCTGTTCGCAGGCACTCGGTTCGATGAAGCAGCGCGACGTCGTCCTCGGACTGCTGTCCGGTCTCTACCAGTTCCCGACGGTGACGCAGAGGGATGCCAATTTCCGTCCATCCGTTCACAGTTCGTCGCGGCCACCGCGACCGTGGTCGTGGTGGGAATGGTCGTGCTCGCCGTCGGGGGAGCCTCCCATCATGCGCAGCATGGGAATTCCACCCGACTGAACGAAGCGGGCGGCCAGGACTGCGGCCAGCCCTAGGAAGGCGATGTTCAGCCAGGTGGTGTAGTTCCAGGAGATACCGGCTTCCATCACCACGGCGTTGCGGTGGGCGGGGATCAAACCCGTTGCGCCGAAGATCAATTCAACAAGATATCCGGCGACGACCATGGCGGCGTAGAACGTGCCGAGCAGCACGAACATCATGCGGATGCCGTAGTACTTCCGATAGATGTTGAGGATCGGCAGGATCAGAAGGTCGGCGAAGATGAACGCGACGACACCGCCGAAGCTGATGCCGCCATTCCACAGCACGGCCGCGAGGGGAACGTTGCCGATGGAGCAGACGAACGCCACCATCGACACGACGGGACCCACGATCGGTCCCCACAGCGCAGCGAGGGTGGGGTGATCGGTGACGAAGAAGGTCTCCCAGAAGCGATGGGGAACCCAGGCGGCCACCGCACCGGCGATCAACAGGCCGATCACCAGGTCGCGCGCGATGGCCGCCCACTCCATGACGAAGACGCGGGACACGGACGTGAAGCCCGCGCTGGAGAACAGCCTGCGCATGAATGACCCCTCGCCGTGGACTGACATGTCCATGGCGGCATGGCCTTCCATTGATCCGGCGATGCCGAGATCGGCGTGGTCGCGGGCAGCTGCGATGAGGCGGGATCGCACCAGCAGTCGGAACAAGAGTGCCACGGCCACGATCATGATGGGGCCGCCGACGAATTCGGCTGCGGTGAACTGCCAGCCCATCAACAGCGCGAGAATGATGCCGAGTTCGACGACCAGGTTGGTGGAGGCAATCTCGAACGCCATGGCCGCCGTGAAGTTCGCGCCCTTGCGAAACAGTGAGCGGGCCAGGGCCACTGCCGCATAGGAACATGACGATGAAGCAGCGCCCAAGCCCGCGGCGACGGCCAGGGTACGGGGTCGATCGTCTCCGAGTAATTGCTCGATCGTCGATGTGCGCACGACCGCTTGGACGATGGCCGAGAGCGCGAATCCGAGGATCAGCGCCCAGAGGATTTCCCAGGTCATTGATCCCGCCACAGCCAGCGCATGTGTCAATGCACCCATCGCGGTACTCCTGCTGACTACGGCCGCTTCCGCGGCGCGCGACCCGATGTCATCTATACCGCCATAGCGTATGGATGATCAAAGACATGTGCCCATCGCAGCAAGAAGAAGCAGCAGCGGACGCCTACGGGCGGGGCATGGTCGGGGCGGCAGTGGACGGTGACTGTTGAGGTCCCATCATTCCGCCGGGACTCCACTGGCCCGGTCCCATCGTTGCGCCGGGACCCGTGCCATTAGGCCGCGTCATCGGGCAGACGTCGATCGGGTCGTCCGCCCCCGATCCCATCTGACCGCCGCGGTAGTCGTGATGCCAATGGTCGTGTCCACCAGTGGCCCTGCCCAAGAAGACCCCGGAGAAGAAGACCACCGCGACGATGAACAACACGCCGCAGACGATGCCTATCCACGCAAGTACCAGGTATAGCCGACTGGGACGGTGGTTGGTGCCCTCGTGCCGGGGTGGTGGCGCCGCGACCTCTGATGTCGCAGCGGTTGGCGGGGTTGAGGAGTCGGATGCTTCAGTCATGATCGGCGTCTTCTCTGTCCGTCGGGCCGGTTGGTGATCTCAACCCGGGTGGTCGTTCTGTCATGCGGTACGGGCCCGCATCAGCGGTGAAGGCGTAGCAGCGATAGCCGGCGGCGGTATTCGTCTTCGTCGATCACACCGCGCGCAAGTCGTTCAGCGAGAAAGTGTTCCGGCTCTCGCAACGCATAGTCGGACGACGATTCCCGTGATGCGGACGCGCCAAGAAATCGAATCGTCACGGCGATGGCGGTGATCAGGACCGACAAGAACAACACCATCACCACACTCGCGAGAAACCAGCCGCCCCAGCCCTGCACCCACATCCAGCCGTCGCCATTCATCATCGGGCTGACCCCCTCGCGATCTCCGCTGCAGTAATCAAGTAGAGGTCAAGCCTGCGCTTGACCAACTGATGCCCCTAGAGCCGAAAGCCCCTAAACGATTTGACCGAAGACAGCCGTCTCTGGAACTCATCTTGGCTACGCCCGCGCCTCCACCGGCCGAGGACGCCGCATCGGCACGTCGTCGTGCCGAGGTGGCGGACCTCAGCGTCTCGGCTCGTACTGCATTGCCACCGCCCCCGAGCCCAACTCCAGTCGATCGACGAGTCTGAGGTCGACGATCTTCGACAGGCCCGCGAACAACGTCGGTCCGTGACCGGCGATCCGCGGGTGGACGATGAACTCGTACTCGTCGATCAAGTCCAGTTCGGCCAGCGCGAGCGGAAGTTGAAGGCCGCCAAGGAAGATGCCGTCGCCCGGCTCCTGCTTGAGCTCCTTGACGGCCGTCGCCAGATCGCCGCGCACGAGCTCTGCGTTCCAGTCGACGTGGTCCAGCGTGCTCGACACGACGTACTTCTTGGCGGCGTCGATCGTGCGCGCGAAGGGTTCCATCCAGGCGGGCATCGTCCCCGTTGGGATCGGCAGCCGCCACGCCTCCTCCATCATCTGATAGATGACGCGGCCGAACAAAAGGGCGTCGGCCCTCGCGATGTTCTCCGCGGCGTGGCGGTGCAACTCCTCGTCGGCGATGCCCACCTCGTGGTCGCAGCACCCGTCCAGCGTGACGTTGATGGAATATCGCAGTGGTCGCGTCATGTGAGTGCAGACCCGCCGACGGCCCGGACCTCATCGCGGGGCCACGGTGGTTCCCGCGCCGTTGTACCCTCCGGTTGATCACCGCCGAGGAGTGGCCACATGGATGACGACGACATTCGCGAAGCCCTGCAGCGCCACTGGGCGGCGTCCGACGTCAACGACTTCGAGACCGAGCACGCGATCTACCGGGACGACGCGGTACTGGACTACCCGCAGTCGGGCGAGCGCATCCGCGGAAGGCGCGACATCCAGGCCTCGCGGACCGCGCAACCCAATGCGAAGCGCTTCACGGTGCGCCGCATCCTCGGTGGCGGCGACCTCTGGATCAGCGAGCTGGTCCTCACCTATGACGACCAACCGTTCTACGTGGTCAGCATCATGGAGTTCCGCGACGGCCTGGTGACGCATGAGACGCAGTACTTCGGCGATCCCTTCGAGCCGGGGCCGTCCCGTGCCCAGTGGGTCGAAATAGTCGGTCCGGCAGACTGATTGGCCCTACCCGCCCGCCCCGCTCGGCGAAGGGCGGGCGGGGGCTGGGCGCATCAGAACGGCAGATCCACCTGTCCGTTGGTGGTGTTGGCCTCGTCGTGGTTGGAGTCGACGTAGCCGATCCGGCCGGGGACCGTGGGTTCGGTGCCGTAGGGGACCAGTGGGTCGACGTCGGCGCTCGCGGTGATGGAGGCGGTCGCGGCAGCCGGCACGGCTGCGGCGGCGACGGGCGCGAGCGCGACCGCCCCGCCGATCGCGATGGCGGCCAGGCCCGGGACGACGTATGCGAACGGTGACTTCATGATGTTCTCCTCTGTGCTCGTACGTCCTCTGTGGACACTTCCCATCGTGTCGCCGGCGCAGCGCCATGTCGTCGCTGCTGACACCCATGTCCACTACCTGCTAGCCGGAATACGTCGCCGAGGTGTGGCGCACCCGTGACACGGGCGCGACCGCGGCACGGGACGCTCGTCAGATGACCACCGTCGAGGCGATCTGCCTGGTTGCCGCCGTGCTGTGGATTGCGACCGTCGCCGCCGCGCTGGCCGTCGGCGTGCGGCTGGCCGTGCGCTACCGCGCCAGGCGTCGACAACTGAACCGTATCCTCGCCGTCGTCCGATACCCCATCGGGCTCGTCACGCGCCAGCCGCGTCGGCCCTCCCTGCGCGACCGGGCGGACGCGGCGTGGGCGAACGCCTACTACCGGTCGGCGTCGTCCTGGCGATCCGGATCGTCGGCGCGAGGGGCCCACGGTTCGATGAACGAGATGAAGAAGATCATCGCGAGCAGCGTGAAGATGGCAAGGGCGGACAGAAGGTCGCCCCACTGGAACGGGTAGAGCATCCCGTCGATCGAGAGCACGAGGACCGTCTCGATCACGCCGAACACGAGGAAGAACACCCCGAACAGCAACCGGGAGAACCTGCGGTGCATCGCGGTGCGCCGAAGCTCGACCATGAGGGTGAGCAGAAGCAGCGGCAGGATCTGCGACAGCGTGGAGGCCGTCGGGCCGTCCATCACCACGATTTGCACGCCGGGGTTGCTCATCGGGCGCCACGCTAGCAGCAGTCGTCTGGATCGTCGCTGTGCGACGTACCGGCTAGCAGGTACCGCCGATGGCGGTGAGCACTGAAGACACCGATGCGCTCGGGCGAAATGATCGAGAAGTCAACTGATTGACCACGATTGAGAAGCGCGGAAGGGCAGAGATCATGGAGTTCATCTTCAAGGACGAGGCATTCGAGTTCGAGACCTTGCGCGCCGCCGGGTTCGCGGGGGATGCGGGTGCGGACATCGGCGAGGTCGTCGTCACGACCGCACAGATCCCGGAGGGCGACGAGGACGCATGGACCGCGGCGTGGCGGGCAACCGCCGAACGGACGGCCCACCGTGGCGAGGTGTCCCTGGAGGTCGGCGACGAGATCAGTGCGCGTGAGGCGTTCCTGCGCGCGTCGAGCTACTACCGCTCCGCGGAGTTCTACCGCCGCGCGGATCCGGTGAACGACCCGCAGGTCCTCGAATTATCAAGACTGTCAAGGGATTACCTGGTGAAGGCCGGCGCCCTGATGGACGGCCCGTTCCGCGAGGTGACCATTCCCTACGGCGACGGCGAGATGCCCGGCTACCTGTTCCTGGTCGACGACAGCGGCGTGCCGCGCCCAACGATCATCT
>JAESGJ010000535.1_pt1 | contig 16371 bp, 13 predicted proteins | sample 9266241 | NCBI WGS metagenome assembly JAESGJ01 (sample SAMN14514841, study PRJNA621669) | algae metagenome | isolation source: Brasilonema octagenarum HA4186-MV1 and co-occurring heterotrophs from wet... | place: USA: Manoa Valley, Hawaii | collected 2009-07-20 | reverse complement strand
TCGAGAACGTCGAGGCGTTGAATCCATGCGGGCGGGCAAGAACCACGGGCCAATCCCACCGAACACATCCCTTGCGACCCCGCCGCGACACGCACGGTCTAGAGAAAGGACTCCAGGTCCGGAAAATGAGATAGGCGTTTGCCGACGGCCGGGGCCGCAAGGGTGAACCACCACCAGCTTCCTCACGACGCCACTCCCATGAGAAGCCTCCACAACCAGATTGGTTACAGACCGTCGCGAGGACACCAGCAGCGGTTCAGAACTAAGTAGAAATGAGACAGTTCTGTGTGTGACTGCTCGATGAGCGCGGGTGCGCGGATCGCGGCTCTACGGGTTAAGTCGGGCGTTGAGGTGGGTGAGTAGTTGGGCGCGGGCTTGGCGTCCTTCTGGGGTGGGTAGCAGTGGGTAGACGTGGAGGGCGCCGGGTTGTTCGGTGTAGGACACCGGTGCTGCGGGGGCCCGGTCTCGTAGCTGTGCGCAGTCGGGTTGCAGGATGTCGCGCGTGCCGACGTAGAGGTCGATGGGCGGCAGCGTGGAGAGGTCCCCGTAGATGGGGCTGACCCGGGGATCGGCGACGTCGAGCGGTCCGGCCCACACCTCGGCGATGTGGTGGAGGGCTTCGACGCCCAGCCAGGGGTCGTGAGGGGCGACGTGGGGAATGGCTGGGTTGGTTCCCGTGGCGTCGAGCCAGGGACTGATCAGGGTCAGCCCCACTGGTGGGGTGCCACCGTTGGCGATCCAGCGTTGCGTGACTGCCAGCGCCAGTCCGCCGCCGGCGGAGTCCCCGGCGAGGTGGACCGGGCCCTGCGCGGCGTGGTCAGCCAGCACCTCCTGGAGGAAGGCGTGCGCGTCGGTGGCGTCGTGGTCGGGTGCCAGACCGTAGATGGGCACGTGCACCGGTCGGCCGGTGGTGGTGGCGATGTCGGCGATCAAACTCCAGTGCTGAACGGTGATCTCGGTGACGTAGCCGCCGCCGTGTAAGTAAAGGACGCTCCCGGCACTGTCCGGCAGGTCGGATCTTTCGGGGGAGTGCACGGTGTAGCAGATGTACGGGCCGTAGCGGGTTTCGCTGATCGAATGGTGCCGCAGCTTCGCCAGCCGTGGTGGCGGTGCGGCACTGGATTTGGGGCGGCGCAGGAAGGCTGCGGCGCTGGCGGCTGAGCGGTAGCTGCGGGGGCGGCGCCACAGCTTGGCGTAGGCGGCGATGGCGTGCATCTGCCACGACATTGTCGAAACCTTTCGAATGTGCCGGTCGCGAACGTTCTACAGGGTGTCGGCCAGGGTGCGCCCGGCGGTGCGGCCGGAGAAGATGCAGCCCCCGAGGAAGGTGCCTTCCAGGGCGTTGTAGCCGTGCACGCCGCCGCCGCCGAAGCCGGCGACTTCACCGGCGGCGTAGAGCCCGGGGATGGGCTGACCGTCGTGGCCGAGCGCGCGCGACGCCAGGTCGGTTTGTATGCCGCCCAACGTCTTTCGGGTCAACACGTGCAACTTCACTCCGATCAGCGGCCCGGCGGAGGGGTCGAGGATGCGGTGCGGGGCGGCGGTGCGACCCAGCCGGTCACCCAAGGATCGGCGTGAGTTGCGGATGCCTTGGACCTGGGCGTCCTTGCTGAACGGGTTGGCCATCTGCAGGTCGCGGGCTTCGATTTGGCGGCGAATCTCGGCCGCCTCGAGCAGCGGCTGCTCGGTCAAAGCGTTCATCCGTCCGACGAGTTCCTCGAAATTGTGGGCGACGACGAAGTCCACACCGTGTTCCTTGAACGCCTCGACCGGGCCGGGTGCCCCCTTGCTCAGCAGCCGTTCCTTGAGGAACGCCTTCTTGTCCTTGTTGGTGATGTCGGGGTTCTGTTCCGAACCCGACAGGGCGAACTCCTTGCCGATCATCTTCTGGGTGAGGATGAACCAAGAGTGGTCATATTGGGCGATGTCGGGGGTGGTGCGCAGGTAGCGCAGTGTGCCCAGGGTGTCGTATCCGGGCAGGAACGGTTGCGGCAGCCGCCGGCCCAGGGCGTCGAACCACATCGACGACGGGCCGGGCAGGATCCGGATGGCGTGGTGGGGCCAGATCGGGTTCCAGTTGACGATGCCCTCGGTGTAGTGCCACATTCGGTCCCGGTTGACCAGCCGCACACCAGAATCGGCGGCGATGTCGAGCATGCGGCCGTCGACGTGGGCGGGCACTCCGGTGATCATCGTCTTGGGTGGCGTGCCCATCCGTTCGGGCCAGTACTTGCGCACGATGTCGTGGTTGGCGCCGATGCCGCCGGTGGTGATGACCACCGCCTGGGCGAACAGTTCGAAGTCCTCGACGTGATCACGGTTGGACGGGGCGCCGCGCACCGCGTCGTCGGGGGCCAGTACCGCCCCGCGCACCCCGATCACCGTGCCGTCGCTGTAGATCAGTTCGTCGACGCGGCGGCGGTGATGAAAGCTCACCAGCCCGCGGTCGGCGGCCTGCAACGCGGAGGTGACGAAGGGCTCCACGACCCCGGTTCCGGTGCCCCAGGCGACGTGGAACCGGGGCACCGAGTTGCCGTGGCCGGTCGCGGTCAGGTCGCCGCGCTCTGCCCACCCCACCGACGGCAGAAAACTGACGCCGTGCTCGTGCAAGTAGGCGCGCTTCTCCCCGGCGGCGAACTCGACGTAGGCCCGAGCCCACTGCGCCGCCCACAGGTCTTCGTCGTCGAGCCTGTCGAACCCGGCGCTGCCCTGCCAGTCATTCCAGGCCAGGTCAAAGGAATCCTTGACGCCCATCCTGCGCTGTTCGGGGCTGTCGACGAGGAAGATGCCGCCAAAGGACCAGAAGGCTTGCCCGCCCAGGTTGGCGGCGTTCTCCTGGTCGACCAGGGCAACCTTCTTGCCGCGGCGGGTCAATTCGTGGGTGGCGACCAGTCCGGCCAGGCCGGCGCCCACCACGATCACATCGGCGTCCATGCCATCTCCTCGGTTTCTCAATGCGTTCGCGCATCGAATACAGTAATGCATCAGATGCGGTCGGGCATAGACTGTGGGCGAGATGACAGTGACGACGGGTGCGCCGACCAGGCAGGCGCGTGTGACCAAGCGACGCGCCGAGACTCGCGCGCGGTTGCTCGACGCCGCCTACCGGGTGTTCGCCGACAAGGGGTTCGGACGTACCCGCATCGAAGACGTCTGCACCGCCGCCGGCTACACCCGTGGCGCGTTCTACTCCCAATTCGACAGCCTCGATGCGATGTTCTTCACCCTCTACGACCTCAAGGCCGAGGCCATCACCGCCCAGGTCGCCGCCGCCGTTGCCGACACCGGGGGTGACGTCGACTTCGAGCAGGCGCTTGATCGCATCGCCGAAACCTTGCTGTTGGAACGGGATTGGCTGCTCATCAAAACCGACTTCCTCATGCACGCAGCGCGCCACCCCGACGTCGCCAGCCGTCTCCTTCGACACCGCGAACAACTCCGCACGGCGATCGAACGTCGACTGACCCAACTCAACGCGCCGCTACCACCACCTCTGACCAAGCCCCAGGACGCGGCACGGGCCGCCATCGCCGCCTACGACGGCGTGACCGTCCAACTGCTGCTCGACGCCGACCTCCCCGCCGCCCGCGACTGGCTCCGCCAACTGCTCACAGCATTTGTCGGCACCCCTCAGGGCCGGGACACACTGGCCCGATAGCAACTGCTTGGATTCTCGCCTGCGGGCCACAGCCTCGGCAGCACACAAGCAGCCTACATTCCACCGACACCGGTCCTGGTGAGGCTGAAAAATCTGCGCGACAACGCCTTTCGTACACCCGCTGTTGGCGGAAAAGGTATCTTCAACCAGGCACCCGTGACGTACACGCGAATCGCGCCCGCGGTTGATCAATCGCCCATCCGCCCTAACCGGCTGATGAGACAAGACGTGAGACGTCTTCATTCTCTACATACGAGATGCTTAACGACTTGTAGGAATCGAACAACTCGCCCAGGGCGACACCGCGCCGACGCCGCCAGGTTTCATGGGTGGAACACTGCAACGGGTGAAGGGCGCTTCGTATCAGGGAACCATCCGCCGTGCTGAGGGTGACGACCGCGAACGCCTGACGCCACTGATTCGGGAGTTCTACGACATCGACGGTCATGCGTACGACTCGCCCGGGTTGAGCGGGGGGCTTGACACCGCTGCTTCGTGACGACCAACACGGCTAAGTGTGGATCGTCGAGGTCGAGGGGCTCAGTGGTTGGATACGCGGTCGTTGCGTGGAGTTGGTCGTTGGAGTCCGGTGGACTTGATTGCATCCTCGACGAGATCTACGTCCGGACCGTGGTGGTGGACTCGGGGGTGGGCTACTTGAGCACGCTGTTCGGGAGGCGGGCGCTTTTGGAGCCGAGGTCATCTTTCTGGAGACCGAGCGCCCGAACGATGGCGCGCGCCGTTTCTACACACGGCACGGCTTCGAGTCAGAGGACTCCGTCTGGATGATCCGACATATCGGGCGTTAGCTAACTCATTGCGGCAGAACAGTATTACGCCGTCGTCGTCCTCGGTGGAGGTCCCGTGGGGCAGGCCGCCGCCCTCACCGCCCGCGCCGGCGGGTTGAGCGTGGCGCTGGGGGAGCGCGAACTGGTCGGCGGGGAGAGCTCCTACTGGGGATGCGTGCCCAGCAAGGCGCTGTTGCGGCCCGTGCTCGCCGTGGCCGACGCCCGTCGCGTCGACGGCGCGCGTCACGCCGTGACCGGAGCGATCGACCCCGCCGGGGTCTTCGGCCGGCGCGACCGCTACGTCACCCACTGGCACGACGAGGAACAAACCGCCGCGGTCGACCTCCGCCGGCAACTGCTCGGGAAGCTACTGATGTTTCAGTTCAGTTGCCACGTTGGGCGGGCCAGCGGTGACGTGGGTCGACGAGATGGTGATCGGCCTCGATGCCGTTAGGTCTGGGATGTTGGTGGTGGTGTCGGTGATCCGGTGCCGGAGGGGTCTGGTTGGATGCGTTGTCGGCGGAGCTCGGTGAGGACTTCGGCGATGTCGATGGCGTCGCCTTGGGGTGCAGTGGAGTGGCGGTAGGGTTTGGCAGCGAGCATGTAGACCAGCCCGGTGATTGCGACGATGCCGAACCCGATGAGGGCGATCCAACGGTCATAGAGCGGCAGGGTGGTGTCGCCGTTGGGCCGGGCCAGGATGATCATCGCGAGCACGCCGTAGATGAGGGCTGCAACGTTGATCGGCCATCCCCACCTGCCCAAGCTCCACGCTCCTGCTGGTTTCCATCCTTTGGCCTTGGCGCGGATCGCCGCCAGGACCACCATCTGGAATGCGAAGTAGCCGGCCAGCACCTGGAAGGCGGCGACGCGGAAGAGCGCATCGGGTAGCAGGTAGAGCAGGACGAAGAGCACGAGCGGGATGATGGTGACCGCGGTCAACGCGTTGAACGGTACCCGGTGGCTGGACACCTTCTTGAAGAATCCGCTGCCGGGGAACATGTCGTCGCGGGCGAAGGAGTAGATGAGTCGGCTCCCGGCGGCTTGCTGACCCATCACGCACGCCAGGAACGACGTCAACGCGATGATCAAGAAGATCTTGGTTCCGACTTCGCCGAAGGTAGCCGTGAGGATCGCGGTGATGGGGTTGGCGACCTTGCCGGCGACGATGTCGGCCAGGTTGGGTGCGGCCAGGATGTAGCCAATGAATGCGAATAGCGCCGCTACGCCACCTAGGACGACGGTCATCATCATCGACCGCGGAATGGATCGGGCGGGGTTTGGTGTTTCCTCGGCGACTTCACCACACGCCTCGAACCCATAGAACAGGACCAAGCCCACGATGGCCGCGGTGACGAAGGCGCTCAGGTAGCCACCGTGACCGGTACCAAAGGTGTTCCACAGCGCCGATAGGTCGTTCTTGCGGGCGAAGATCAGTAGGTAGAGGCCGACGACGATGATGCCAGCGAGTTCGGCCGCCAACCCGATCTTAGCGATGGTGGCCAGGGTCTTGGAACCGGTCGAGTTCAAGGCCAAGCTGATCAGGATCACCACGGTGGCGATGATCAGCCGTTGCAGCGGGGTAGAGGAGATGTCGGAGTTCGAGTGGAACAACGCGAGCACGAAGTCCGCGCTGAACATGGCGGTGGTGGTGCAACCGATGATCACCCCGGCGATGTAGATCCACGACATGATCCAGGCGTAGCGGCCACTCCACAACCGGCGGGCCCATTGGTAGAGCCCCCCGGCGATGGGGAACTGCGACACGATTTCCCCGAAGGTCATCGCCACCATCAACTGACCGGCCATGGCGATGACCAGCCACAGGATCGACGGTGGTCCGGCGGTGGTCAACGCGTTGGTGAACATCGACAGCACCCCAACCAGCGGCGACAAGTACAAGAACCCCAGCGCGAAGTTCGACCACAGGTCGAACTTGCGGTCGAAGTTCTCGGTGTACCCCAGAGCCCGCAGATGGGCGTCGTCTTCACTGATCGCGGCGTCGCGATCCTCGGGTGCGGTCACAGTCCTCACTCCTCCTTCGTCCAATTCGTAATGCGTCGCGCGGCGTGGCCACCGTCGTCGATGACACCGCAACCGCGCTTATTCGGGGGCGAGACGCTCAGCGCCTGACAAACCCTCCCTGACATCTCCATTCTGTCCGATCAGCACCCGGACGAGTATGTGCAACATGTGCATTAAAATTTTTATCCGCTGCACGGTCCCGACGGAATCGCCAGTGCATTCGGATGGTCAGCGCAGCCCACCTCGGATCGTGGCCGCGCGTCGCGCAGCTCTTAGCCCACCAGAGCGCCGGAGTGACCCAGCCGCAGCGCCAAGGCGGCGACGGTCAGGGCGGGGTTCACCGCGGCCGAGGAGGGGAACGGCGAGCTGTCGGCGATCCACAGATTGTCCAGATCGTGGGCCTTGAGGTCGGCGTCGATCACGCTGGTAGCCGGATCGTGGCCCATCCGCGCGGTGCCACACTGATGCGAGGTAGCCTCCACCCCCAGACTCTTGGACAGAGTCACCGGGAACCCGGCCTTGTGGACCACCTTCTTCATCCGCTTGATCAGCTCGTGGTGCGAGGCCAAGTTGGTCTCGCGACGGGTGATGGTGATCTCGCCTCTCGAGTTCAGTGCAATCCTGTTCTCCGACAAGGGAAGATCTTCGGTCTGGATGAAGAGGTCCAGGGTGTACTTGGTGACTTCCTCGAGAAGCGGCATCGGTACCCACGCCTTGCCCTGCTTGGCTTGCTCGCCGTGGAGCTTGCCTAGGCCCTGTACGTTGCCCAGCGGGTAGCGGTTGGAGGGACCTGCGGCATACCAGTCATTGATGCCGACGGTCTTTTGATACACCGCCTCGTTCTTGCGCCGCGGATTTATCGCCAGGAAGAACGTCGTCACGTGCGCCATGTAGTTGCGGCCCACTTGGTCTGAGGAGTTGGCCAGGCCACCCGGGTGCGCCGCCGACGTCGACCGCAGCAGTAGTGCTGCAGTATTCGCCGCACCACAAGAGACGACGCCCCGATCAGCACACACTTCGATCTCGCGATCGCCGCTGCCGTGATGCCGGATCCTGGCCGAGGTGACTCGCCTGCCGCTCTCGTCGGTGTCGAGTCGGGTCACCTCGGCGTTGGTGAGCAACTCGACGTTGCGCGAGGCGGCGCGCAGCGCGGGCCGGACCGCCGCGACGTCGGCGTCGCCCTTGGCGTCGACCATGCACGCGAAGGAGTCGCACGTCTCGCACAACACGCATCCACCGCCCGGGCGCCAATCGACCGACTGCGGCGCTGAGAAAGGGTGCAAGCCTTGACCTTTGGCGCTGTCGACGATCCTTGTTCATCCAGGGGCGCGGCGCCCTGAGGCGCGAGCTCATCTTGTGCCTGCGGACGGGTCGTGCCCTTCGGATGCCCCGCGCTCGAGCCAAGCGTGTGGCCTGGGCCCACGTGACACCGGAGGTACTCATCAGTGAGCGTCCCGCCGAAGCCGACGATCGCGCGATTCCCGGGCATCACGAGGTAGACCTCATCATTGCTGGCCAGCAGATCGAGGCCGCCGAAGTCAGCGACGACCTCCTCGACGAGCGCACGGATCTCGCAGGATCGCCGACGTCGGCGCGATGCGCGCTGGCCTGGCCGCCGGCGGCGCGCAACTCCTCGACCAGAGCGTTGGCCGCCGCTTCGTCGGCGCGGTAGTTCACGGCGACGGCCGCGCCCTCGGCAGCCAGCCGCCGCGATGGCGGCACCGATTCCCCGCCCGCCGCCGGTCACCAGGGCGCGTTTGCCCGCCAGCCCGGCGATCGGTGCGGTGCCGGTGCGGTGCCGGTGCGGTTCACGGTGCCTCCAGGGTTGTCGTTCACGATGCCTCCAGGGTGGCCGGCGCTGCGATGGCGATGCCCCAGTGTGGGCCCAGGTCGGTCAGGCGGGCGATCTCGGCGTCGGTGGCGGGGTGGGTGCGGGTGCTGCCCTCGGGCAGGGGTTGGCCGGCGGCGGCGAAGTACTCCTCGACCCCGGCGGGGGCGGCGATGACGAATGCCCGTGCCGGCGCATCGGATTCGTTGCGGAACTGGTGGATGATCCCGACCGGTGCGGCGACGAAATCACCTCCGCGGGCGACGACGCGGCTGCGGTCGGGGCCGACGTAGAACGTCAACTCCCCGTCCAGGACGTAGAACCCCTCGTACTCCCGTTCATGGGTGTGCGGTGGGGGACCGCCGCCGGGCGGCACGTAGAACTCGAACGCCGCGTAGGCCCCGCCGGTCTGGCCGGCGGTCGCCTTGACGGTGTAGTTGTCTCCAGCCACGCCGTACACCGGGCCCTGACCGGCACCACAGACGTGCGCGGTGGGAGCCTCCGCCGAGAGAAGTTCGACGCCGGGTGCGGAACCCCCGAAGCGGTCGATCCAGGCCGCGAAATCGGCCATCAGCGCGGCGAGCACGGTGCGGGTGGGCTCGTCGGTGAGCCTGCCGTCGGCGTCGAACTTGTCCATGGCGTGGTCGATCAGGATCTCGGGCTGGTTCAACGTATACGCGTCGAGGTAGCTCAGCGTCTGCCGCAGGGCGATCTGCGCGCGACCCGACCCGGACCGTCCGACCGACGCCCCGATGACGGCCACCGGCTTGCGCGCCAGGACGTACTGCCCCGGCTGGGCGCCCGGCGGGGTGCGTGACAACCAGTCCAACGCGTTCTTTAGCACGGCGGTGAACGAGTGGTTGTACTCCGGGCAACCGAGCAGCACGGCGTCGGCCGCGGCCACCCGGCGCGCCAGGTGAACGGCTTGATGAGGCCAGCCCGCGCTCTCGACGTCGGCGTTGAACAGGGGGATCGCCGCGATGTCGACGACGTCGACGATCATGCCCGCGGGCGCGAGTTCCACTGCGGCGCGCAGGGTGGCGGTGTTGTAGGAGTCGCGGCGCAGGCTGCCCGAGAACGCCAGCACGTGAATGGGTGTGGTCATGGGTGCTCCTCGTCGGGCTGGTCCGGTGGGGTCACAGTTGTTGCTTGCCCGCCAGGAAGTTGTCGTAGCGGCGCGTCACCACGTCCCAGGCCACGACGTGCCACCAGGCGTCGAGGTACTCCGCGCGACGGTTCTGGTAGCGCAGGTAGTGGGCGTGCTCCCACAGGTCGCAGGCCAACAGCCCGGGGCGGTGGTGCCGCAGCACGCTGTCCTGGTTGGGCAGCGCCAGGATCTCCAGCCGCTGATCGTCGGGATTGACGACGAGAAACGTCCAGCCCGAACCGAACTGGGCGGCCGCTGCACTGGCGAAGGCGTCCTGGAAAGCGCGCAGACCGCCGAAGTCACGGTCGAGGGCCTCGGCCAACGCGCCCTGAGGTGTGGTGTCGCGGGGCGGTCCGATCACCTTCCAGAAGAACTGGTGGTTGGCGTGCCCGCCCCCGTGGTCGCGGACGGTGTCACGGATCTCGGCGGGCACCTCGTCGAGGCGGCGGATGAGGTCCTCGATGATCATTCCGTGCAGCTGGGGGTAGGGCGCGATGGTGGCGTTCAGGGTGTCGAGGTGGGCGCGGTGGTGGCCGTCGTGATGAACCCGCATCGTCGCCTCGTCGACGAACGGTTCCAGCGCGTCGTAGCCGTAGGGCAGTGGCGGTAGCACGTATCCGGTGAACGGGTCGGAGGCACGGGGCTCGGTCACGGTGGCGGTCCTTTCGGTGGTCGGACGGGTTCGCGAGCGCGGTCGGCCCGGTCGGCGGGGGAGGGCCACCGGTTCCCGGCGCTGAGCTCGAGGCCTCGCAGCAGTCGAGCGACGCGTACGACGTTGGCCCCGTGGTGGTGGAACGCCTCCTGCGCCTCGGCGTCGAGCGCGGTCGGCGCCAGCGGCGTCATGTCAGCGGCGGTCGTCTTGACGGTCGGGCCCCAGTGCACGCCGGCCCGCTCGAAGCCGGGGGTGCACTTGGGTAGGGGAACCAGAACCATGCCGCAGGCGGCGAGGTTGGTGAGCATGTCGATCTGGGCGGTCTCGGCGCCGCCGCCGGCCTGGCCGTGGCCGCCCCCGGCGGTGAACACCGCGCCGACGCGTCCGACGAGATCGTCGAAGAACCACGCCGGCTCACACACCTCGTCGACGAAGCGCTTCATCCGCCACGTCATGCCGCGCTGGTGTACCGCCGAGCCCATCATCAACGCGTCGCAGGCGAGGACGTCGTCGCGGGTGGCGTCATCGGCCGTCACCAATCGAGCTGTGCCGCCACGCGATTCGACGCCCTCGACGACCCGCTGCGCGACGTGCCGGGTGTGCCCCTGCCAACTGTCGACGACGACGAGCACCCGGACCGAGCCGTCCCCGGTGGGAGCCGTCACGGCCACGCCCCGTCGGTCCGCGCCGGTGCGTGGGCGTCTGCGAGGACTTCGTCGAGGAAGGCCAGCATCGAGCGCCACGACCGGGCGTCGGCCTGAGGGTGCAGCACCGCCTCCGGGGTGAGTTCGGCACCGAGTGAGCCTTCGCCGGTGAAGCTGTGCTTGGCGCCGCTGTAGATGTTGATCTCGTAATCGACGCCGGCCGAGCGCATCTCGTCGCGGAACTCGGCCACGCGGGTGAACGGGACGACGGGGTCGTCGTCGCCGGTGAGGATGAGCAACTTCCCACCTACGTCACCGGGTCGGGCACTGGTGGGGGTGTCGAGTTCGCCGTGGAAGCTGACCACGCCGCCCAGGTGCGCACGGTCGCGGGCCAGTTCCAGGGCCACACATCCGCCGAAGCAGTACCCGACGGCGACCACGCGGTCAGGGTCGCACTCCGGGCGGGCACGTAGCGCGCTCAGGGCGGCCCGCGCGCGGCGGCGCATGTGCTGTCGGTCGTTCATGAATGGGTCGACCATCGCCCGCGGGCCGTTCTCGATCACCGTCGGTCGGCCGAACATGTCGGCGACGAAGGCGGTGTAACCGTGCGCGGCAATGCGTTCGGCGCGATCGCGGATGGACGCGCTGATCCCCAGCCAGGCGGTGAAGATGAGCACCGTCGGTGCGGCCGGCCCGGTGGCCGACGGCGCGAGGTACCCGGTGAGCGCGTTGGACCCGTCGCGGTAACCCACCCAGTCGGCCATCGCCACTCCTTCGTTGCAGTACGTGGGGTTCAGTGCGTGCCGGGCCTAGTGGCCGAATGGTGCGGGTTGCGGGGTCCGCGACACGGTGAACCACTTCGTCTGGGTGTATTCGTCCCAGTTGACGTAACTGCCGTAGCGACCGCCGTTGCCCGAGCCCTTCGTCCCACCGAATGGGACGTAGGCGGCGTCGTCGGTGGACTTGTCGTTGACGTGCACCATGCCCGCATCGATCAATTGGCCGACGGCGTCGGCGCGGGGCAGCGGGCCGAACACCGACGCCGACAAGCCGTACTGAGTGTCGTTGGCCTTCGCGACCGCGTCGGCGTCGGAGGAGAAGGCCGTCACCGCGGCGATCGGCCCGAAGATCTCCTCGTCCCAGGCCCGCATCCCCGGTGCCACGCCGGTCAGGATGGTCGGCGGGAAGTACGGCCCGTTCTTGCTACCGCCCAGCACGATTCGAGCGCCGCGGGCCACGGCGTCCTCGACGATGTCCTGCATCCGGTCCACCGCGCCGGGCAGCGTCATCGGCCCGTAGCTCGCGTCGGGGTTGAGCCACGGGTCATCGACCACCAGGTGCCCGGCGGCCTCGGCCAGGCCGCTGACGTATGCGTCGTACAGGCTGTCGTGGACCAGGTGACGCCCGGCGGCCATGCACACCTGGCCGGAGAAGTAGAACGCGGTGTACAGCGCCGCCTTGATCACGTCGTCGAGCGGTTCGGCGCCCTCCAACACGATGAACGGGTTCTTCCCGCTGCCGCTGATCGACACCTTCTTCAGGGTCCGGCTGGCCGCCTCGGCGACGCGTTGACCGGTGACCGTGGAGCCGGTGAAGTGCACCATCGAGATGTGGGGATCGGTCTCGAAGGCCTCGGCGTCGGCACCCTCGGCCGGGATGCAGTGGAAGACCCCGTCCGGGAACCCGGCCTCCTCGAGGACTTTGGCGAACACGAAGCCCGAGCACATGATGGCGGTGCGGTGCGGCTTGAGCAGCACGGCGTTGCCCATCGCCAACGCCGGGGCGATGTAGCGCGACCCCAACGTCAGCGGCACGTTGGAGGGCGTGATGCCCGCGGTCACGCCATAGGGGATGCGGCACTGATAGCTCAGCCTGCCATCGCGGTCGGCCAGGACCATGCCGTGCATCTGGGTCGGGTAGGAGCTGGCTTCGAGGAACTCGTCGGCGAAGAACTCTATTTCGAAGCGCGCCTTGGATCGAGGCGCGCCCACTTCCCGAACCACCCACTCGGTGTAATCGTCGGCGTAACTGCGCATCACGCGTTCGGCCTCGATGAACAGCTTGCGCTTGTCCTCCGGAGCGACCAGCGCCCACTGCTGCTGCGCCGCGAGCGCACGCTCCGCGGCGGCGGACACGCTGGCCGCCGATCCGAGCCCGACCCGCGCCAGGATGGCGCCGGTGGCCGGCTCGATCACCTCCACGCACTGATCCCCATCGCGCCACCCGTTGGAGTAGTACTTGCCGTCGATCTCATCCAGATCGAACAACCGCTTGGCGGCGCGGCCCGAGTACGCGAAACGACCAGCGGTCTGCGGGACGGACGTGGTCATCGCGGCTCTCCTCGCGTGGCGGGTCGGGGGTTGCGGCTGCGCTGCCCCGCAATGAGTTTGAATGCTCTACGCGAGTCTGTCTTTCGCGGTCCTGCTCGTTTTCGCGAGCTTGCGCCCGGCGATCACGCCCCGGTCATCGAGCGGCTAGCGGGAGTCGCGCGCGGATACTTTCGCCCGCCACCGTGCCGGCGTGCAGCCGGTCTCACGGGTGAACGCCGTCGTGAAGCTGGACTGACTGGCGAACCCGCAATTCAGCGCGATCTGAGAGAGCGGCAGCGCCGTCCGCTCGAGTTGAATCTTGGCGCGTGCGATGCGACGTTCGGTGAGGTAGCGGAACGGGGTGAGGCCGGTGCTGCGCTTGAACTCGCGAGCGAAGTGGAAGGTGCTCAGCCCGGCGGCTGCGGCCATCTCCGCCACCCCCAGGTCGCTGTCGAGGCGGGCCTCGACGAGCTCCTCGACACTTGTGATCCGCCAACCCGCGAGCGCGGATGCGCCCTCGGGAGGCGCCGGCGCCAGCACGTTCGAGTGGGACCGCACCAGCTCTACTACCAGCTCCTGCGCGATGAGGTCGGTCATGGCCCGATGACCGACCTGACGCCGAAGGTGTTCGGAGCGCAGCTTGGCCATCAGGGCGCCCAGATGTGCGCTCCGGTGTCCGGTGCTGGGACGCAATTCGAGCGCGGACAGCGTCAACCCGTCGTCTTCGAGTTCGGCGAAGCGGGCCATGGGCAGGTGGGCGTGCAGCACAGCGGGGTGCCCGCCGGGATAGATCCAGCGGCTCGGCACACCGGGTGGGACGATCACGAGCTCGCCTCTGCGGTGCGTGCGGTGGCCGCGCTGACCGGCGAGCGTGAAGTGAGTGGGACGCATGTCATCGCCGAGGTACATCAAGATCACCGCGACGTCCTTGGCGGGGACGGCTACCTCGTACTCGTGTCGAGAGCCGAACTGTTCGAGGACGCCGAAACCGCGATCGCTCGGTACCAGCGTCCGGGTCGGCTGCAGCGATGAGAACAGGGCGGTGTCATAACTGCTGACGTCGGTGGCGGGATGGCGAAAGTGGCGTAGGCGGTCGTCTGACGGCACTCGATACCTCCCTGGACGGGGATGAACCGACTGTACGCCGGCCGTCCACGCTGATCCTGAATCGCCAGCCGCACCGGTCCCGCACACCCGAGTCACCTGGCGACGTACTCCACCGTACTGGGTGGTACCTTACGGCCGTGCGCCGAGCGATGCCCTGTCATGAACTGTAGCGTCACGACGGTTTGGCCAACGCCGTCTACCTACCTACCAAACCCACCAGCAGTCACACCGTCAACATTGCACGACATTCACCTCATCTGAACCCAAAGGTGACCGCCATGCTGTCAGTCACCGGAATGCAAGACTCGTCGATGGATCTGCGGCAGATGTAGAGCGTCTCCATTTGGCCTGATGACCAGGGCCGTTGTTGCCGGCGGGCGCCACCCAATAATTCCGCTGCGCGGGGTATCCCCGGCCAAAACGAGACAATTGACCTTTACGGGAGTGCCCGATCCGACGAAGCGCTCACTCCAAAGTGCAACGGTGCGTTCGAGAACAAGTGTCTTCACGCGGTCACGCGTACAGTAAATTCCGCGCCGCCATGCATGTCGTTTCTGCGGTTGTCCATAGCGTCACAACTAGGTAGCGACTTCTGAGCGGTACACCGACGGACTCGCGAGCCTGCCCGACGGCAGTTCCAGGATTCCAGGCACGACCGAGCCGCCTTACGCTCGCAGCCGAACGCGGTTCGGGACGCGTAGTTGTTGCCGGAGAATCTCATGGAGGTCTGCGGTCGCAAGATCGCGATCCTCCAGAGTTGCCGACAATGCGTATGACTGACTGTCATATGTCGAATCGTTGCGTGCCCAGGTTTGCGCTTTGTGGGTGACGGCGATGAGGAATGTCTCGTCGTCGTTGACGAATGAGTTGCGTCCGACCCACGTGCGGAGGTGAAGAGTGCCGTGGGTGAAGGTGTTGACGCCGGGCTGGAAGTCCAACTTGCGTCGATCGTTAATGAGTTCGGCAGGGTCGTCGGGATCTTGCCGCTGGAGGATCTCGGCAAGTTCGTCTGCGCCAACGTCTCGGTATACCTCAAATTTCATCGTGCCAGCCAAGTATTCACGGCGCTGACGTCGCACTGGCGGGTCGAATGCCAGCGCGATGCTGATGACGCGGTCTCGCCGGCTGCCTCGTCGGAACTGCTCAGGGACGGGCATCGGGTGGATCTGGACGGTGTCGACCGGCAGGGCACCGTCGTAGGTCATCGTGACCCGGTGACCGTCGCTTGATATTGCCTTATCCGCGTCGGGGAGACCGAGCCCGTAGATACGGTTCCGTCGGTGTGCCTCGGTGATCCTGGCTGCCCACGGGGTCTGTGACGCCCCCGTCGCGACGAGGGCGCGGATCAAGTTCGCGGAGGCGTCAGGGTATGCGTAGGCGATGTCGGCTGCAACGCGCGCGACAGCGGGTGCGGCGTAGCTGGTCCCGTTCACGGCTGCGAACATCTGGCCGTCGGCACTGCGAGTAGAAGTGCTGACCAATGAGGCACCAGGCTCATTGGGCACGGTGTTGCCCATGTCGTTGACGACGACATTTCCACCGAAGTGGGCGACGTCCGGCTTGTTCGCCCGCCGAGAGTTCGTTCCCAGTCCCGGTCCGCTACGGCTGAATGAAGACACTTCTAGTGCCTCGGCCGCGGCTCGCCATCCGAAACGGCCCGGTAGCTCTGCTGGCGCTCCGCTGAGCGCCAGAGCCCCCACCGTGATCGCTAGAGCCGCCGGGCCGGGCTCCGCTAACCGGTGCTCTGGCGAAAAGAAGAACTCCGGCTTGTCGTCAATGATGTGATGGCCACTCGGAGTATGAGCTGACCTGTCCGCCGCCGCATTTCCGGTCGGGACGACTACGACGATGTTGAGTTCACGTACGAGATCATCGATTGTCTCAGTGAGAGGTCCGAGGTGGAGGTCGCTGAATGGCTCGGAGTAGCCGATCGAAAGGTTGAAGATGCGAACGCCGTGCGTGCCATGCAAATGGCGGATGCCAGCTTCCACCAAGTCGTGGGGCGCAGCATATGTCGCAAAACGCGTCGGTTGGTTGGGCCGGGACGGATCCGGTTCGAGAACCCGTACTACCCGCACTCTGCCCACGGCAGTAAGCGGCAGTCCATCACGGAGCTCTTCGTGGAGGGAAGGGAAGAGGAGGCGCCCGACAACCTCGGTGCCGTGCGTCCCTCGCTGTTGCCATTGGTAAGTCGGTGGTGACAGTGATTCGTC
>JAESGJ010000534.1_pt1 | contig 16412 bp, 14 predicted proteins | sample 9266241 | NCBI WGS metagenome assembly JAESGJ01 (sample SAMN14514841, study PRJNA621669) | algae metagenome | isolation source: Brasilonema octagenarum HA4186-MV1 and co-occurring heterotrophs from wet... | place: USA: Manoa Valley, Hawaii | collected 2009-07-20 | reverse complement strand
GAACGTGCAGAACGTCAGTCTGTCCGGCGCCGTGCCGGTGGGCATCGTCGGTGACGCCGGCAAGTGGGTGAAGGGGCCGTAGCGGCAGTTCAGCTCTTGGCGGGATTGCGTTCGCGCAGCAGCCTGATGCCGTGCGCGGTGAACGCCGCGGCCGCGAACACCACGAACAACCACTCGGGTGGACGGGCCAACTCCCAGACGAACAGCGCCGCGAACAGCGGGGCCCGCTGTGTGATCGCCAGGACGCCCGCAGCGCATGCCAGCGACACCGCGGCGACCTGAAAGTTGGTGCCCGCCAGCTGATTCAGCGTCAAGGTGGCCAGCGATCCTGCGGCGGCGCCGGTCGCCAGCGCGGGCGTGATCAGACCGCCGACCGCGCCAGCGCGCAGGAACAGCGCCGTCAACAGCGGCTTGAGGAGCAGGATCAACGCCGCCCCACCCAGCGTCAGGCCCGCGTCGACGCTGACCGTCAGGATGCTGCGGCCGTTGCCGGGCAACTCCGGGTACCAGATCGAGCACACCCCGGTGACGAGGCCTGCGGCGGCGATCGCCGGGACGAGTACCCATGACCGGATCTGCGGTCGGGGCCGGGCGATGGCCATCACCTTGTCGAAGGCGAAGCCGACGGCCACCGACAGCGGCGCGATCGCGCACCCGAAGAACACGAACAGATAGGAGAGGTGCGGATCGGGCCAGGTCACCGAGTGCTCGAAGTGGGTGACGGGCGAGGACACCGCGACCGCGAGGCTCGACGTGATCAACGCGGTGCCCACCGCCCGGGGATGCCAGGTGCCGAGCACGATCCGGACGGCGAACATCGCGCCGCCGAGCGGCACGCTGTAGACCGCGCCGAGGCCCGCACCCGCCGCGCACGCGAGCAGGATCTCACGGTCCCGTGCGGTCAGCGCCCATCGTGACGTACCGAGATCGCCCAGCGCAGCGGCCAATTGGCGAGGCGCGCCCTCGCGGCCCAGGGAGGCGCCCGAGCCGACGATCAGCACCTGCAGCGCCGCGTCGATCGACATCTTCCAGCGGGGGACGGGTCGGTGCTCGGCGATGGTCGCGGTCAGGCTGGGAACGTCGCCCCTGCGTCGCAGCAGCCACCACCCGAAGCCGGCGAGCATGCCGCCGGCCATCGGCCCGAGTGCCCGTCGGACCGGGCTGCTGTGCCCCACCCCCGTCAGCAGCGTGCCGAACGAGTAGTTGTAGGCGAGGTGTTCGACCCAGTGCAGCAGTAGCGTGGTCGCCGCGCCCGCCACCCCGGCGAGCAGTCCGATGACGATGACACTGCACGCGTACTCAACGGTGCGCCGCGTCACGGGGTGAATCTATCTTGTGCCCATGGAGAACTCACGGTTGTTGTTCGTCCACGCCCACCCCGACGACGAGACGCTGACCACCGGCGCCACCATCGCCCACTACGTCGCCCGCGGCGCGACCGTCCAGGTGGTGACCTGCACCCTGGGCGAGGAGGGCGAGGTGATCGGGGAGCGCTTCGCCCAGCTGGTCGTCGACGGTGCTGACCAGCTCGGCGGCTACCGCATCGGCGAATTATCCTCGGCGCTGGCCGAATTGGGGGTCGACGGCCCGCGGTTCCTCGGCGGCGCCGGGAGATGGCGCGACTCCGGCATGGCGGGCACGCCGCCGAGGCACCGGCAGAGGTTCGTCGACGGTGATCCGCGGGAGACGGTCGGTGCGCTCGTCGCGATCATCCGCGACCTGCGCCCGCACGTCGTCGTCACCTACGACCCCAACGGCGGCTACGGCCATCCCGACCACGTGCATGCCCACGAGGTGACGACCGCGGCCGTGGCGGCCGCCGCTGGCTCCGACTTCCCCGGCGACCCGTGGCGGGTGCCGAAGTTCTACTGGACGGTGACGGCGCGCAGCGTGGTCGACGCGGGCGAACGCGAACTGGCCGCGCTCGAGTTGCCCGACGACTGGACCGTGGCGTCCGCCGACGACTTCCGGTTCGCCTACGCCGACGCCGACATCGACGCCGTGGTCGACGCTCCGGGGAGCCTCGACGCGAAGGTCGCCGCGCTGCGCGCCCACGCCACCCAGGTGACGGTCGCGGCAGGCGGGCGGGCGTGCGCGCTGTCCAATCTGATCGCGATGCCCATCCCCGCCACCGAGCACTTCGTGCTCGCCGCGGGGGAACCCGGCGAGCGCGACGACCGCGGGTGGGAAACCGATCTCCTCGCCGGGGTGAATCTGGGATAGCAACGGGCAGAGGGGGTACGCTGCTGACCATCAGCGGCCCGAGGAGGGGATGGCGATGGACCCGGATCTGGATCCCAACCTGCAGCATTGGCAGGACCGCCTGGACAACTTCCAGTGGGTCGTCGGGTCATTGGTCGGACTCCTCGACAGCGTTCCCACCTGACCGCTGGATCTCCGGCCTCGGTGCGGTTCGTCGTACTCGCCGTTCTCACTCTCGACGGCGTCCTCTCGGCAATAGCGGGCGCCTTCTTCCTTCCGCTCTACGTCGGCGCGTTTCCGGCGCCCTTCAGCGGCCTGCTCAGCGGATTGGTGAACGTCGCCCTGGTGTGGGCCGCGCTGCAGTGGGCGCCGACGCCCCGACTGGCCGCGCTGCCCCTGTGGGCGTGGCTGGTGACGGCCCTCGGCCTGACTCTCGGCGGGCCCGGCGGCGACATCGTGCTCAGCGGCGCGGGCGTCATGCAGCTCGCGCCGGTGCTGTTCATCCTGCTCGGCGGTGCGCCACCGGCCTACGTGTGGTGGCGCCTGACGGCGAGGCCGAGCCCCTAACCCTCGTCGTGCTTGGCGGTCTTGTCGGCGTTCTTGGCGGCTGAGTCCTTCGGGGTCGCGTCGGGCTTGTCGCCCTGGTCATGCTTCGGCTTGACCCGGTCCGTCGACGACGTCGTCCCCGTGGCCGAGCCGTCGACGGCACCCGCCGTCGGCTTCGGAGCCTTGTCCTTCGCGGCCGTGGTGTCCTTCGCGGCCGTGGTGTCCTTCGGAGTCGTGCTGTCCTTCGGCGTCGTGGTCGACGTGCCGTCAGAGGCGCCGTCGGTCTGGGAGGGGGCTGCGGTGTCGGTGGTCTTCGGAGACTCGGGAGCCTGGGTCGGGTCCGGAGTCGGGGCCGCCTCTGGCGACTGGGTCGGGGTGGGCGACGGCGTCGGGGTGGGTGCTTGCGTGGGGGTGGGTGCTTGTGTGGGGGTCGTGACCGCCGACGGGGTCGACGACGTCGACTCGGGGACCGCGGGGGTGGCGTTCGTCTCCGACGCCGGGGCAACCGCCGTGGACTGGTCCTCCGCGACGGCGGCCGGGCTCGACGTCGCGTCGACGGCGACGGTCTTGGCGGCGGTCCTGACGACCGCTTGCGTGGTCACCGCAGCCTCCGGCGAAGCGGTCTGCGCCGCAGCTGCCAGTGGCAGCGGTGGCAGCGGCGGGATGAGCCAGCCGAAGAAGTAGTTGAACTCCGCGATGCCGGTGTTGATCACGGCGTTGACCGACGTCTGACCCACGGCGACGATCCCGTTCACGTACGAGGCCGGGTTGAGGGGATCGTTGACCACGGGATCGATGAGGTCGTAGACGACGCTGTCGGCGATCGGCAGGCCGAGGGTGTAGTAGAAGATGTTCAGTTGGCCGCTGATCAGGTAGCCGTACGGGATGAACTGCAGCGCGTAGTTGGCGAGCTGCACGCCGTAGGTCACCCAGCCCTGCGCCCACTGGTAGGCCGCGTCGATCCCGTTGGAGAGCGCGTTCTGCGGCGCCGCGACCGCCGCGGCGGCGGCCTGGACGAGGGGCGTCTCGATGGCGGGGGTGGCGGCGCCCGTCTTGGCGGCAGCGGTCGTCACGACGGGCACGCTGGCGGCCGGGCCACGGCTGGTGGTCGGGTCGAGCCGCGCGATGGCGGCGGTGGCCGCGGCGACGTGTTGCGGATTGGGCGGCACGAGGAGTGAGCGGAGCGACGCGGCCAGCTCGATCCGCGGCGCCACCGCGACCTCGGCGTGACGGACCGGAGGGGCGGTCGCGGTCGGTGGCGGGACGGTCCCGGGTACCCCCATCGCGGCCGCCGCCACTGCGGAGAGTCCCGCGATCAGGTAGGACCGGACGGAAATGCCCATGTTCGAATCTCCTCGTGGCCGCAGTCCCCGACGGCGATGAACTTACGCGGGTGTCAGCGCGGTGGTTGGGACATGGCGCGCCCCGTGTCGCGGCGCTGGGACTACTGTGACCCCTATGCCAGGCGCAAGGGTTTCAGATGGTGAGACGCGCGGATGATTCTCGACGACCCCGGGGTTACAGGGGAGTGGCTCTGAACCCCCAGCGCGGCGCCGATCTGCCCAGCCCCGTGGTCCCACCCAAGTCCGGAACGACCGACCCGAGTACGGCGCCCAGTCCGGCTGCCGTGCGGCGCGTGCTGCGGCGGGCTCGCGACGGGGTGGCGCTCAACGTCTCCGAAGCCGCGATCGCGATGACGGCGCGGGGCGCGGAGCTCGAGGACCTGATGGCCAGTGCGGCGCGGGTGCGCGACGCGGGTCTGGAGGCTGCGGGCCGTCGCGGCGCCACGGGCAGGCTGCCGGTGAGCTACTCCCGCAAGGTGTTCATCCCGGTGACCCATCTGTGCCGCGACACCTGCCACTACTGCACCTTCGTCACGGTGCCCGGTCGCCTGCGAGCGCAGGGCAAGGGCATGTACATGGAGCCCGACGAGATTCTCGACGTCGCTCGCCGTGGCGCCGAGTTGGGTTGCCAGGAAGCGCTTTTCACTCTCGGTGACCGACCGGAGACGCGGTGGGACGAGGCCAGGCAGTGGCTCGACGAGCGCGGTTACGACTCGACGCTGGACTACGTCCGCGCGATGTCCATCCGCGTGCTCGAGGAGACCGGCCTGCTGCCGCACCTGAACCCCGGTGTGATGAGTTGGTCGGAGCTGTCCCGGCTCAAGCCGGTGGCGCCGTCGATGGGCATGATGCTCGAGACCACCTCGCGGCGCCTGTTCGAGGTCAAGGGTGAGGCGCACTACGGCAGCCCCGACAAGGATCCCGCGGTGCGCCTGCGCACGCTGGACGATGCCGGTCGCCTCTCGGTGCCGTTCACCACGGGCCTGCTGGTCGGCATCGGTGAGAACCTGACCGAGCGTGCCGAGACCATGCACGCGATTCGCCGCTCCCACAAGGAATTCGGTCACGTGCAGGAAGTCATCGTGCAGAACTTCCGGGCCAAGGACCACACCGCGATGGCGGGTACCCCGGACGCCGGGATCGACGACTTCCTGGCGACCATCGCGGTCGCACGGCTGGTGTTGGGACCGAGGATGCGCATCCAGGCGCCACCGAACCTGGTGTCGCGGCAGGAATGCCTGGCCCTGATCGGCGCCGGCGTCGACGATTGGGGCGGGGTGTCCCCGCTGACGCCGGATCACGTGAACCCCGAGCGCCCCTGGCCCGCGCTGGACGAGCTCGCCGCCGTCACCGCCGAGGCGGGGTATGACCTGGTGCAGCGCCTGACCGCGCAGCCGCAGTACGTCCAGGCAGGCGCGGCGTGGATCGACCCCCGGGTGCAGGGTCACGTCGCCGCGCTCGCCGATCCGGAGACGGGCTTCGCCCGCGAGGTCAACCCGATCGGGCGGCCGTGGCAGGAGCCCGATGAGGCCACCGAGTCGCTGGGGCGCACCGACCTGCACACCGCCATCGACTCCGAGGGCAGGCGCACCGAGGCGCGCAGCGATCTCGGCAGTGCGTTCGGTGACTGGGAGTCCATCCGCGACAAGGTGGCCGAACTCGCTGCCCGCGCCCCGGAGCGCATCGACACCGACGTGTTGGCCGCGCTGCGCTCGGCGGAGCGCAACCCGGCGGGCTGCAGCGACGACGAGTACCACGCGCTGGCCACCGCCGACGGCCCCGCCCTGGATGCCGTTGCCGCCCTTGCCGATTCGCTGCGTCGCGACGTGGTGGGCGACGACGTGACGTTCGTGGTGAACCGCAACATCAACTTCACCAACATCTGCTACACGGGCTGCCGCTTCTGCGCGTTCGCCCAGCGCAAGGGTGACGCGGACGCGTTCTCGCTGTCCAACTCCGAGGTCGCCGACCGCGCGTGGGAGGCACACGTCGCCGGGGCCACCGAGGTCTGCATGCAGGGCGGCATCGATCCCGAGCTGCCCGTCACCGGATACGCCGACCTGGTGCGCGCGGTGAAGGCGCGGGTGCCGTCGATGCACGTGCACGCGTTCTCGCCGATGGAGATCTCCAACGGCGTGACCAAGAGCGGTACGTCGATCCGCGAGTGGTTGATCGCCTTGCGCGAGGCCGGTCTGGGCTCGATTCCCGGCACCGCCGCCGAGATCCTCGACGACGAGGTCCGCTGGGTGCTGACCAAGGGCAAGCTGCCCACTTCGGCGTGGATCGAGGTCGTCACCACCGCGCACGAGGTCGGGCTGCGGTCGTCCTCGACGATGATGTACGGACACGTCGACACCCCCAGGCACTGGGTCGGGCACCTCAACGTGCTGCGCGGCATCCAGGACCGCACCGGTGGTTTCACCGAGTTCGTGCCGCTGCCGTTCGTGCACCAGTCCTCGCCGCTGTATCTGGCAGGCGGCGCGCGGCCGGGCCCGACGCACCGCGACAACCGCGCGGTCCACGCGTTGGCCCGAATCATGTTGCACGGCAGGATCGATCACATCCAGACCAGTTGGGTCAAGCTCGGTGTCGAGCGCACCCAGGTGATGCTGCGCGGCGGCGCCAACGATCTGGGCGGCACGCTGATGGAGGAGACCATCTCCCGGATGGCGGGCTCGGAGAACGGGTCGGCGAAGTCGAAGGAGGAACTGGTCGCGATCGCCGAGGGCATCGGCCGCCCCGCCCGCCAACGCACCACCACGTACTCGCCGCTCGCCGCCTAGGACAATCGCCGCAGGGCGAGAACCGCCGAATACCGCGGTGTTCGAGAGTGAGGTAGTCCACTACTCGTTCGGTCTTCGTCGAACGGTTTTACGTTGTGACCCCAAGAGCCTCGGTTCGAGACTCGAACTCGACACAGCCCTGGGGGAATCATGACAGTAGACAATGCGCCGGCCGAGCATGCCGTGGACATGACCGGTGGGTTCCGATGGGGTTCGGTGCCTTCCGAGCCTCGCTCGCACAGATCGATCACGACGAGAATCGCCCATGCCGACCCGGACTTGGGAGCGATCGCAGGCTTCGCCGGAAAGTTCCGGGGCACCGGCTTCAACACCATCTTCCGGCCTCAGTCCATCGGATCGTCGCCGACGCCGTTGCCGAACCCGGCCAACGGACCGTCCGACAACGTGCTGCAGTTGAACCTGACCGAGGAGACGCTGGAGTTCTCGTCCCCGCTCGGGTCGATCCCCAACCGCGGCTTCGCTCAAGGTGACATCTTCCTGAACGGGATCCCCTACGTGCAGAAGATCAACGACGTCACCGATCCCACCAATCCGGTCGGGATCCACTTCGAGCCGGGCGTGTGGCTCAGCATTCCGGTCACCGAAACTCCGGCCGAAGCGGCGACCGTCGTCCGCATGGCGTCCATCCCCCATGGCACGACCATCGACGCGCAGGGGACGTCGATCACGGTGGCGGGCGGGCCGCAGATCGACACGGTGGACATCACCCCGTTTCCGATCGGCGCCGATCCCAATGATCCGACCGCCCGGCTCAATGGTGTGTTCCCGAGCCAGACGGCGACGGACGACCACACCTTCCGCCTGCCTCAGGACCTGACGCCCTTCATCGCAGCAGGCACCATCAGCCAGGACATGCTCACCGACCCCAACACGGTTCTGCGGGACCGGGCCACCAGCCAGAACATCACGTCGACCACGGTCATCCAGATCGACACACGTCGGCCCGTCCCGCCGGTACCGCCGACGGGCCCCGCCGATCCCCTCTTCGGGGGTGGCACCGCCAACATCGCGTTCCTGCTGGGAGACCACGCCGCGACGAATCCGAATGCCGACGCGGTCGAGATGTCGGCGACGTTCTGGATCGAGACGGTGACCGAGCAGATCACGGTCCCGCCCATGGGCGCGCGTCAACCGGTGACCGTGATGGGCAACGCGTCCGCGGGCGAACCCGCAGCAACCTTCAGCGTGAGCTCGGCGACGGACGTCCTCGCCCCCATCCAGGTGGAGGTCACGTACTCGCAGATTCAGTACACCCAAACGGTGTTCCTGAACTTCGCGACCCTGTCGTGGCCCCACGTGTCGGTGGCGAACCTGGTTCCCGACGATGCGATCGTGGTCGACGTCCAGGGCCAGTCCCTGCTGGGTACCTACACCGTGGTCGCGGGGGACACCCTGTCCGGCATCGCCAGGCGCTTCTACGGCGATGCCGACCTCGCGTCGGTTCTGGCCGCGGTCAACGCGATCGCGAATCCGAACGTGATCCGGGTGGGGCAGGTAGTGGTCGTTCCCGATCTGTCGCGTACCCACACCGTCGTGGCGGGGGACACCCTGTCCGGCATCGCCGTCGACGCCTACGGCGATGCCGGCCGCGCGTCGGTTCTGGCTGCGGTCAACGCGATCGCGAATCCGAACGTGATCCGGGTGGGGCAGGTGTTGGTCGTTCCCGATCTGTCGGTTACCCATACCGTCGTCGCGGGGGACACCCTGTTCGGCATCGCCAAGACCTTCTATGGACACGGCTCGTTGTTCAGGCTCATCGCCGAGGTCAACGGCCTCGCCGACCCGAATGCCCTTGTCGCGGGCCGAGTTCTCGTCGTCCCGAGCGTCTGACGCACGTCATTTCTCTTCGACGATGCGAAACGCGTCAGTCGTGAACCAACTGCCAGGCTCGGCACGTATAAACAGGACGGCCCATCGTCGTCCCGCTGAGCCCAAGGAGTGTCGTGACCACCATCTCGGGGCTGCCAGCCCACGCCCTGCTCGTCCACGCCATCGTGGTGTTGGCCCCGCTGACGGCGGTCCTGGAAATCCTGTGCGCGTTCTGGCTCGCGGCGCGCCGCAACCTGGTGTGGCTGGTGCTCGCACTGGCTGGCACGACGACGGTGCTGACGCCGCTCACGACGGACGCGGGAGAGTGGCTGAAGGACCAGCGCGGTCACGTCACCCCGATCCTGCAGGAGCATGCGGACCGTGGCGGTTGGATGATCTACTTCTCGGTCGCGCTCCTGGTGGTGGCGCTGGCACTGGCCGCGCTGCACTGGCTCGAGGGACGGTCGGACGCGCCGCGGAGGGCGGCGACGGTCGTCGTCGCCGTCGTCGCACTGGTCGTCGGGGTCTCGTCGATCGTGACCGTCGTGCGGATCGGGCACTCCGGGGCCGAATCGGTCTGGGGCGGGTGACCGGCGCGCCGTCGGCGCTCCGTCGTGCTAGTCAGAGGTGTGACCACGCCTCGAACGCACACCACCGACGGACGACCGCGCGCCAGGGGTCTCGGCATCCCCCTTTCCGGTGACCCGGGACCGCTCAACGCGATCACCGACGTGCCGGGCGTCGAGGTGGGTGCGGTCACGCTGATCGACGGTGACGGCTCACTGCAGGTCGGGTCGGGCCCGGTGCGCACCGGCGTCACCGCGATCCTGCCGAGGGGACGCGACGGCCTCGGTCGCCCGTGCGCTGCAGGGTGGCACTCCCTCAACGGCAACGGCGAGATGACCGGCACCACCTGGATCGAGGAGGCCGGATCGTTCAATCTGCCCGTCGTGCTGTCGAATACGCACGCCGTCGGCGCGTGCCACCTGGGCGTGGTCAGTTGGGTGAACCGGGTGCGTCCGCACCTCGCCAAGCAGTGGCTGCTCCCCGTCTGTGCGGAGACGTGGGACGGCTACCTCAACGACATCAACGGCGGCCACGTCAGGCCCGAACACGCGGAGGCGGCGCTCGACGCGGCCAGGGGAGGTCCGGTCGCCGAGGGCTCGGTCGGAGGCGGCACGGGGATGAACTGCTACGAGTTCAAGGGTGGCAACGGTACGGCGTCGCGGTTGGTGCCGTACGGGTCGCGCAGCTTCACGGTCGCCGCGTTCGTGCAGGCGAACTTCGGCTCCCGCCACGAGCTGACCGTGGCTGGCCACCACGTCGGTCCTGCACTCGCCGACGACAACCCGATGGACTCGGACTGGTTCGCCGCCGACCTCGGGCTTCGGCCGCCGCCCGGGGCGGGCTCGGTCATCGCCGTCGTGGCGACCGATGCGCCCCTACTGCCGGGGCAGTGCAAGGCGCTGGCCCGCCGGGTGCCGCTCGGACTGGCGCGCACCGGCACGACGGGCAGCCACTTCTCGGGTGACGTCTTTCTGGCGTTCTCCACGGCGGACGTCGACGGTCTGCAGAGCGTGTTCCCGATGGGGCCGCCGACCGACGACGACTTCGGATCCATGACCTTCGTCCCGTGGGGGCGGATGGACGCGTTCTACGCCGCAGTGGTGCAGTCCGTCGAGGAGGCGGTGCTCAACGCGCTGGTCGTGAACGACGACATGGTGGGCAGGGACGGTCACCGGTCTCCCCGGTTTCCGGTGGACGCCGTCACGAATCTTTTCGGACCGTAGTCCGGAACAAATTCGGACCGTGGTCCGTTTGGACTGGTGAGGCGCCGGAGATGCCGGCCCCGAGCCAAGGAGAACCCGTCATGACCGCAGCAGTTGCCAGCGACCTCACCACCGGAACCTGGGCCATCGACCCCGTGCACTCGTCGATCAGCTTTTCGGTGCGCCACCTGATGGTCAGCAAGGTGCGCGGCACGTTCGGGACGTTCAGCGGCGCGATCGTCGTCGCCGAGGACGGCACGCCGTCGGTATCTGCCGAGATCGCGGTCGACTCGCTGCACACGGGCAACGAGCAGCGCGACGGTCACGTGAAGTCGGCCGACTTCTTCGACGTGGAGAAGTACCCGACCGCGTCGTTCGTCTCCACCGGCGTGAAGGCCGACGGCGACGACTACGTGCTCGACGGTGAGTTCACCCTCAAGGGCATCACCAAGCCCATCACGCTCACGCTCGAGTACAACGGTGTCAACCCCGGCATGGGCCACGGTGCGGTCGCCGGCTTCGAGGCGTCGGTCGTGTTGAACCGCAAGGACTTCGGCATCGACATCGACATGCCGTTGGAGACCGGTGGCGCCGTCGTCGGCGACAAGGTCACCATCACCCTCGAGATCGAGGCGCTCAAGCAGGCCTAGTCACTCGTCGAGCAGTCGCAAAGGTGTCGCGACACGCCGCATGTCGAGCACCTTTGCGACTGTTCGCCGGGGGACTACAGCCGCGCGGCCAGCTCCGTGCCCTGGCGGATGGCGCGCTTGGCGTCGATCTCCGCGGCGACGTCCGCGCCGCCGATGACGTGGGGCTCGATCCCGTTGCGGCGCAACCCGTCCTCGAGATCGCGCACCGGCTCCTGGCCCGCACAGATGACCACGTTGTCGACGGCGAGAACTCTCGGGTCGGCGTGCTCCTTGCCGAAGCTGATGTGCAGCCCGTCGTCGTCGATGCGTTCGTAGTTGACGCCCGAGAGCTGTTCCACGCCCTTGGCCTTCAGCGAGGCGCGGTGCACCCACCCCGTGGTCTTGCCAAGACCGCGACCCTGCGGACCCCTGGTGCGCTGCAACAGGTAGACCTGCCGTGCAGGCGGCAGCGGGATGGGCGGCGCCAGTGCGCCGCGAACCGTGGGCGCTTCCTGCGGGTCGAGGGCACCCCATTCCGCCCTCCACTCCTTGAGATTCAGCGTCGGGGACTGGTCGGTCACCAGGAATTCGCTGACGTCGAATCCGATGCCGCCCGCCCCCACCACGGCGACGCGCTTGCCGATCGGCCGTCCCAGGATGGCGTCGGCGTACGTCAGCACCATCGGATGGTCGATGCCGGGGATGTCGGGCAGCCGCGGCGTCACGCCGGTGGCCAGCACGACGTCGTCGAAGCCCGCCAGTTCGTCGGCGTTGGCCCGGGTGTTCAACCGCACGTCCACCCCGTGCTTGGAGAGCATGCGGGTGTAGTAGCGGATGGTCTCGGCGAACTCCTCCTTGCCGGGAATCCTTCTGGCCAAGTCGAATTGGCCGCCGATCGCCGCTCCCGCCTCGAACAGTGTCACGGCGTGGCCGCGTTCGGCCGCCGTCACCGCGGCCGACAGTCCGGCAGGGCCTGCGCCGACCACCGCGACCCGCCTGGCCCGCCGCGTGGGTCCAAGCACCAGGGTGGTCTCGTGCCCGGCCCGCGGATTCAGCAGGCACGACACCGTCTTGTGCACGAAGGCGTGATCCAGGCACGCCTGATTGCACGCGATGCAGGTGTTGATCTCGTCGGCGGCGTCGGCCTGGGCCTTGCGCACCCAGTCGGGGTCACTCAACAGTGGCCGGGCCATCGATACCAGTTGCACCTGGCCGTCGGCGAGGATCTGCTCGGCGGCCTGCGGCATGTTGATCCGGTTGGACGCGACCACCGGGATCCCCACGTGTTCGGCCATCGCGTTGCTGACGTCGACGAAGGCGTTGCCTGGCACCGACGTCACGATGGTGGGCACCCGCGCCTCGTGCCAGCCGATGCCCGTGTTGATGATGGTGGCCCCCGCCGCTTCGACTTCGGTTGCGAGCGCGACCATCTCGTCCCAGGTCTGACCGTCCTCGACGTAGTCGGCCATCGACATGCGATAGCAGATGATGAAGTCGGGGCCGACGGCGTCGCGGGTGCGACGGACGATCTCGACGGGCAGTCTGCGCCGCTTCTCCGGCGTGCCGCCCCACGCGTCGGTCCGCTTGTTCGTCCGCGGCGCGAGGAACTGGTTGAGCAGATAGCCCTCACTGCCCATGATCTCGACGCCGTCGTAGTCCGCCTCGCGGGCCAGCAGTGCGCAACGCACGAAGTCGTCGATGGTGCCGTCCACGTCGCGCAGTGCCCGCGGCCGAAAGGGGTTGATGGGAGCCTTGATCGACGACGCGCTGACCGAAAGTGGATGGTAGGCATAACGTCCGGCGTGCAGCACCTGCAGAAGGATCTTGCCGCCCTCGTCGTGTACGGCCGCCGTGATCCGGCGGTGGCGCCTGGCCTCCGACGACGACACCAGCTGCGCGGCGAACGGCAGCAACCAGCCGGTGCGGTTGGGGGCGTAGCCGCCGGTGATGATGAGGCCGACGCCGCCACGGGCCCGCTCGGCGAAGTACGCCGCGAGGCGGTCGGTGTCGCGCGCCCGGTCCTCGAGGCCCGTGTGCATGGAGCCCATCACCACCCGGTTGCGCAGCGTGGTGAAACCGAGGTCCAACGGGGACAACAGGTTCGGATAAGAGTGCGTCACGCGTGTCCTCCCAGTTCGGTCAGTACCTCGTCGAGCCAGCGCAGCGACCCCTCCTCGGCCAGGATCCCGCCCCGCAGCACCAGGTGTTGGTGTCGCGCTGCGCCGTCCAGCGCCGCCGGGTCGGGGAACTGGCGTTTCTCGAACCCCAGATAGATGTCCAGGAGCTGGGCCCGCTCGGCCCGCAGCGCGACCGCCTGGGCGACGAGCGCGTCGACGTCGCCGTACGAGGCGCCGCGGATCTTGACGGCGAGGTCCCTGGTGCGCGAGTCGCTCACGGAGCTTCCGCGGCCGGTCAGTGGTTCGGCGATCCAGCGGGCCAGCTCCGCCCGGCCGTCGTCGGTCACCTCGTAGACCTTCTTGTCGGGTCGGCCGAGCTGCGCGACGACGTCGGCGCACACCCAGCCGGCGTCCTCCATGGTCCTCAGCGTCTTGTAGATCTGCTGGTGGGTAGCCGCCCAGAAGTAGCCGATGGACTTGTCGAACCGCTGGGCCAGCTCGTATCCCGAGCCGCTCTGTTCGCTCAACGACACCAGAATCGCGTGTGGAAGGGCCACGTGCGCAGCGTAGGTGCTACCGGCGGTCCTATGCAACCAGTTGCATGGCACGTGTCCGCAGACACCCCGATCGATGACTAGGCGACTTGTATGTGCGACGTCTAGTATCAGTAACCACGCGCCACCCGTAACGGGCGGCGCGTCAAGTTAGGACACACTGAGACAGGCGTCCAGGTATGGGCAACGCATACTTGCTTCGGCTTCTCGGGGGCTTCCTAACCAGGTCCCGAACCGACCAGCAGCCCACTGGACAGGAGAGACATCAGTGACGTACACCATCGCCGAACCCTGCGTCGACGTCAAAGACAAGGCATGCATCGAAGAATGCCCGGTCGACTGCATCTACGAGGGCGCACGCATGCTGTACATCCACCCCGACGAGTGCGTGGACTGTGGCGCATGTGAGCCGGTCTGCCCGGTCGAGGCCATCTACTACGAGGACGACGTTCCCGACCAGTGGAGCGGCTACACCCAGCACAACGCCGACTTCTTCTCCGAGTTGGGGTCGCCGGGCGGCGCGTCGAAGGTCGGCCAGACCGACAACGATCCGCAGGCCATCAAGGACATGGCGCCGCAGAGCGAGGACTGAGCGACGGCCACCCTGCTCACCGGGCGGCTGTCCGCCTCGCTGCCCGTCTTTCCCTGGGACACCCTGGCCGACGTCACCGCCACCGCCAGGGCCCACCCCGACGGCATCGTCGACCTCTCCGTCGGCACCCCCGTCGATCCCGTGGCGCCCGTGATTCGCGACGCACTCGCGTCCGCCAGTTCCTCCCCGGGCTACCCGACCACCGCGGGCACGCCCGCCCTGCGGTCCTCCGCGGTCGAGGCACTGCGACGGCGCTACGGCATCACCGGCCTCGCCGACGATGCGGTGCTGCCGGTCATCGGCACCAAGGAAGCGATCGCCTGGCTGCCGACGCTGCTGAATCTCGGGTCCGGCGACGTCGTCGTGGTCCCCGAACTGGCATACCCGACCTACGACGTGGGGGCGCGTCTGGCGGGCGCCGAGGTCGTGGCCGCGGACTCCTTGACCCAGCTGGGGCCGCGGGTCCCCAGGCTGGTGTTCGTGAATTCGCCGAGCAACCCGACGGGTGCCGTGCTCGGCGTGGAACACCTACGCAAGGTCGTCGAGTGGGCGCGTGACCGGGGCGTGCTGGTCGCCTCCGACGAGTGCTACCTCGGGCTGGGCTGGGACCCCGCGGCGGCTCCCGTGTCGGTGCTGCACCCGTCGGTCTGCGATGGCGACCACACGGGGCTGCTCGCCATCCACTCGCTGTCGAAGACGTCGTCGCTCGCCGGCTACCGGGCCGGTTTCGTGGCAGGCGATCCCGCCGTCGTGGGTGAGCTGCTCGCCGTCCGCAAGCATGCCGGGATGATGGTGCCGACGCCCGTGCAGGCGGCGATGGTGGCGGCCCTCGACGACGACGACCACGAGAAGGTGCAGAAGCAGCGGTACGCGCGCCGCCGTGACGTGCTGCTCGCGGCCGTGCTCGGGGCCGGTTTCACCGTCGACCACTCCAAGGCGGGGCTCTACCTCTGGGCCACCCGCGGCGAGCCGTGCCGCGACACCGTCGCATCGCTCGCCGAACTCGGCATCCTGGTCGCACCCGGTGAGTTCTACGGCCCGCGGGGCAGTCGGCACGTCCGGATGGCGCTGACGGCGACCGACGAGCGGATCGACGCCGCGGTGGCCCGCCTCTCCGCCTGAGCCCCAGACCACCCCGCCGAACGTGGGTTACCCCCACGCCACTAAGCAATCAGGCGTGGATCGACGACACATTCGGCAAGCCATGGGCAGCCTGCCGCATGCAATGCGCTGCAGGTCCGCTGGACGATGATCCCCGGCCGGTGAGTCAGCAGGTCGGCACTGACGCGAATGATCCGCCACCCGAGTGCCAACAGCTTGGCGTGACGGTCGATGTCGCCGGCGTATTGCGCCGCGTCGGTCCAGTGCTGTTCGCCGTCGTACTCGACACCCACCAGGTGCTCCCTCCAACCCATGTCGATTCGGGCGAATGCGTGGCCGAACTCGTCGAAGACCTCGATCTGGGTTTGTGGTCTCCGCAATCCGGCCGCCGTCAAGACGAGACGTGTTCGCGTTTCCTGCGGCGACTCGGCACCGCCATCCATGATGTCGAGCACTTCGCGGAGTTGGACCAACCCCCGCGCTCCGCGATGAGCGTGAACGAGCGGATCGACGTCAGCCGCGGACAGCCCCGTGGCATTCGCCAACGCATCCAGTCGAATCACCGCCTTCGTCAGTCCTTTTCGTCGACCAAGGTCGAAGGCAGTGCGTGCGGTCGAGGTGACGGCGACCCCTCTCACGTCGTCCATCTCGTCTGCCCGCAGTCGCTCGCGATGGACGATGATGCCGTTGGTGCTGTGCTCGGAACGCGTGAGCTCAGCGGGCGCGTCCGGACTGATCCAGCGCGACCCGTGCAGCGCCGCCGCCGACAACCCGGCGACGGTCGCCTGACGTCCCGACCACAGCCATGCGGCAAGGGCCCGGGTTTCCGCAGTCACCGCGTCGCCGTTCGGAAGATAGACGTTGCGGTAGATCAACTGATTGCGACTGTGCAGGGTGCGCTTGGTGAAGAGGCCGGCAGCGAGGGCTTCGCTTCCGACGAAGGGAA